>Ga0209050_1000069_pt1 | contig 297615 bp, 252 predicted proteins | sample Araplavi_mTSA_r2_FD_184276 | JGI IMG/M metagenome (GOLD analysis project Ga0209050, IMG submission 184276) | Arabidopsis root microbial communities from North Carolina, USA - plate scrape MF_Cvi_mTSA_r2 (SPAdes) (version 2) | ecosystem: Host-associated > Plants > Roots > Endosphere | place... | reverse complement strand
AAGTGGTGTTCGGCAGCGTCTCGCTGACGGTGCCTTCGAACTCGATGGAGTCGTCTTTCGACATGTAGTCCTGTGCAGTTCTATAAACGGCCGAGCTGGCCTTAAGAGCGGGCATTTTACGCGCAACCGCCCCCACATGCAAAGTTTGCGTTAACCCGAGGGGCTTGCCGGCCCATCCCGCGCCGCCAGCCCGGGTGCCAGGCCGCTGGCCGGCCGTCCCGCGCGGTCCACCAGCACTGCCACCGGCATCTCCCCGAACCGTGCGCTCCACGACCCCGGCGCTTCCTCACCCCGCACCAGCTCCCGGACCTGTTCCAGGAACCGCGCGCGTGGCAGATGCTCGGCGCCCATCCGCAACAGGTGGTCGTTTTCGACCTGGGCATCGATCAGCGGCCACCCCCATCCGTGCAGGGCGTGCGCCAGCCCCGCCAGCGCCACCTTGGAGCCGCCACTGGCCGCGCTGAACATGCTCTCGCCGAAGAACATCCGGCCCACCGCCACGCCGTAGATACCGCCCACCAACCGGTGGCCATCCAGGACTTCGATGGAATGCGCGTAGCCCAGCGAATGCAGCGCCACGTACGCCGCGACCATGTCCGGGGTGATCCAGGTGCCGTCCTGCCCGGGACGCGGGCTGGCCGCGCAGGCCTCGATCACCTCCCGGAAGCGGGTGTCGGCGCGCAGGACCCAGCCGCTGGAGCGCAGGCTGCGGCGGAAGCGCGACGACAGGTGGACGCCTTCGGTGCGGAAGACCATGCGCGGGTCGGGCGACCACCAGAGCAGCGGCTGGCCTTCGGAGAACCACGGGAAGATGCCGCCGGCGTAGGCATTGAGCAGGCGCACCGGCGACAGGTCGCCGCCCAATGCCAGCAACCCGTCCGGATCGCGCAGGGCGGTTTCGGCCGGCGGGAAGGGCGCATCCGGCCGCGCATCCAGCCGCCAGGGCAGTTGCCGGCTCATGCCGGGCCGAGGCGCTTGAAGGGGCTGTGTTCCGCCAGCACCTGCGCATAGCGATTCACGTCCCTTCGTTCCTGGGCGCACCACGCGGCCAGCGCCTCGGCGAACTCAGGCTCGGCAATCCAATGGCGGCTGCGCACCCGGTGCGGAAGGAAGCCGCGCGCCAGTTTGTGTTCGCCCTGCGCCCCGGGCTCGAAGCGGGTCAGGCCTTCGCGCAGGCAGTAGTCGATGCCCTGGTAATAGCAGGTTTCAAAATGCAGGCCGGGCAGGGTGGCACCACCCCAGTAGCGGCCATACAGCGTACCGCCACCGCGCAGGCACAGCGCGCCGGCCACCGGGCGGTCGTCCAGCATTGCCAGAAACACCACCAGCTGCCGCGGCATCGTCGCGGCCAGATGGCGCAGGAAGGGCAGGGTCAGCGCCGGCGAGTTGCCGTACTCGCTGAAGGTCTGCAGGTAGAACTGGTGCATGGCCTGCAGGTCGGTATCGCTGGCCTCGTCGCCGTGGACGACCCGGAAGTGCACCCCGGTGCGTGCCAGCTTGGCCCGCTCCTGCCGGATGTTCTTGCGGTGCTTGTGGTCCATCGCGGCCAGGAAGCCGTCGAAATCGGTCCAGTCGCCCGGGTTGTGCCACTGGAACTGGATGTCTTCGCGCAGCATCCAGTCCGGCCCGAACGCCGCATCCTCCTCGGCGCGGTGGAAGTTCACGTGCGCCGACGACCAGCCCATGCGCGCGACCTCGCCGCGCAGGGCGTCGACCAGTCGCGCGGCAGCACGCGCGTCGCGCGCCAGCAATCGCGGTCCCGTCACCGGCGAATACGGCACGGCACCCAGCCATTTCGGGAAGTAGGCCAGCCCGTAACGGGCGTAGGCGTTGGCCCAGGCATGGTCGAACACGAACTCGCCGTGCGAGTTGTCCTTCAGGTAGCCGGGGACGGCGCCGACCAGCGTGCCGTCTTCCCACACCGTGAAATGGCGCGACCGCCAGCCCCAGTCGGCACGCAGGCAGCCGTGCTCCTCCAGACCAGACAGAAAGGCATGGCTGACGAACGGGTTGGTTCCGTCGTGCAGCGCGTCCCAGTCGGCGGCGGGGATGTCGGCGAGACGGTGGAGGAAGCGTGTATCGGACATGGCAGAAGGATAGGCCAGAGAGATCGGTAAAGGGGATTTTTAGGCAGCTTATATGGATGTGCCGACGGCCATTGAAAAGCCATTCGGCGCCGCCGAAAAAGCGTGCGCTGAAGCGCGTTCGTGCGCGCGCGAAGGGAGCAGATTGCGCGGGCGCATCACGTGATGCGCCAACCCCTTTCAAGGAGAACGAGGATGGTAAGTAAACACCTACAGTTGGGCGCGACAATGTGCGGGCTGCTGATGGTCGCTGGCAGCGCGGGAGCGACAGGCAAGGCCCGGCCCATGGATCGGACCACCAGCTCGCCGGCTGCGACGTACGACAATGCGACGACGAGCTGGTACGTCGATGCGGAGTTGATAGTGCTGCTGGAGAAGGAGGTATCCCGGAAGGTCTCCGCTTATCTGCAGCAGAACGGTGTTCTGCGTATCGTCGATGCGAAAGTATCAGTGGACATGCAGCGTCGCATGGTCATGGCTGATTTCGGGCCAGGGTTCAGGCCGGGCCCCGATGAGGCCGATATGCTCATGCACGATCTGGCGATAACGCTTCGCTACTACGTTGAGAAGGCTGGATTGCCCAGCGTTGATGTGGACTTCCTGTTCCAGGGAAAGCCGCTCAAGCACTATTACCCGAAAGAGCTCGCAGTACCTCCGCAGGCGCGGAACGACCCCGACAACCAGACGGTTCTGGTCTCTGCCAGTCATGGGCTGATCCGTGTCCATCCGTCGTTGGACTGGGCGTACCAGCGACCTGAGGCGTTCGGGTTTCGCGAGGATCTGATTACCCCCGCTTACGCCGACGAGCTGCAGGCCGTTCTGGAGGCGCGGAGCGGCGTGGCGGTGACGCGTGCACGGAATCGGATTGATGAAGATCACCCAGAGTCCAACCATCCTTGGGGCCACATGTCGGCACGTTACCACCTGAAGTCCCTGCTCCCTGATCGGAGTGCCATCTGGAATTCACTCCCCAGCAGCACCGACAACGACCGGGAGGTGAAGGAAGACATCCGCGCCAGGCCGCTGTACGCCAATCATCTGGGCGTTGGTGGCATGCTAAGCCTGCATACCAACGGGTCTGATAAGGGCGACGCCCGAGGTGCGGAAGTGTATTACCACGCCGACAAACCCGGTGACCGCGAGCTGGCCGCAAGCGTCCTGTGCGGGATGCGCGAACTGATCCACGCGCAGCCGGGATATGAAAGTTTTCCCCTGAAGCAAGAGCCCAATTCTGGCCGCCATGGCGAGAACCGCATCGGTACCATGCCCTCCATCATTGTGGAGATCGCGTATCACTCCAACGCGGAGGATTCGGCCGCGCTGCAGGACCCGGTATTCCGGGCTGCCTCGATGAAGGGCGTCGAAAAGGGGTACCGGCTGTTCCGCGAGGGCAAGGTCTGTGCTCCGTTCGTCCTTCAGCCCATCGCGGACGTCGCCTTGCCGGCAGGGACCTCCCGGAAGATCACCTTGCCCTTCGACGGCAATCCGCAGTTTCCGGTCACCATGGAATTCACCACGGCCAGCTGCAGCCGGCCCGGGGCCTGTACACCCAGCAAGACCACGTTTACCGACCCGGCCGTGCCGGTCACCGTGGACATGCGGTGCCGTGGCAGCCTGACCGGTGAGGCACGCTGGAGCGTGGTCCTGCGCGACACCGATGGCGTGGTCACCGCGCCGGTGAAGTTCCAGCAGACGTGCTTCAAGCCGGCGAGACCGCCCGCGGCGTGAAACTGCGGAGCGGTGGTGCGGAAGGCGGCTGCCACACACAGGAAGGCCGGCGCATGACGCCGGCCTCCGGGGTCGTTCCGGGTTCGCGCCAGGCTCAGCCCAGCTCGCCCTTCGCATCCAGGTAGCGTTCGGCGTCCAGCGCGGCCATGCAGCCGAAGCCAGCGGAAGTAATTGCCTGGCGGTAGTGCTGGTCGGCCACGTCGCCGGCGGCGAACACGCCTTCCACCGAGGTCTGCGTGGCATTGCCGCCCAGCCCCGAACGGATCTCCAGGTAACCGTTGTTCATGGTCAGCTGACCGTCGAACAGACTGGTGTTGGGGTGGTGGCCGATGGCCACGAAGAAGCCGTGGGCGTCGATGTCGCGGGTGCTGCCGTCCAGCGTGGATTTCACCCGCACGCCGGTGACCCCGGCCTCGTTGCCCAGCACTTCCTCCACCTGGTGGTGCCACACGGTCTCGATCTTGCCCGAGGCGACCTTGGCGAACAGCTTGTCCTGCATGATCTTCTCCGCCTTGAGGGTGTCGCGGCGGTGAACCAGGTAGACCTTGCGGGCGATGTTGGACAGGTACAGCGCCTCTTCCACGGCGGTGTTGCCACCGCCCACCACCACCACGTCCTGGTCGCGGTAGAAGAAGCCGTCGCAGGTGGCGCAGGCCGACACGCCACGGCCCTTGAAGGCCTCCTCGGTCGGGATGCCCAGGTACTTGGCGGTGGCGCCGGTCGCGATGATCAGCGCGTCGCAGGTGTACTCGGCGCTGTCGCCGATGAGCTTGAACGGGCGCTGCTGCAGGTCGGCGGTATGGATGTGGTCGAAGATCACCTCGGTTTCGAAACGCTCGGCGTGGGCCTGCATCCGCGCCATCAGGTCCGGGCCCATCAGCCCATGGGCGTCTCCGGGCCAGTTGTCCACCTCGGTGGTGGTCATCAGCTGGCCGCCCTGCTGCAGGCCGGTGATCACCACCGGGTTCAGGTTGGCGCGGGCGGCGTAGACCGCGGCGGTCCAACCGGCGGGGCCGGAGCCCAGGATGACCAGCTTCTGGTGACGGGAAGGCTTGGAATTGCTCATGTAGACTCGCAAAGAGATGATGGGGCGGGGCGCTGGCGATGGTTTGCCGGGCGTCCAAGTCAGGGCATAGAGTGGCGGCAGGGGCGGGCTGATTCAAGGCGAACGGTGGAACGGCGCGACCCAGAGGGCGATGCGCACGGTTTCGTGCCGGGGTTTTGACGGGCCGGGTCGCGGTTGGCAGTGACGACCCGCGTTCGTCACCTACCGGGGCGCGCTTCAGTCGTTTATTATCAAGCACTAACAGTGCATTCCCAAGGTGTGGTCTAAGGTGGCGAAGCAGGTCCCTGAGCGATCCAAGTCTTCCGACGGCAAAGCGGCGCCGCGCCGTGCGGCGGCCGCGCCGCCGGTCGACAACAATCCGCGCCGGCAGCGCCTGTGGCGCGATCTTGGCCTGATCGCGATCGCGCCGGCCCTGCTGTATCTGGTGGCCAGTCTGTTCACGTATTCGGCCTCCGACCCGGGCTGGTCGCATACCGGCAGCGTGGTGGCGCCGATCCAGAACATGGGCGGGCGGGTAGGGGCATGGGTGGCGGACGTGCTGCTGCAGCTGTTCGGCTACACCGCCTTCCTGCTCCCGATCGTGCTCGGCGCGCTGGCCTGGTTTGCGATGTTCGGGCTCAAGCGTGAGAGCAAGGGCGAACACGACCTGGACCCGGCGCTGCGGCTGGTGGGCCTGGTTGGATTCCTGATCGCGGGCACCGGCTTCCTGCACCTGCGTCTGTTCAATGGCGATGTCGGGCATGCCGGCGGCATCCTCGGGCGGCTGGTCGGCAATTCGCTCAGTGCCGGGTTTGGCGCGCTGGGCGCGAACATGTTCGTGCTGGTGCTGCTGCTGGCGTCGATCACGCTGGCCACGGGCATTTCCTGGTTCGTGGTGATGGAAAAGATCGGCCGCGCGGTACTGGCGCTGCCGCCGCTGCTGAACCGCAAGAAGGAACAGGCCAGCGAATGGCAGCAGACCCGCGCCCTGCGCGAGGAGCGCCAGGAAGTGCGCAAGGTCGACGCCGAAGTGCGGGCCAAGCGCGAGCCGGTCAAGATCGAGCCGCGACCGGAGCCGGTGCTGGAAAAGAGCGACCGGGCCAAGCGGGAAACCCAGATTCCCATGTTCCGCGGCGTCAACGGTGATGGCTCCGACCTGCCGCCGCTGGCGCTGCTGGACGACCCCAAGCCGCAGCCGAAGGGCTACGACGAGACCACGCTGGAAACGCTGTCGCGCCAGATCGAGTTCAAGCTCAAGGATTTCCGCATCGATGCACAGGTGGTCGGTGCCTATCCGGGGCCGGTGATCACCCGCTTCGAGATCGAGCCGGCGCCGGGCATCAAGGTCAGCCAGATCAGCTCGCTGGACAAGGACATCGCCCGCGGCCTGTCGGTCAAGTCGGTGCGCGTGGTGGATGTGATTCCGGGCAAATCGGTGGTTGGCCTGGAGATTCCCAACGTCACCCGCGAAATGATCTACCTGTCCGAACTGCTGCGCTCCAAGGAGTACGACAAGTCGGCCAGCCCGTTGACCCTGGCCCTGGGCAAGGACATCGCCGGTCGCCCGACGGTGGCCGACCTGGCGCGCATGCCCCATCTGCTGGTGGCCGGTACCACCGGCTCGGGCAAGTCCGTGGCGGTCAACGCGATGGTGCTGAGCCTGCTGTACAAGGCCTCGCCGAAGGACCTGCGGATGCTGATGATCGACCCGAAGATGCTCGAGTTGAGCGTCTACCAGGGCATTCCGCATCTGTTGGCGCCGGTGGTGACCGACATGAAGGAAGCCGCCAACGGCCTGCGCTGGTGCGTGGCCGAAATGGAGCGGCGCTACAAGTTGATGAGCGCGGTGGGCGTGCGCAACCTGGCCGGCTTCAACAAGAAGGTCAAGGACGCCGAAGACGCCGGCCAGCCGTTGATGGACCCCTTGTTCAAGCCCAACCCGGAACTGGGCGAGGCGCCGCGCCCGCTGGAGACGCTGCCGTTCATTGTCATCTTCATCGACGAATTCGCCGACATGATGATGATCGTCGGCAAGAAGGTCGAAGAACTGATCGCGCGCCTGGCGCAGAAGGCGCGTGCGGCCGGCATCCACCTGATCCTGGCCACCCAGCGCCCGTCGGTGGACGTGATCACCGGCCTGATCAAGGCCAACATTCCTACGCGCATCGGCTTCCAGGTCAGTTCCAAGATCGATTCGCGCACCATCCTGGACCAGTCCGGTGCCGAAACACTGCTCGGCCACGGCGACATGCTGTACCTGCCGCCAGGCACGGCCCTGCCGGACCGTGTGCACGGCGCGTTCGTGTCCGACGAGGAAGTGCACCGCGTGGTGGAGCACCTCAAGGCGAGCGGCCCGACCGACTACATCAGCGGCGTGCTGGACGAGGTGCAGATGATGGGCGACGGCCTGGTGGTCGGGGCCGGTGGCCTGCCCGAATCCAGCGCCGCGGCCGGCGACGAATCCGACCCGTTGTACGACGAAGCGGTGCGGATCGTCACCGAAACCCGTCGCGCCTCGATTTCCGGCGTGCAACGCCGGCTCAAGATCGGGTACAACCGCGCCGCGCGCCTGATCGAAGCCATGGAAAACGCCGGTGTGGTCAGCCCGCCCGAGCACAATGGCGATCGCAGCGTGCTGGCGCCGCCGCCGCCCAAGTAGTCACCACACCCTGTCGCGGCCACGCACTGCGTGGCCGCACCGCCCCCAAGGAAACGCGATGAACCGCATGGCATGGACGATGGTCGGCGCACTGGCGCTGGCGCCGCTGCGGCTGTGGGGCCAGGTGGTGGAGCCGGCTGCGGCGCCCGTGCCGGCCGCGGCTCCCGCCAGCGACACCCAGGCAAGCACCAACTTCAGCTTTGCGCGGTACCGTGCCGACTACGTGGTCAACGCCGACGCCAGCAATGTGCAGACCGAGTCCTACGAGATCCTGCTCAAGACCAAGGCGGCGGTCGAGCAGTTCAGCCAGGTGCGGCTGAGCTACAGCGAGAAGATGGAAACGCTCGACGTGCTGTCGGCCTACACCCTGACCGCCGATGGCCAGCGCCGGGATGTGCCGGCCGACCGGATCTATACCCAGGAAAGCTATTCCAGCGCCGCGGCGGCCATGTATGCCGACCGCAAGGTGCGGGTGGTGGTGTTCCCCAACCTGGCGCCCGGCACCCGGGTGGTCTACCAGGTCCGCCGCACCCAGACCCAGCCGTACTTCCCCGGCTACTTCAGCCTGTGGGAAACCTTCAGCGAGTTCTCGCAGTACGACGATGCGCAGGTCACCCTGACCGCGCCGGCATCATTGCCGATGTACGTGCAGCAGCGTGGCGTGCAGGGCCGGCAGACGCCCACCGTGCGCAGCGGCCAGGCCAGCTGGTCGTGGCGCTACCGGCGCGCCGATCCGATGCCGGTGCAGAACTGGACCGCGTCGCCGTGGGAGTTCAGCCCCACCATCATGGCCAGCACCTACCGTGACTGGGCCCAGGTGGCCCGGGCCTACCAGCTGAAGGGCGGCGAGGCGGCACGCGTGACCCCGGGCATCCAGGCAGTGGCCGATGCGGTGACCCACGGCATCGTCGACCGTCGCGAACAGGCCGCCGCGCTGTACCGCTGGGTCTCGCAGAACATCCGCTACGTGGCGGTCTATCTGGGCAACGGGGGGCTGGAGCCGAATGCGGCGCAGAGCATCCTCGACAATCACTACGGGGACTGCAAGGACCACGTGGTGATCCTGGAGGCGTTGCTGGCCGCACGTGGAATAGACAGCACCCCGGTGCTGATCGGCGCCGGCGGTGGGCCAAGCCTGCCTGCGATTCCCATGCTCGGGCGCTTCAATCACGCCATCACCTACGTGCCCGAGTTCGACCTGTACCTGGATTCGACCAGCGCATACGCGCGCTTCGGGCAGCTGCCCGAAGGCGATCTGGGCGCCCCGGTACTGCATACGCGCACGGCCACCCTGGCGCGCACACCGGACAACGATGCCGCGCGCAACGGCGCCGGGTTCGAGGTGACCTTCCGCTTCGCGCGCGATGGCGACCTGCAGGGCCAGACCGTGCAGCAGCCCCGCGAGGTCAGCGAGATCGGCATGCGCGGTGCGTTCGCGCGGCTCAACGCGCAGAACCGGGCACGGGTGGAGGAGTCGATCATGGCCTCGTCCGGGTTCGATGGCAGCGGCAGCCTGACCCTGCTGGGCGACCCGCAGGACCTCACCGCGCCGTTCAACTACCGCTACGACTTCCATGCCACCGATTACGTGGACTTCGGCGTGGTGGGCGGCATGGTGCTGCCGGACCCGCCCGGCGGGGAATCGTTCCGTGACATCTATACGACCACCTCGGCACCGGACAATGCCACCCCGTTCTACTGCAACGACAGCCTGCGCGAAGAAACCTACCGGCTGGAGTTTCCGCCCGGCGTTCCGATCGTGGCGCTGCCGCGCGACCTGACCTTCCGCAATGCCGCCGGCGAATACGCGCTGCAGTGGACACGCGAGGGGCAGGGCATCGTTGCCCGGCACCGCCTGCACCAGCGCGCCGTGCGTGGGCCGCAGGCACTGTGCCAGCCCGGCGACTATGCTGCGTTCCGTGAGCTGTACCAGCAGGTGCGCCGCGGCTTCCGCGGTCAGGTGGTCTACGGCGACCTGCGCACGGTCAACGCCGGCCCCTGATCCCCCATTCAGGATGTTGTCGGCACACTGCCGCCCATCCTCCCTATCCCAGACTGGATACCCGTATGCACAGCACCTTCCGCCGTTGTTTCGTTGCCGCCACGCTGCTCTGCGCCAGCGTCGGCTCGGCCACTGCCTGGGCCGGTGCCCGTGACGAGCTGAACCGGTTCACCAAGGATCTGAAGGGGCTGGACGGGCAGTTCAGCCAGCAGGTATTCGACAGCCGGGGCAAGGTCAAGGAAACCACCAGTGGCACGCTCGCGCTGTCGGCGCCGCGCCAGTTCCGCTGGGAGTACATCAAGCCGCACGAGCAGCTGATCATCGCCGACGGCAAGAACGTGTGGGTGTATGAAAAAGATCTGGAGCAGGTCACCAAGCGGGCGCAGGGCGCTGAAGAGCAGAACAGCCCGCTGACCGCGCTGATCAACCCGAAGCTGCTGGACCAGCAGTACGACGTGAGCGAGGAAGCGGCCCCGCGTGATGGACTGCAGTGGCTGTCGCTGAGCCCCAAGCGCGAGACCGAGACCTCGTTCCAGTACGCCGCACTGGGCTTCAACGCGCAGGGCCTGGCGCGCATGGAAGTGACCGACGCGGTGAACCAGCGCACGGTGATCACCTTCAGTGGCTGGAAGCGCAACCCGGCGTTCAAGCCCGGGACCTTCACGTTTACCCCGCCGAAGGGCACCGACGTGATCGGCAACTGAGGGTAACCGCCATCGCAGCGGGCCAGCGCATACAATAGCTGCGTGGCTAGAAACCGAACGTCATCCCCAGGCCCCGATCTGCTGACCGTGGATCGGGACAGCATGCGCCCGCTCGCCGAGCGGATGCGCCCGCAGACCCTGGATGAAATGGTCGGGCAGAAGCGACTGCTCGCCCCGGGCAGTGCACTGCGCCGGGCGGTCGAGTCCGGGCATGTGCACTCGATGATCCTGTGGGGGCCACCGGGCTGCGGCAAGACCACCTTGTCGCTGCTGTTGGCGCACTATGCCGATGCCGAGTTCCGTGCGATCTCGGCCGTGCTGTCCGGCCTGCCCGAAGTACGCGTGGTGCTGGCCGAGGCGGCGCAGCGGTTTGCCGAAGGCCGGCGCACGGTGCTGTTCGTGGATGAAGTGCACCGGTTCAACAAGGCCCAGCAGGACGCCTTCCTGCCGCATATCGAACGCGGCACCATCGTGTTCGTTGGCGCGACCACCGAAAACCCGTCGTTCGAGCTCAATTCCGCACTGCTGTCGCGCTGCCGCGTGCATGTGCTCGAGGCCGTGTCGCCCGGCGATATCGTGGAAGCGCTGGAACGGGCGCTGCGCGACCCCGAGCGCGGACTCGGCGGTGAGTCGCTGCAGGTGACTCCCGAAGCGCTGCTGGAAATCGCCACCGCTGCCGATGGGGATGTGCGTCGGGGCCTGACCCTGCTGGAAATCGCCGCCGAGCTGGCCGGTGGGGAGGGCGGACAGATCAGCCCCACCATGCTGCAGCAGGTACTGGCCGACCGCACCCGGCGGTTCGACAAGGGCGGGGAGCAGTTCTACGACCAGATCTCGGCGCTGCACAAATCGGTCCGCAGCTCCAACCCAGATGCAGCGTTGTACTGGCTCACGCGCATGCTCGACGGTGGCTGCGATCCCTCGTACCTGGCCCGCCGGCTGACCCGCATGGCGATCGAGGATATCGGCCTGGCCGACCCGCGCGCGCAGTCGATGGCACTGGAAGCCTGGGACATCTACGAGCGGCTGGGCAGCCCGGAAGGCGAGCTCGCCTTCGCCCAGCTGGTGCTGTACCTGGCCAGCACCGCCAAGTCCAACGCCGGCTACGCGGCCTTCAACCTGGCCAGGCAGGAAGTGCGCGAGACCGGCACCCAGGAGGTGCCGCTGCACCTGCGCAATGCGCCCACCCGGCTGATGAAGGAGCTGGGCTACGGCAAGACCTACCAGTACGACCATGACGCCGAAGGCGGCATCGCGCTGGACCAGACCGGGTTCCCGGAGGCGATGGGCGAGCGCGTGTACTACCAGCCGGTGGCGCGGGGGCTGGAGATCAAGCTCAAGGAAAAACTGGACCGCCTGCGCGCCGAGCGCGAGCAGGCACGGGCGCGCAAGGGCACAGCGTGATGGGCGGATTCGGTGCGTGGTGGCAGCAGCTGGGCCTGGTGATGATCGGCGGCGCGCTCGGAGCGGCACTGCGTTTCGTGATCGGCGATGCCCTGCTGCGCCAGTTCGGCAATGGCTTCCCGTGGGGCACGCTGACGGTGAACCTGCTCGGTGCGTTCGCCGTTGGCTACGTGGCGGGCTGGCTGCAGACGCGCGGCAGTGCGGCGCTGTACTGGCGGGCATTTGCCGTGGTCGGCATCATCGGCGGGCTGACCACGTTTTCATCGATGATGCTTGAAGCGGTGCTGCTGGCACGGCATGCACGCGGCTGGCTGATGCCAGGCTATCTTGCGGTCAGCCTGCTGGCGGGATTCGCGCTGGTGTGGCTGGGTGCCCGCGTGGCGGAGATGTCGATCGCACGGTGATCTGCGGGCAATAGCGCCGGCGGTCGCGAATCCAGCAGTGAAACTGCTGGATTTCGGTGATTTATCACGATATTGTTTCGCCCCCGTTCGCGCCGCCCCCGCCTCCCCGTCATGCGTGATGAAGAAGATCCCGGCACCCTGGAACTGATGCTGCCGCGCAAGCGCGGGCGGCCGCCGACGTTCGGGTATGCGATGACCGATGCGCAGCGGGCTGCCCGCTACCGCGCACGGCGTGCCGGGCAGGCCGACCACGCCGATGTGCGTACCTGCAGCGACATGGTGCTGCTGGACAAGATCCGCGCGGCGATCAGCGCCAAGGATGCCGAACTCACCGGATTCCTGGTCCACGTGTTGTGGCAGCGCTATCCGCTGCAGTTGAAGTAGACACGCCGCGCACCAGACAGGCCACGGCAGGGCGCAGGTAGCCAAGCAGCCGTTCGGCGTCCAGCCAGCCGGCCGTGTCATCCAGGTCCAGTTCGTGCAGGTCGCCGGCAATGGCGGCCAAAGCGGGTTGGCCCAGCATTCGCAGTACGCCGGCCAGGCGGTGGGCATGGTGGCGCAGGCGGTTACCGGCCTGCAGGCGCAACGCATCGTGCATGGCCATCAGCTCTTCCTGCAGCGATTGCAGGTACTGGTTCCACATCGGATCGGGCGTGGCGGCGGCTGCTGCGACCAGCGCTGTCGGGGGTCCGGTCTCGCCGTCGTGCAGCAGTTGCAGCAGCAGGCGCATGTCCAGTGGCTTGCACAGCACCGCATCCATGCCGCAGGCGCGGCAACGCGCTGTGTGCGCCTCTGAATCACTGGCCGACACGGCCACCATGAGCGACGGTGTGCGCCCCTCCTGGCGTTCCATCTGGCGCAGCTGCACGGCCAGCTCGTAGCCGCTCATGTCATCCAGCACGCAATCGATCAGCACGATCCCGCACGGCTCGGCGGCCTGGCTGCGCAGGGCACTGCCACCGTCGGCGCAGCTGGTCACCGAAGCACCCAGCGCTTCCAGCTGCCGGGCGAGCACCGCGCGGTTGAGCACATGGTCCTCGACCAGCAGCAGGGTGCGGCCGGCCAAGGGCTGCCCGCAGGGGTCGGGGCCAGCGCCCTCGACCACCACCGGCAGGCGCACCACGAAGCAGCTCCCTTCGCCGGATGCGCTGCGCAGCCGCAGCTGGCCGCCCATGCCGCGCACCAGGTCCTGGCAGATCGACAGGCCCAGGCCGGCGCCGCCGAGTTGGCGCGAGTGGCTGTCGTGCGCCTGCGCGAAGGGTTTGAATACCGTGGCGTGCTGGTCGGCGGGAATGCCGATGCCGGTATCGCATACGGCCACCGACAGGTGCGCGCTGTCCTGCCCCAGCTGCAGCGATACGGTGACGCGCACCTCGCCCAGGTCGGTGAACTTCACCGCGTTGCCCAGCAGGTTGGCCAATACCTGGCGCAGGGCATCGCCATCCACCCACACGCGGGGCAGGGGGTCGGTCTGCTGCAGCAGCGCCACAGCCAGGCCTTTGGCATCGGCGGAAGGTCGAATCACCGCGATGCAGTCGCGGGCGAGCTGGCGGACATCCTGCCAGCTCGGGGTGGGCTGGAACTCGCCGCTGGCGACCCGGGAATAGTCCAGCGCATGACCCAGCAGGTGGCGCAGCCCGGCGCCTGCGGCGCGCGCCGCATTGACCAGCTGCCGCTGGCCCTGGTCCAGGCCGGACTGGTGCAGCAGATCGACCGAGGTCACCAGCGCCTGCGCGGCATTGCGCACTTCGTGGCTCATGGTGGCGATGAAGCGCGCCTGCTGGCGTTCGCTGCGCCGCGCCGACTGCCGCGCGCGGTACGCCCACGCACCGGCGGTGAGCAGCAGGAGCATCGCCAGGCCCATGCCGAGCAGCTCCCAATGGAAGTGCCGCGACATCACCTGCAGCGACGGCCCGCTCAGGTAGGTGGCCTTGGTCCAGCGCTGCATCAGCACCGCGTGTTCCTGCGGGCTGATCGAGCGCATGGCCTGGTGAATCTCATCCAGCAGGCGGCGGTCGCGGTGGCGCACCACCAGGTGCAGGCTGCCTGGCAGGCTGGTGGGTCCCCCGTGCAGCAGCAGGCTGTCGCCGAAGTCGCGGCGCACGAGAGGGCGCATCGCCACATCCAGTTCCATCGCCACATCGACCACGCCGGTTTCCACCGCGTCCAGCGCTTCGCGCAGGGTGGGCAGGCCGACCACCTGGAGATGCGGGTGGTAGGCGGCCAGCCACTCCGACAGCCGGCTGCCACGCACCACGGCGACGCGGCGCAGGTGGGCGAATTCCGGTGGCTGGGCCTGGGTGTGCCGGCTGGCCAGCAGCATCTGGCCGCGGTAATAGGGCGGCGACACGGACAGCGCGCCGCAGGGCGCGTTGTCCAGCGGTCCCAACAGCAGCATGAGGTCCGCGCGGCCGTCGCACAGTGCCTGCAGCGCCGCCGACGTGGATTCCACCGGCTGCTCCTGGAAGCGCATGCCGGTCTGCTCCGACACCAGCTGCGCATAGCCGCTGATCAGGTTGGCGTCGCGCGCGGCCCGGCTGTCGGCGGCGAGCAGGCGATGCTGCGACGGGTCGGTGGCCACACGTACCAATCGTGGCTGTGGCGGGGCGGCGCTGACCGGCCACAGGCTGGCAACCAGCACCCCGGCCAGGGCGCCGGCCGCGATCCGCTCCGCTCTCACCATACGGCCAGCTGATGGCGCAGGGTGAACAGGTCGCGGTCGGTGCGCAGGCCGAGTTTGCGGAAGGCCGCGTGCTTCTGGGTGCTGATGGTCTTGATGCTGCGGTGCCGCTGATGGGCGATGTCGGTCACGGTCATGCCGCTCAGGCACAGCTGCAGCACTTCACGTTCGCTCTGCGACAGACGGTGCTCGGCATGTTCGTCGCGGTAGTTGAGCGGCACGTGCAGGTGGCCGGCCGCGACCCGGCACACTGCCCTTGCCAGCTCGTCCAGCGCTTCGGCCTTGGACACCACACCGGCAGCGCCGGCGGCCATGGCGTTGGAGATCATGACATGGTGGACATTGGCGGAGAACATCAGCACCCGCACCCGTGGAAAGCGCCGGCGCAGCATGCGCAGCAGTTCCATGCCCTGCAGGTCGCCAGGCTTCAACGTGTAATCGACCACCGCAACGTCGATGGTGTGGTGCAGCAGCGTACTGACCAGTGCGCGCGTGGTGGCGTGGTTGCCTACCACGTGGAAGCGCGGGTCGGTGGAAAGGTGCGCATGGCTGCCCTGTCGGACCACGTCGTGATCATCGAGCAGCACGATGTTCAGGACGGAGGGCGACAGCGCAACGGATTCGGGGCCTGGATAGCGTCGGGACAATGGAGGCACGCAATCATGGGATTTGCGCCATTCTTACTGCTTCGCTGTGCTGCGGAGTAAGTCTGATGTCAGATTAGGACTATTCCTATGCTCAGTCCGAGAGCCGCGTCACTTTCCGCGCGCGGTCTCGACGCTGTCAATCGGTGTCACTCCACCGGCGCGCGCGTGGTGCGCGCCAGGCTTCGTCCCAGCCGGGCACCGGCATCGCGCATCATTACGTGCAGCGCAGGCGGTCCCAGCACCTCGAACTCCAGTTCCAGCGCAAGCAGCCAGTACACCACGGCGCCTTGCGGATGGGCACCACAGCGCAGCAGGCAACGCTGCGCGTCGACCGGCTCCAGCAGTCCGACCGACGCCGGCATGCGCTCGCGCACCTGTTCGACCGGCGCATGCAGCAGAATCTGCGCCTCGTCACCGTAGGGGCCCAGTGACAGTGAAGCGACGACGAACGCGCGCAGGTCGCCATTGGCAGGTGAGGGGCGCGGACGAAAATGGGCGCCCACCTCCGCCGTGCTGGTCATGCGGTCGATGCGGAAGGTCCGCCAGTCGGTGCGCAGGGTATCCCACGCCACCAGGTACCAGCGTCGCTCGGCGTGCACCACGCCCTGCGGTTCCACCTCACGCTGGCTCGGCGTGCCCTGGCGGTCGGCGTAGCTGAAGCGCAGCTGCAGCTGGTCGCGGCAGGCGCCGGCCAGGGTGGAAAGCAGGGTGGCGTCGACCACGGGCCCGGGCTGGTCGATCGGCAGAATCGATGTGCGCAGGGCATCCAGTCGTCGGCGAAGTCGAGCCGGCATGACCTGTTCCAGTTTCACCATCGCGGTGATCGCGGTCTGCTCGATTCCACTGATGGTGCCAGTCACCGCCATGCGCAGCGCCAATGCGGCGGCCAGCGCTTCCTCATCGTCCAGCAGCAGCGGTGGCAACGCGCGGCCGGCGCGGAACGCGTAGCCACCGGCCACGCCGCTGCTGGCCTGGATCGGGTAACCCAGTGCGCGAAGCCGGTCGATGTCGCGTCGCAGCGTGCGCGGGTGTACGCCGATGTCGGCGGCGAGCGTGTTGCCGGGCCAGTGCGGGCGCGATTGCAGCAGCGAGAGCAGGCGCAGCAGGCGGGCGGAGGTGGTGAGCATGGGCACAGGGTCGCGCCTGTCGAGGACAGGATCTGTCCGCAATGGTGGCTAGGCTCTGCCCACGGTGCAAGCCCTTCGCCGCGCACCCCACCTACCGACCCGCACAAGGAGCTTTGCATGTCACTCGTCTTCTACTGGCACCCGATGTCCAGCGCCACCCCGATCGCCTGCGCCCTGGCCGAGCTGGGGGTCGCCCACGACCGCGTGCGTATCGACATCCGCAATGGAGAGCAGCGCACCCCCGAATATCTGGCGATCAACCCGAACGGCAAGGTGCCGTGCCTGGTGGTGGCGGGCACACCGATCTTTGAAGGCCTGGCCATACACCTGTGGCTGGGCGAGCGCTTCGGGGTCGCCCGTGGCCTGTGGCCGGAGGCGGACACGCCCGAGCGCCTGCAGGCCATGTCGTGGTGCGCCTGGGCCTACGTGACCTACATGGCCGTGATGGGCCGCCTGCGTCTGGCGACCGGCGATGAAGCGCTGGCCGACCAGCGCCACGCCGCCGCAGCGCTGGCGGAGGCCAACACGCTGCTGGACGTGTTGGAAGCGCGTCTGTCCGGATCGGACTGGATGCTGGGACCGGAGTACTCGCTGGTCGACCTGGTGGTCGGCCAGGTCGTGGGCTACGGCACCTTCGTCGGCGCGGGCGTTGCCAGCCATCCGGCGGTGGCGGCGTGGCTGGGCCGGCTGCAGGCGCGCCCGGCGATGCAGGGCGAGGTGTGATCCGCATGTAATGGATGAATGTCCGGCATGATGAAATTTGGCTGGTGAATGCAGGACTCCGCGTCGTAAGGTGCGGGGTCCTTCTTCGTTCCGCGTGCCACCATGAAACTCAACGTGTTGTCCGCAGTGCCCCTGCTGCTTGCCTTGGCCCCGCCCGTCGTGGCGCGCGAGCAGGCCGATCTGATCATCCGCCACGCCACCGTGGTCGACGTCGAACATGCAACCACCCGCAGCGACCAGGCCGTGGTGGTGCGCGGCGACGACATCGTGGCAGCCGGCGACGATCGCAGCATCGCCAGCGCATGGCGTGCAACGCGCAGCATCGATGGCAAGGGCCGTTACCTGATTCCCGGGCTGTGGGACATGCATGTGCACTTCGGTGGTGGCCCGGCGCTGATCGAGGAGAACAAGGCACTGCTGCCGCTGTACATCGCGCACGGCATTACTACCATCCGCGACTGCTCCGGCGACCTGCCCGAGCAGGTGCTGCAGTGGCGTGGGCAGATCGCCGACGGCAGCCTCGAGGGGCCGCAGCTGTTCAGTTCCGGCGCCAAGATCGAAGGGATCAAGCCGGTATGGAAGGGCACACTGGAGGTCGGCAGCCAGGCCGACCTGGACGCGGCGCTGGCCAGGCTCAAGCGTGATCGTGTCGATTTCGTCAAGATCACCGACAGTACGCTGACCCCGCCGTTGTTCCTGGACGCAGTGCGCGCCGCCCGTGCCCAGGGGCTGCGCGCGTCGGGGCACATTCCCATGGCCCTGACCGTGCAGCAGGCGGTCGATGCGGGAATCAGCTCGATTGAACACCTGGACTACGCCTACAAGGCGGGGGTCAAGGATGAGGCCGCGATCGCGTCTGATTTCGCCGCCAAACGCATCGACCGCGCCGAGGCCAACCGGCGTCTGGATGCGGGGTTCGACCGGGACACGGCAATGGCGGCCTACCGCGGCTTTGCCGCCAAGGGCGTGTATGTCACGCCCACGCTCAACGGCGGGCGCATCCTCGATTTCCTCGACCAGGACGACCATGCCAACGATCCCTACCTGGCCTACATCGGACCGAAGCTGCAGGCGACCTACCAGTGGCGCGTCGAGCGTGCCGCCAAGGCCAGTCCGGAGCAGGTCGCCCAGCGCCACCAGCAGTACCACCAGGTGGCGGCCGTGCTGCCCATGCTGCAGGCGGCAGGGGTGACCCTGATGGCCGGCACCGATGCCGGTTTCCTCAACTCATACAACTATCCCGGCATTGGCCTGCACGATGAGCTCAGCCTGTTCGTCAAGGAGGGCCTGACGCCGGCGCAGGCGCTGTCGTCTGCTACCCGTGCGGGGCCGTCGTGGTTCGGCACGCTCGACCGATATGGCGGCATTGCCACGGGCAAGGCGGCGGATCTGGTATTGCTGGACGCAAACCCGCTTGAGCACATCGAGGCGACGCGTGCGATCAACACCGTCGTGCTGCGTGGTCACGTTTACGACCGCAAGGCGCTGGACGCATTGCTGGCGCAGACGCGCGCAAAGGTCGCGCAGTGGCGGCAGGACGCCGGAAGCTAGCGCTCGCCGCCGCCCCCACCACGTTGCATCCCGACGCCCCGCACCTGCGGGGCGTTTTTTATTGCGTGACGCTAGGAAAGGTTGCAGTGGTGCATTGAGGATAATTGAATGTGATGCCTCCTGATGCGTCCTTACCCTGACGCCATCAATCACAGGGAGCGTCAACGTCATGAAGCGTCTGATGAGGCGGGTGGTGTGCGCGGCGGCGCTGACCCTCGCGGCGACCTCCGTTCCGGCGCAGGCCGCCTCACCCAGCATCCACGTCGGGGCGATGTACGAGTATGCCGAGCCAGGGCGGAACGCGATTCTCAAGCGGGTGCGCAACAGCGGCGATGCGACGGCATTCGTGCGTGTGCAGATCACCGAGGTGCGCTACGCCGCGGATGGAAGCCACCAGGAAGTTCCGGTCGATACCTCGGGCAAGGGGGCGGTTCCCGGACTGGTGGCCAGCCCGTCGCGGATGATCGTTCCAGCGCAGGGTCAGCAGGCCACGCGGCTGCTCGTGCAGGGCGATCGCAGCACCGAGCGCTATTACCGCGTCCGCTTCGTGCCCGTCCTGCCGCAGAGCGAAGACGAGTTCGCGCTGACCGAAGCCCAGCGCGATAACTACCGCAGGGAGGTGTCGGCGGGTGTCAACGTGCTCACCGGCTATGGCGTGTTCGTGATTGTCCATCCCGACCAGCCGCGCTACGACGTGCAGACGATCACCGAAGGCGACCACGTACAGCTGCGCAACGCGGGCAACACCACGGTGCTGCTGGACGATGTCCGCCAGTGCCGCGACGGCGACAACGCGGCCACCTGCACGCCGGCCAGGAAGATCCATCTGTTGCCGGACCGCGTCGAGCGCTTCGCCCTCGGGGGCGATCACGTCCACCGCATCCAGATCGTCGAGGGGACCCGCCGCAAGGACGTCCTGCTCAGCCATCAGGTTCCACCCGGAACCCTCGTCCCGTCGCCGGACAGCCGGCGACACCTTCCCTATGGAGATGTAGTGCAATGAACCTCAAGACCACCGTCCTGATCGGCGCCACCGCGCTGTTGTCGGCCCCGGCGGCGGCGATTGCCGCCACCGAGCAGTTCCCGCTCCAGGTCACCGTCGAAGCCACGGTGCCATCGGCCACCGGCCTGCAGATCTCCCCGGTCGGCGACTGGGCCGGCGTCACCCAGAACATGCGCTGGAACATTGCGACCGGGCGGCTGGATCCGATCCAGCAGCAGATCGACATGAAGAGCGGGCTGGGTGCCATCAACGCTTACCTGACCAGCGACGCGATGCTGATCAGCGGCGGCAACATCATCGACATGAGCGTGGCTGTCGCCGGCCGCACGCTGCAGGTGGGTCCGGCCAATGCGGTGGAAGTGGCGACCCCGACCGAAGCGGCTGCCACCAAGCGTGCCGCCGTGTCCATCGCTGCCGCTGCGCCCGGTGCGCCGGGTTACGTGCACGGCACGTACCAGGGCAACGTTTTCATGATGTTCGAAAGCGGCACGCCGTAAGCAGACGATGCTTTCAGCTGCGATTCCGGCAGCACCTGCTGCCAGTCGAGGGGCGCGCACGCGCCCCTCTGCTTGCCGAGTACTGTCCATGTCACCGCGTCTGCTTCCGCTCGCCACCGCCGTCGTGCTCTATTGCAGCAGTGCCGCAGCGCCCGCCGCGCCGGCCGCGCTGGAAAGCCTCAGCCTGCTGGACCAGGCCGGGGGGCTGCCCGACGACTTTCGCGACCATTTCTTCGACGTCCCGCTCGTAGTACGTGTGGAGCGCGACGGGCGCTTCCTCGGCGATGCCCGCGCGGTACTCTCTGCCGACAATACCCTGTCGCTGCTGGAGTTCACCGACAGCCATGACAGCACCGAGCCGCCGGCTGAGCGGACCCGCTGGCTCAAGGTGCTGGCAGCGCCGCACCCGCTGGGCGCCTGCACCGAACGATGCGACGCCGGTCTGGTGCGACTGCACTACAGCCTGGAAAGCTCGCTGCTGTCCATTGCGACCGAAGGCGGTGGCCTGGCGAGCGCAGACGTGCGTCACTACACGCTGCCCGAGGGCGGCAGCCGCGGCCTGATCCTGCGCCACCAGCTCAACGCCTACGCGGTGGAGAGCGCCGGGATGGCAGGGCGGTACGCGGTCCAGCTGCAGGGCAGCCTGGGCACGTGGAGCCTGACGGGCGACTACCAGGTCGACCGCAGCAGCGACCCGCAGGATGGACTCCGCCATGCGATCCAGAGCCTGTATGCCCAGCGCGAACTGCGCGACACCTTCCTGCGTGCCGGCTTTTTTCTGCCAAATTTCCAGGGTGTGACCCGCCAGCCGCGCGCGCCGGGGTCGCCGGGCTTCACGACCGTTGGTGTGATGGCCGGCTCATCGGACAGCCTGGCCATCGACGCGCGCGTGCCCAGCCTGTACCCGGTGTACGTGACGGCCAACCGGGAGGGCGTCGTGGAGGTGTACCGCGACGGCAGCCTCGTGTTGACCCAGCCAGTGCAGCCGGGCCTGCAGGCGCTGGATACCAGGCGCCTGCCGGGTGGCATCTACGAGGTGGAGCTGCGGGTGATCGAGGACGGCCGCGAAAGCTCGCGCGAGACCACGGTCATCCACAAGCCGAACAACTGGCGCGATCCGAGCCGCCGCTGGCGCTACAGTGCGTTTGCCGGCGTGCAGCACGCGCTGCTGGACAGCATCGAGGACCCCGATGCCGGCGACGTGGCCGCCGGCGGCATCCTCAATTACCTGGCGCACCCACGCGCGGTGATCGGACTGTCGGCCCAGCACCTGGGCGGCCGGAATTCGATCGCAGGGTCGCTGGACTGGCAGGTCAGCGACAGTGCGAACCTGTACACCAATGCCTACACCGGCGACCGCGGCGACGGCGTGGACCTGCAGGGGCTGTGGCGCTACCGCCACGGCAGCGTCATCGTGTCGCACAACCGCAGCTGGCAGGAGCGCGGCCGCCCGGGCGACGATGGCTGGCTGCCGTCCGCACCGGTGGTGGAGACGCGCTCGGGCTGGTGGCAGACCAGCGCGGTGAGCGTGAACCATCGCCTTGGCGACAGCAGCACCATCGCCGTTCGCGCCTCGCATCACAGCGGTACCCGCAACGGGCTGGGGCTGGATGCTTCGTTCAGCCGTCGCCGGTCGCTGTTCGGCAGCGACGCCACCTGGCGGGCGTCCGTCTTCGACCGCCCCGGCAGTGTGAGCAGCGGCATGCGTCGCAACCGCGGGGTCGACTTCACCCTCAACCTTGCGCTCGGTAGCGAGGGCCGGCGGTACTCGGGCAGCCTGGGCAGCCGGACCGCGACCAACGGTGGGCGCAGCCTGTATGCCAGCGCCGGTGCGCAGCAGACCTTCGCCGAGGGCGTGCTCCGCGCGGTGGCCGGCCAGGCCGGCGTGGACAGCGACGGCCTGGGCCTGAGCGCGAACGCGCAGTTCGAGCACCCCGCACTGCACGGCGACATCCACGCGCAGCGTTCCTCGCTGGGCGGGCACCTCAGCGGCGGCCTGAACCTAGAAAGCACCCTGGCGCTGGGGGCCGGCAAGTTGGCCATCGCCGGAGCCGGGCAGGCGGGTCACACCGATACCGGCATGATCGTGGACGTGAGTTCCGAGCTTGCCGACGTAGCGCTGCGTGCGCACGACAGCCGCGGCGGTTCCTACGTGCTGCAGCCGGGTCGAAATTTCCTTCCGGTGACCGCCTATCAGAGTGGCGCGCTGCAGATCGATTTCGAGGGACGCAGTGCGCCCGCCGCAGCGATCCAGCCCGCAAGCCTGGACTATCACCTCAACAAGGGTGGCGTGGCCTACGGCAAGGTGGACGTGCTCAGCACGTTCACCGTCATGGGTCACCTGCAGGACGCCGCCGGCAAGCCGCTGGCCGGTGCGCATGTGATCAACCACGCCGGCCGCAGCGTGGTCGAAGCCGACGGCTTCTTCGCGCTGGAAATGAGCAGCCGCACGCCGAGCCTGGAGGTGCGCCACCCGCAGGTGAGCAGCTGCAGCTTCGCGCTGGATGGGAAGACCACGCGGCCGCAGGGAGATGCCTGGATGGCCGGCATTCTGCGCTGCCCCCCTTCGACCCTTGCCGAGCACGGCACGGCTCGTTCCATTGATGGAGAAGCGCCATGAACACGAACCTGTTGCGATCTCTCGCGCCCACCCCGCGCCGGATGTTGATGGCCGCGGTACTGGCGTTGTCGGGAACGGGCACGCTGCATGCGGCCGACGTGACCATTACTGCTGAGTTCAAGCCAAATCTCAACGATCCGAATCAGCGACGTTTTACCAATACGACACCCTGGTCGGGCGTCTGCGCCGGGCCGCACCTCCAGACCTGCATCAGCGGCAACGTGTGGAGCATCGATACCAAAATCAGGGGCACCAAAAACGCCGTCCGGCAGAACAATTATGGGCCGAACGGCTTCTTCATCGGTATGCCGGGTCCAAAAGCCGTGACCGTCTTCTCGGAAGATGGTCTCGCATCCTATACCTTGAGCCTGAAGATTGTTGGCGCGGCCATGCGTTACACAGACCAGGACAGAGACGGTGACGCGTACAACTTCTGGAGCTCAAACTTGAACTGCAACCGGCTCCTGCAGGGATACGGCGCCTACACAGTGATGCGATTGATGCTCAGGAGAGACGGGTCCGAAGGCGCCGGCTCCTGCGCTGGGCAGTGGATGGCGACCAACAACTACGCGATCAGGGAGTTGGATTTCGTGTACGCCCTGGAAACCCCGGAGCCATTGAAAATGCGCAGCGGCATCTACACCGGTGTCGTCAGCTATACGTTCGGGGGAACGGGCGAGGGCACGGACTTTGACCTGGGGAACGGGGTCGAGCTGACTGACAGCGTCGTCAACGTGTATCTGCGGCTGGAAGTCCAGCACGCCTTTCAGCTTGATGTGCCAGCAGGTAGTGATCGGGCGATCCTGATGCCGAAGGGAGGGTGGGCACGGTGGAGCGATCACGGCGTCGCGCCCAAGGCGCTGGAACGGGAGATACCCTTCAGCCTGAGCAGTTCCGGGCAGTTCAGCGTGTTCACGCAGTGCCAGTATCCCCAGTCGGATGGGCGGTGTGGAATCCGTAACACTACGGTTGCCAGCGACGATGCGCCTTTGGATGTCAGCCTTACGATGCCAGGCTTCCGCGATGCCGACACCGGTGAGCGGGCGGTCGACATTGCGCTGCACGGACCGGAGATCGCCAGAGTGTTCACTGCCGACGAGGTCGTCATCGGGCGCCCGTCAAGGTTGCGTTTCGCCGTGAATGGCGCGCCGGTCCAGGCCATGTTGCAACACCCAGGCAGCCAGTACCGGGGCAACGTAACGGTAATCTTCGACGCCGATCCATAGTGCCACGCCTGCGTGGCAAGGCAGCGTCAGCACGCTGCGCGCGACAAGCGCGTGAAGCAGATGAAGCCCTTGTTCTGAACTGTTTACCCACGTGCGCACGCTGTTTACGCAACACGCTCCCCCGGCACGCGCAGCTAACGTGGGGCTGCCTAGTGTGGACTCACCGGCATCACTCTCGACGCCGAATCCCGGAGACATGTCATGGCAAACCAGCAGAATCCGCAGCAGGGCCAGCAGAATCAACAGGGCCAGCAGAACCAGCAGGATCAGCAGAACCAGAAGGATCCGCAGCGCCAGGGCCAGCAGCAGCAACAGCAGGACCAGAAGCGCGAGCGCAACCAGCAGGGCGGTCAGCAGGACGAAGAAGAATAAGTCCCTGCTGTTACGGAATAAGCGAAGTCCGGCCTCCTGGCCGGACTTCTTCGTTTCGGAGCATGCCCACGGGTGCTCAGGCGGCAAGTGATACCCATTCGCATTTGGGGTACACTGATGCACTCGTCTTGCCGTGAGCGCTCTGTATCGTGTTTCTCCGCCGCATTTCGCTGCGCATCCCGTCTGTCACCGCAATTCTCGCCATCATGCTGGGCGCGGCCGCGATGACGCCTGCCGGCGCGCAGCAACGCAATCCCCTGCAGAAGATGGGCGACACGGTGCTGGACCAGCCGGCGCAGAGCTACCACTTCGAACGTTTCGTGATCGAGAGTGGCGCGCCCGCGCGACGCTGGCGGATCCACTTGGGGGTGCCGATCCGCGCCACCGACGTGCCCGCGCCGGTGCTGTACATGCTGGACGGCAACGCCGCGGCAATGGTCTTCGACCAGTCCCTGCTGAGCGATCTGGCCGCGCATGCAGCGCCGGTGCTGGTGTTCATCGGGTACGACAACGACCTGCGCATCGATTCGCCCGCACGCACCTACGACTACACCGCGTGGGTGGATACCGCTGAGGACGAGAACGGCGTTGCGCAGACCAGCGGCGGTGGTGCGGCAGCGTTCCTTGATGTCATCCAGCAGCAGATAAAGCCCGAGGTGCAGCGGCGCACCCGCGTGGATGCCCGGCAGCAGGCACTGTGGGGCCATTCGCTCGGTGGGCTGTTCGTGCTCAGCACGCTGTACACCCACCCCGACGCATTCCAGCAGTACGTCAGCGCCAGCCCCTCGTTGTGGTGGAGCCAGGGTGCTGCCCAAGGCGCAATGGAACAGCATTTCCTTGCCCATCCTGCGCCGGCGACGCTGTGGCTGATGCTTGGCGGCGACGAGCGTAGTGGCAACCGCGGCGTGCGCGACATGACCAATCCGCGCGTGGTCGCTCACCTGCGACGCATCGCCGGCGCCGCGCCCGACGCAGCCCACGCCCTGAGCGGCCGCCTGTCGGGTGTGCCTGGCCTGCAGGTGAGCTACCGCGAATTTCCCGGTCTGGGTCACGGTCCAATGCTGCCCGCGTCGCTGCAGGCAACGCTGGCTGCGCTGTATGGCGTGACCGACCGCAGCGCCGCACCGGTCCCCCCTGGTGGCACGCCGCCCCGTCGTTGATGTCTCTCTGGAGCGTTCCATGTCGAGTTCCATAACCGCGCGCCGTGGCGTGCTGGTGCTGGCCCTGGTGGCCGCGATCACCGCCTGTGGCGGCAAGCCTGCAGAAGAAGCCGTGCCCACCCGCGCCGTGCCGGCGGGGGTGGACGCTGCGGATGCCGCATTGCCCGCCGGCTGGCTGCACCTGGACGGCAGTGACGTACCCGTTGCCGCGAACCTCGCGCCGGTACTGCCGGCGACTGTCACGTCCGACGACGGGGAGCAGGTTGTGGTGAACGACGCCTCGCGCATCGTCGCGGGGGGCGACGACGTCATCGCGGTCATCGAGGCGCTGGGCATGGGCGCGCAGGTCTATGCCGCGCCGCTGCGCTCGGCAACTGCGGCCGGGCGCCAGGCGCCGAAGCAGTTCCTGTTCAACCGCACCACCGGCGTGGAAGGCGTGCTGAGTCTCGAAGGCACGGTGTTCCTGGGCAACAGTCTGCGCCGGCATGCCGAGCTGGCAAGGAAGCTGCGCGGGGCGGGAGCAGCGGCGGTGGTGATCGACGACCTGCAGCCGGCACCGGACAAGGTGCGCAAGGTGGCGGCCGCCCTGGGCGTGCATGAGGCGGGCAATGCGCTTGCCGCGCAGGTGCAGGCGCAGCTGGACGAAGCAGCGGCGATTGCCGCGGCCAGCAAGCGGCGACCGCGGGTCATCCACCTGTCGGCCACCGGCGCCGGCGGCGCGCCCACCGTGGCGGGTGCAGACAGCGCATCGGGCAAGCTGATCGAACTCGCCGGCGGACTGAACATCGGTACCGAGGCCGGGGTCGCGAACTACTCTGCGTTGAGCAATGAAGGGGTGGTGGCGGCGGCGCCGGACGTGATCCTGGTGACCGAACATGACCTGCAGCTGTTCGGTGGTCACGCCGGCGTGTGGAAGGCGTACCCGACCCTGAAGCAGACCCCCGCAGGCGCCGCCAACCGGGTCTGGGTGATGCCGGACGTACAGCTCAAGGCCGCCAGCGTGGCCTCGGGCAGTGGCGCGGTGGCGTTGGCCAGGGCGCTTGCGGCATTGCCGTCGCCATGAGTCTCACGCGGTGACCCGACGCATGACACGACGTCGTGCCGGAAGCTGGGTGCTGGCGCTGATGGCAATGGCCCTGCTCGGCGCGATTCTCGCTTCGTTTGCAGTGGGCCCTTTACGCCTGCCGCCGCTGGAGGTGATGCAGGCGGTGGGGGTGAAGCTTGGCCTGCTGGATCCATCGCAGGTGAGCCAGCGCGATCTGGCCGTAGTCTGGAACCTGCGCATCCCGCGTGCCCTGTTGGGTGCGCTGGTGGGCGCGTCGCTGGCGATGGCCGGGGCGAGCCTGCAGGGCCTGTTCGGCAATCCGCTGGCCGATCCCGGCATCGTGGGGGTCACGCAGGGCGCCGCACTCGGCGCCGTGGCGGCCATTGTGCTCGGTGCCGGCAGCGTGAGCGGTTGGACACTGCCACTGGCGGCCTTCGCCGGCGGCGCGGCTGCGATCAGCGTGACCTATGCATTGGCCCGACCAGGCCGCGACACCGGCACCGCAACCCTGCTGCTGGTGGGCATCGCCATGGCCGCGTTCTGCTCGGCGGCCATCGGTTTCCTGACTTACATTGCCAGCGAGAGCGAACTGCAGTCGCTGGTGTTCTGGCAGATGGGATCGCTGGCGCAGGCCGACTGGGCCGACGTGGTGGCGGCCCTGCCGGTGTTCGTGGTCGGCACGCTGGCGCTGCTGCGGTTGGCCACACCGCTGGACATGCTGGCGCTCGGCGAACGCCAGGCGCAGCACCTGGGGCTGGATGTGAAACGCACCCGCCTGAAACTGGTCGCCTTCAGTGCGCTGCTGGTGGGCGCGGCGGTGGCGTTCGCCGGGTCCATCGGTTTCGTCGGGCTGGTGGTGCCGCACCTGGTGCGGATGCTGGTTGGGCCGGGGCACCGGTGGCTGCTGCCGGTATCGGCGGTGACCGGCGCACTGCTGATCGTGGTGGCCGACACGGCGGCGCGTACGCTCGATCCCCCGGCCGAAATTCCGCTGGGGCTGTTCTCGGCGGCACTGGGCGCGCCGTTCTTCCTGTGGCTGGTGCTGCACCAGCGTCGGCGCGGCACGGTATGAGCCCGTCCTTCCTGCGGCTGGACGGGGTGGGCGTGCGAGTGGGCGAGCGCACGATCCTGCACGACATACACCTTGGCTTTGCGTCGGGCACGCTGACCGCGCTGGTCGGGCCGAACGGTGCCGGCAAGTCGACGCTGCTGTCGGTGGCAGGCGGTGATGTGGCGGCCGATGGCGGGCAGGTGAGCCTGCACGGCCGGCCGATCGCGCACTGGAAGGCAATGGCGCTCGCCCGCGAGCGCGCGGTGATGCCGCAGGATCACGCGGTCCGGTTTGCCTTTACGGTCGAGGAGGTGGTGGCGATGGGGCGCCTGCCGCATGTGCCCGACGCCGAGCGCGATGCGGCGCTGGTGGAACAGTCGCTGGGCAGGGCGGAAATGGTGGCGCTGCGGCAACGCGACGTGCAGACCCTGTCAGGCGGGGAAGCGGCCCGCGCCACGTTTGCGCGGGTGCTGGCGCAGGACACGCCGCTGCTGCTGCTCGATGAGCCCACTGCAGCACTGGACCTGCGCCACCAGGAGCGCACGCTGCGCGCGGTACGCGCCCTGGCCGATGCTGGCGCGTGCGTGATCGTGGTCCTGCACGACCTGAACCTGGCGGCCGGTTACGCCGACCGGATCGTGCTGCTGGAGCAGGGCCGGGTAGCTGCGGACGGCACGCCGGACCAGGTGCTCACGCGGGAGCATATCGAGCGGGTTTACCAGCAGGCCGTAGTGGTGCTGCGGCATCCGCAGCGGAATGTGCCGCTGGTGGTGGTGGCCGATACCGGGATGCCCGGGGTCGGGTGATGCCACCGGCCGGGTGGCATCACGTTGTGCCGCTTACCAGCCGAACGTTGCAGTGGCCATGACCGTGCGACCGCTGCCGTAGTAGCAGGAGGACACGCCGGTGCAGGTGGACACGTAGCGCTTGTCAGCCAGGTTGCTGGCGTTGAGCGCCAGCTGCACGTGGGTGTCGCCGTACTGGCCAAGGTCGTAGCGCAGCGCTGCGTCGAACAGGGTGTAGGACGGGATGCGGTACAGGTTGGCGCTGTCGCCGTAGCTCACGCCGTTGTAACGCGCCCCCGCCGCCAGGCTGAGTCCGCGCAGCGCGCCGGACTGGACGGTGTAGTCGGCCCAGAACGATGCGCTGTAGTCCGGCACCATCGCCAGCTGCTTGCCGCGGTACGCGGCCGAGCGCAGCATTTCCGAGTCCATGCGCGAGGCGGCGCCGATCAGGCTCAATCCTGCCCATGGCGTGATGCGGCCTTCCAGCTCGATACCGCGCACGCGGCCTTCGTCGCCCTGGATCGAACAGGTGGCGGTACCGGTGGCGCCGCAGGTGCGATGGCTGGCCACCGGGTCGTCGACGATCATGTTTTCCTGGCGCAGGTCGTACACGGCCAGGGTGAGCAGACCATCCACCGCAGCCGGCTGGTACTTGAGGCCCGCTTCCCACTGCGAACCGGTCACCGGCTCGAAGGCGGTGCCCGTGAAGCTGTCCAGCGGGGACTTGGTGGCCGGCTGGAAGGATTCGGCATAGCTCACGTAGGGCGTGAGCCCGTTGTCGAACAGGTAGAGCAGACCGCCACGCCCGGTGAAGGCTTCATTCTTGATCACGCTGTGTGGCCCCGGCTGCGAGATGCCGGTGGCGATGTTGCGCGTGGCGCTGAGCGTGTCGTCCTTGGTCCAGTCGTAGCGACCACCCAGCGTCAGCCGCCAGTGGCCCGCGGCCAGCTGGTCCTGCAGATACACCCCGCTCTGGCGGTTGATGCCCGCCGTGGGCGTTTCGGTGGTGACGGTGGGCTGGTAGGCGCCGTACACCGGATTGAAGATGTCGATCGGGCGCGGGTTGCTCATGGCGCTGCGCACGCCTTCCCAATCGGCCCGCTGCCAGTCCCAGCCGAGCAGCACGGTGTGGTCGACCGCACCGGTGGCGAAGCGCGCCTGCAGGCGGGTGTCGAAGGTGTCGCCGTCGGAATCGCCGGTGCCCTGCACGCCGCGCCGGTTCTGGGTGCGCCCGTCGGCATTGAGCGCGCCGAAGGTGACCACGCCGCGATACAGCGAATCGACGTGCGTGCGCCGTGCGTTCTGGGTCAGGGTGAGATGGTCGTTGAACTGGTGTTCGAACATCCAGCCCGCGGTCCACAGGGTGCGGTCGAAGGTGTTCCAGTCCGGCTGGCCGATGAAGGTGCTGTTCTTCATGTAGCCGTACTGCGTGGGCTGGAGGGTGCCGGCCATGGGCAGGAACTGGTAGGTGGAGCCGCCGTTGTCCTTCTGGTACATGCCCAGCAGGGTCAAGCGGGTGCGTTCGGCGATCTGCCAGGTATAGCTGGGCGCCAGGAACCAGCGCTCCTGCGCGGTGTGTTGGATCTGCGTGTCGCCGTCGCGGTACAGGCCGACCAGACGCAGCAGATGGTGGTTGTCCTGGCTGCCGGCGCCAACGTCGAACGCAGCGCTGTACTGTCCATCCGCGTCCAGGCCCAGCCGCAGCTGCTGCGCCTGGTCCGGTGTGGGGGTCTTGCTGACCTGGTTGACCATGCCTCCCGGGGCCACCTGGCCATACATGACCGCAGAGGGGCCCTTGAGCACTTCCACCCGCTCCAGGTTCCAGCTGTCGAACATGCTGCGGTTCCACTGGCTGCCCTGCGGCGCGCGCATGCCGTCCAGGGTCACGTTGTTGGCCCAGCTCCCGGCGTCGAAGCCACGGATGCGGAAATCGTCAACGCGGTTGTCGATGCCACTGCTTTCCAGGCTCACACCGGCCACGTAACGCATGGCGTCGTTGAGCGATTGCACCCCACGCGCATCGAGTTCGGCGCGCTCGATCACCGCGATGGACTGGGGCGTTTCGGCAATGCCGGTACTGGTCTTGGTGGCGCCGCTGGTGCTGTTGGCAGCGCGGTAGGCGTTGACCTGGACCGCATCGAGTGCGGTTGCGTCCTGCGCGAGCACGGCCGGAACGGCGGGCAGGCTGCCCAGGCAGCAGGCGAGGGCAAGCAGGTTGCGGCGCAACCGGCGGGAGGGGGCGGGGGAGGTAGGCATGTGGACGTCCAGAACAGTGCAGGGGTGCTGGCCTTCTCGTGCGACCTGCAGCCGCTGCCAGCATGGAATGCGCCGCGTGGCGACGCCGCAGCCCATTCTAGGGACTTTCGGTAAAGATGCAATTGCGACCTATTCGCATATGGGCGCCTGAAGCGCCAGCGATCTGTTGCGATCGGCATCCAATACCGCACCGTTGGTCGCCAGTGTTCCATCCGTGCACCCAATAATCACTTGCACGCGCTGAGAGGAGGTCTAGAATGCGCGCAGATCTTCCTGACCACCGCCATGACTTCGATGCCGCTCCTGACGTTCTTTACTCGTAACCGCGATTTCGCGGGATGGGCGCGTCTGCCTCGCGGTTCCTCTGGCGGCTGATCGATCCACGATCAGCGCAGGACCCCAGACAGAGCGCCCATCGGGCGCTCTTTTCGTTTACGGGCTGCACGCCCACCGCCGTACCACCGCATGAAGGAGAACGTGCCATGCACCAGATCGCCGAGCCCCAAACCTGGCCGCACGCCCGTTAGCCAACGGCGGCGTGCGGCTCCCTGATGTTGGCAGCAGCGAGACCCATTCCATGAACACCCAGACCCAGAACCTCCGGCGCAACCTCGGCATCATCGCCCACATCGACGCCGGCAAAACCACGCTGACCGAGCGCCTGCTGTGGAAAACCGGCGAAATCCATCGTGTCGGTGAAGTCCATGACGGCGCCGCCACGACCGATTTTTCGGCGATCGAACGCGAGCGTGGCATCACCATCGGCGCAGCCGCGGTCCAGGCGCATTGGGCGCCGCGTGGCGAGGCGACCCACCACCTGACCCTGATCGACACACCCGGGCACATCGACTTCGCGATTGAAGTGGAGCGTTCGCTGCGCGTGCTCGACGGTGCGGTGGCCGTGTTCTCCGCGGTGGACGGTGTGCAGCCGCAGTCGGAAACGGTGTGGCACCAGGCCCGTCGGCATGGCGTGCCGCTGATTGCCTTCGTCAACAAGATGGACCGCATCGGTGCGTCCTTCGAGCGCGTGCTTGCACAGCTGCAGGACAAGCTGCAGGCCCGACCGTGGGCGATCGGCTGGCCGCTGGGCGCGGAGAGCGCCTTCCACGGCTGGATCGACCTGGTCGACCGCAGCACCGTGCAGTGGGACGACGCCGGCACGCCAACGCGGACCGCGTGGACCCCCGCCGAGCATGCCGAGTGGGAGCCACGCCGGCGCGCGTTGGCCGAGTCCGTTGCCGACCATGACGACGCGCTTGCCGAGGTTTGGCTGGACGGCGGCGACATCGATGCGACCGCGTTGCGTGCTGCGCTGCGCCGGGCCACGTTGGCCGGTGCCGGTGTGCCCGTGCTGGCGGGCGCGGCGTTCAAGAGCAAGGGCATCGAAACGCTGCTCGATGCCATCGTCGACTATCTGCCGGCACCGGAAGACCGCCCTGCGGTGATCGCCACCGACGCGGACGGCGAGGTCAGCCTGCCGCCGGATCCGGACGGGCCGCTGGCGGCGCTGTTGTTCAAGATCACCCACCAGAACCACGGGGCGTTGAGCTTTGTGCGGGTGTACTCGGGCACGCTGCGGGTAGGCGATGCGCTGGCCAGTTCGCAGCACGCACAGGGACGCCGGGTCAGCCGGCTGGTGCGGGTGCAGGCCGACCAGACCCACGACATCAAGCAGGCCGTGGCCGGCGACATCGTGGCGGTGCTGGGCTGGAAGGATGCGGTGAGCGGCGAAACGCTCAGCGCGCCATCGCGGCCGTTGCTGCTCGATACCATCCGGGCGCAGCAGGCGGTGCTGGCGTGGCGGTTGACCGCGGAGAAGGCGGCCGACCTGATCCGGATCGCCCAGGGGCTGTCGAGCCTGGCCCAGGAAGATCCGTCGTTCCGTGTCGACACCGATCCGGACAGCGGCGAAACCCTGGTCTGGGGCATGGGCGAGCTGCACCTGGAGGTGATGGTGGAGCGGCTGCGCACCGAGTGGAACGTCAACGTGCGCACCGGCGCGCCGCGGGTGGCCTACCAGGAAACGCTGCGCCAGGCGCTGCGTGGCGTGGAAGGCAAGGTGGTCAAGCAGACCGGCGGCCAGGGCCAGTACGCGCGGGTGGTACTGGATGTCAGCCCGCGCGAAGACGGCCAGGTGCAGTTCGTCGACCGTACCGTGGGCGGCGTGATCCCGCGTGGCTTCGTTGCTGCCGTGGAGAAGGGCGTGCGGGCCGCGCTGTCGGAAGGCCCGCGTGGTCATCCGGTAGTCGGCATCGAGGTGGCGCTGGTCGACGGGCAGACCCATGCCAAGGATTCGTCGGACCTGGCCTTCCATCGCGCTGCGGCCGAAGCGGTGAAAGCCGCGCTGGCCCAGGCCGGCACCACGCTGCTGGAGCCGGTGATGGAAGTGGCCATCCATGTGCCGTCGGTGAATGTCGGCGACGTGGTCGGCGACCTCAACCGACGCAGTGGTCGCATCGCGTCGATCGAGGACCAGGGCGGGCGTGCGGAAGTGGTGGGCTATGCGCCGTTGGCGCAGTTGTCCGGTTACACCACCTCGCTGCGCTCGCTGACGCAGGGGCGCGCATCGAGCGACATGCGCTTCACCGGGTACGAAGCGGTACCGGCGGCATGATGTGATGCCGGCAGGAAACAGGACGGGGCCGGCAGTGCCGGCCCCACCTGACACGACACGCGTGTCCACGCCATGATCCTGCGCCCGCGTTCTACAATAAGGCGCAATCGTTTTCGGAGCGCCGCATGACCACCCCCCACTTCTACCCCGTCGGCACCCCCGGCCAACCCTGGGGCGAGGCCGAGCGGTCCGCCTGGCGTGCGCGCCAGCAGGTCCAGCGCAGCTACGTTGCCGACGTGGTGGACGCGGTGAACCGACTGCCCGAGACCCTGGCGGTGGTGCAGTACGGGCAACTCGACGCCGGCACCGACCGCTATCCGCTGCTGCTGGCGATGAGCCGCGACTGGGATCCGGCACTGCCCAGCGCGTTGATTACCGGCGGCGTGCACGGCTATGAAACCAGCGGCGTGCATGGCGCGCTGCAGTTCCTTCGCGCCAATGCCGACGCCTATGTCGGGCGCATCAACCTGATCGTGGCGCCGTGCGTGTCCCCGTGGGGCTATGAACGCATCCAGCGCTGGAACCATGACGCGGTCGATCCAAACCGCAGTTTCCGTGACGGTGGCCTGATCACCGAATCGGCCGCGCTGATGGCATGGATCGATGACCGTGGCGTCGCGCCGCTCGTTCACGTGGATCTGCATGAAACCACCGACAGCGACGCGCACGAGTTCGACCCGGCGCTGGCGTCGCGCGATGGCAGGCAGTGGACACCGGAAACCATTCCGGACGGGTTCTACGTGATCGGCAACAGCGAGAACCCCGAACCGGCGTTCCAGCAGGCGCTGATCGCCGCTGTTGCGCCGATCACCCATATCGCACCTGCCGATGCGCAGGGCAATCTGGTGGGGCTGCCGTTGCAGTCGCCGGGCGTGGTATGGGGCGAATCGCGGTCGATCGGCGCGTGCGCCGGCTTTACCGATGCGCGCTTCGCCACCACCACCGAGGTGTATCCGGACAGCCCGCGCACCACCCCGATGCAGTGCAATGACGCGCAGGTGGCTGCCGTGTGCGCTGCGTTGGATTTCGCCTTGTCCTGAGGCGACGGGCAGGGCCTGTCCTTCGCGCGGAGGGCACGCAGTCATGCCCTATGATCGGCGCGCCCCTACAAGGACCCGATCGATGACGCGACTTCTCTGCCTGTTCCTGCTGGCGGCGGCGATGCCGGCGACCGCCGCCGAGCTGACGGTGTCTGCTGCCTCCAGCCTGACCGAAAGTTTCCGTGACATCGCCGCCGCCTACGAGCGTGCGCATCCCGGTACCAAGGTGGACCTGAACTTCGCCGCCTCGGGCGTGCTGCTGCAGCAGGTCACGCGGGGCGCACCGGTCGATGTGCTGGCCACGGCTGACACCGCCACCCTGGACCAGGCAGCCAGGAGCGGGCTGCTGGAGGCCGGTTCACGCCGGACGTTTGCCACCAACGCCCTGGTGGTGATCGTGCCACCGGGCCGCAACAATGCGCCGAAGACCCTGGCCGCGCTGGCGGGGAAGGGCGTACAGCGGGTAGCGATCGGCAACCCGGACAGCGTGCCGGTCGGCCGGTACGCGCGGACGGCATTGCAGGATGCCGGGCTGTGGGACGCGCTTGCGGCCAGGACCATCACCACCCAGAACGTTCGCCAGTCGCTGGATTACGTCGCGCGCGGTGAAGTGGACGCGGGCTTTGTGTACGCCAGCGACTACCAGGCGATGCCCGGACGGGTGGTACGTGCGTTCGATGTGCCGTTGAACACGCCGATTACCTATCCGGTGGCGGTCATCAAGAGCAGTGCACGCGCTGCGGAAGGCCGCCGGTTCGTGGCCTTCGTGATGTCGCCGGAGGGTCAGGCGATCCTGCGCGGGCACGGTTTCGGCGCGCCCTGAACCGTGGCGCTGGACTGGTCCGCCCTGTGGTTGTCGCTGAAGGTCGCCGGCTGGGCGACCGCCATCAACCTGGTGCTGGGCGTGGCCCTGGGCGCGCTGCTGGCGCGTCGGCGTTTTCCGGGGCGTGAGCTGCTGGACACGCTGCTTACTTTGCCGATGGTGCTCCCGCCGACCGTGCTGGGGTATTACCTGCTGGTCGTGATCGGGCGCAACGGACCGCTGGGCGCGTGGTTGCAGAGCACGTTCGGCATCAACCTGGTGTTCACCTGGCAGGCGGCGGTGATTGCAGCGGCGGTGGCGTCGCTGCCGCTGGTGTTCAAACCCGCCCGCGCCGCCTTCGAGGCGGTGGACGGGCAGCTGGAACAGGCGGCGCGCACGCTGGGGGTCTCCGAATTCGCGCTGTTCCTGCGGATCAGTCTGCCCTTGGCCTGGCGCGGCATCCTGGCGGGACTGCTGCTGGCGTTTGCACGGTCGATGGGGGAGTTCGGCGCCACCTTGATGGTGGCAGGCAGCATTCCCGGACGCACCCAGACGCTGTCCATCGCCATCTACGAAGCGGTCCAGGCTGGCCATGACGACAAGGCCAATGCCCTGGTGATCCTCACCTCGCTGGTCTGCATTGTCATCCTGCTGGCCGCAGCGCGGCTGGTGGGCAGGCGTGGACGGGAGTTCCGCGATGTGGCTTGATCTGGATATCCGCCGGCGGATGGACGCCCCGGGGCAGGCGTTCGAGCTCGATGTGCAGCTGCAGTGCACCGCGCGCCAGGTCGTTCTGTTCGGCCCCTCCGGCGCCGGCAAGAGCCTTACCTTGAAGGCCATCGCCGGCCTGCTGCGCCCGGAAGCGGGATTCATACGGCTCGGTGGCACGACCCTGTTCGATGCCGGGCAGGGCGTGCATCTGCCTCCCCAACAGCGCGGTCTGGGCTATGTCTTCCAGGACTACGCGCTGTTTCCGCACTTGACCGTGCGCCAGAACATCGCGTTCGGCCTGCATCGGGGATGGTTCAATCCGTCCCGGCGCGAGGCGGATCCAGAGGTGGAGCGCTGGATGGCGGCACTGCGCATCGCGCCGTTCGCGAACCGGCTGCCGTCGCAGCTGTCCGGTGGGCAGCGCCAGCGCACCGCGCTCGCCCGTGCCCTGGTGAACCAGCCACGGGCACTGCTCCTGGACGAACCCTTTGCCGCACTCGATCACGACCTGCGCGCGCACCTGCGCGAGGAGCTGCTGGAGGTGCTGGCAGCTACCGACGTGCCGCTGTTGCTGATCAGCCACGATCCGGTGGATGTGGCGATGTTCGGCCACGAGGTGGCGCACCTGGCCGACGGGACGTGTCGGAATCCGGATAGCTGATCCGCGTCTCACGCGATGTTTACGAAACCCTCCCCATCCTGAATTCTCCAGAACGATGCGGGCGCCGGCCATGTCCTCGAACGTCGTGAAAATGACACGCATGCAACTGACCGCCATGGTGGTAGGCGGCATGATCGGCGCCGGTATCTTCTCCCTGCCGCGCACATTTGCCGGGGCCACCGGCCCCCTCGGCGCGGTGGTGGCCTGGTTGATTGCAGGCCTGGGCATGTACACCCTGGCCCGGGTGTTCCAGATGCTCGCCGAGCGCAAGCCGGATCTGGATGCGGGTGTGTTCGCCTATGCCAAAGAAGGATTCGGCGACTACCCCGGCTTTCTTTCCGCGTTCGGCTACTGGATCGGCAGCTGCATCGGCAACGTCTCGTACTGGGTGCTGATCAAGTCCACCCTGGGCGCGTTCTTCCCGGTGTTCGGCGACGGCAACACCGTCGTGGCGATCCTGGTGGCGTCGGCCGGCATCTGGCTGTTCCACTTCATGATCCTGCGCGGCGTGCAGCAGGCGGCGGCGATCAACAAGATCGTCACCATCGCCAAGGTGATCCCGATCATCGTGTTCCTGGTGATCATCGCCTTTGCGATGAAGATGGATGTGTTCCGCTTCAACTTCTACGGCGGCGACCTCACCGGCAGCATCTTCGAGCAGGTACGCGCCACCATGCTGGTCACGGTGTTCGTGTTCCTGGGCATCGAAGGCGCCAGCGTCTACTCGCGCTACGCCAAGGACCGCAAGGACGTCGGCGCGGCGACCATCACCGGGTTCCTGGTGGTTACCACCCTCATGGTGCTGGTGACCCTGCTGCCGTTTGCAGTGATGGAGCGGGCCGATATCGCCGGCATGCGCCAGCCCTCGATGGCTGCAGTGCTGGAAGCGGTGGTCGGACGCTGGGGGGCGATCTTCGTCAGTGTCGGGCTGCTGGTATCGGTGCTGGGCGCGTACCTGACCTGGTCGCTGATCTGTGCCGAGGTGTTGTCCGCCGCCGCGCGCACCAAGGACATGCCCGCCATCTTCGCCCGCGAGAATGCCAATGGCGTGCCGTCGGCCGCGCTGTGGGCCACCAACATCATCATCCAGCTGATCGTGATCTCGACCTACTGGTCGCGTGACGCCTTCTCGCTGATGCTCAACCTGACCAGCGCCATGTCGTTGATTCCGTTCCTGCTGGTGGCGGCCTACGGGCTGCAGATCACCAAGCGTGGCGAAACCTACAACGAGCGGCCCCAGGAACGTGGCCGCGACCTGACCCTGGCCATTCTGGCCACGATCTATACCGCGTTCCTGCTCTACGCGGGCGGCATCAAGTTCATCGTGTTGTCCGCAGTGCTGTACGCACCCGGCACCCTGTTGTATTTCTGGGCGCGGCGCGAGCAGGGCGAAAAGATATTCACCAAGGCCTCGGACTTCATCATCCTCGCGGTTGCGGTGGTGGCCGCTCTGGTCGGGGTGTACTGGATCGCGACAGGCTACATCCAGATCTGACCGGCAATGACAACCGCCGTGGGGACACGCAAGCTGTCGCTGCTCGAGCTGACCGCGCTGGTGGTCGGCTCGATGATCGGGTCGGGCATCTTTGCGCTGCCGTCCGCGTTCGCCCGGAACACCGGCGTGTACGGCGCGCTGCTGGCCTGGCTGATCGCCGGCACCGGCATGCTGATGCTGGCGTTCGTGTTCCAGTCGCTGTCGCGGCTCAAGCCGGAACTGGATACCGGCATCTACGCCTATGCCCGGGCCGGCTTTGGCAGCTACGCCGGTTTTCTCTCCGCAGTGGGCTATTGGCTGGGCTGCTGCCTGGCCGACGTGGCCTGTCTGATCCTGATCAAGGCCACCCTTGGGCAGTACTTTCCGGCCTTCGGCGACGGCACCACCGTGGTGGCCATCCTCTCCGCCTCGTTGCTGCTGTGGGGCTTCCACTTCCTCATTCTGCGCGGGATCAAGGAAGCGGCGCTGATCAACACCATCGCCACGATCGCCAAGCTGGTGCCGCTGGCGGTGTTCATCGTGTTCCTGTTCGTCGGCTTCCGTGCCGAGATATTCGCCTTGAACCTGTGGGGATTCGAGCCACCGGCGGCGAGCACCCTGTGGCACCAGACCCGCGGCACGTTGCTGCTCACCGTGTTCGTGTTCGTCGGCATCGAGGGCGCAAGCGTGTACTCGCGCTATGCGCGCCGCCGCGAGGACGTGGGCATTGCCACCGTGGCCGGTTTCCTGGGGGTGCTGTGCCTGCTGGTGATGGTGACCATCCTGTCCTACGGCGTGCTGCTGCGGCCTGATCTGGCCGCGCTGGCTACGCCGTCCATGGCCGGCGTCATGCAGGCGATCGCCGGGCGCTGGGGCGCGCTGTTCATCAGCATCGGGCTGCTGGTGTCGGTGCTTGGAAATTACCTGTCGTGGTCGCTGCTGGCGGCCGAAGTCCTGCATTCGGCCGCGCTCAACGATGCGATGCCGCGCGCGCTCGCGCGCGAGAATCGTGCCGGTGTTCCCGATGCGGCCTTGTGGCTCACCAACGGGGTGATCCAGACCTTCCTGCTGGTCAGCTGGTTCGCCGATTACGCCTTTACGCTGGCCTTGAAGATGACCAGCGCGATGACCCTGGTGCCGTATCTGCTGGTCGCCGCTTACCAGCTGAAGCTGTCGCTGGGCGGCGAGGGCGGCGTGGATGCCGCGCTGCACGCCCGCATGCGCTGGGTGGCCGGCATCGCCACGGTCTATGCGGCGGCGATGTTGCTGGCGGGCGGCACCCGCTACCTGCTGCTGTCCAGCCTGCTGTATGTCCCCGGTTCGCTCCTGTTCTGGGCCTGGCAGCGGCGCTCGGGCATCACCTTCCGACCTGTTGAGCTATTCGTGCTGCTGGCCCTGTGCGCGATGGCGCTGCTGGCGGTGGTCGGCCTGGTCGCCGGGTGGTTGCGGCTATGAGTCCACGCGGGGTGGTGGCCCGGCTGAGCGCCCCTTATCGCGGCCCGTTGTGCCGTACCGGGCAGGTGCTGGGCGCACTGTGCTTCATTGCCTCGCTGACCCCCAGCCTGGTGCCGCGCGGCTATCTCGCCCAGGGCCTGCTGTCGGGTGTGTGCTTCGCGCTGGGCTATCTCATCGGGGTCGCGCTGGCGGCGCTGTGGCGTCGGCTGATGCTGCCCGAGCCCACGCCCGGGGGGCGGCTGCAGCGCTTGCTGCGCGGATTGCCTTGGGTGTGTCTGCTGGCCTGCGTGCTCACTGCGTGGTGGGTCCGGCCGTGGCAGGATTCTGTGCGTGCGGTGATGGGCCTGGCCCCCATGGACGAAGGCTTCTCCCTGCGCCTGCTGCTGATCGCGCTGCTGGTGTTTGCGGTGCTGCTCGTTCTTGGGCGCGCGTTCGCCTGGGTGGCCAGGCGCGTGGGGGCACTGTCGCGGCGGGTGATGCCGGCGCCGGTGGCCCGGCTGCTGGGCATCGTGGTGGCGGCGGTGGTGTTCTTCAACATCGCCAATGGCGTGCTCCTGCGCGGTGCGCTGCACGCGGCCGATGCCTCGTTCCGGAAAGCCGACGGGTTGATCCCGCCCGACGCAGCGGCGCCCACCGCGCCCGGCCGCAGCGGTGGCCCCGGCTCGTTGGTGGCGTGGGAGCAGATGGGCCGGGCGGGGCGGGACTACGTGCGTGCCGGCCCGGACGCCGCGGCGATAGCGGCCTTCACCGGCAGACCGGCAATGCAGCCGATCCGTGTCTATGCGGGCCTGCCGTCCGCGGCAGATGCCGCCGCGCGTGCCCGGCTGGCGCTGCGTGAGCTGCAGCGGCAAGGCGGATTCCAGCGGGCCAATCTGGTGGTGATCACCCCGACCGGTACGGGCTGGGTCGACCCGGCCGCCGCCGACAGCCTGGAGTATCTGCTGCATGGCGACGTGGCCAGCGTGGCCGTGCAGTATTCCTATCTCTCCAGCCCGTTGTCGCTGCTGGTCGAGCCGGAATACGGCGAGCAGAGCGCGCGCCTGCTGTTTGCCGAGGTCTATGCGTACTGGCGAACGCTGCCGGTGGAGACACGGCCGCGTCTGTTCGTGCACGGGCTGAGTCTGGGCGCGATGAACTCCGAACGCTCGGTCAATCTGTTCGACATGATCGATACGCCGATCGACGGTGCATTGTGGAGCGGGCCGCCATTCGCCACCCGCACCTGGCGACAGACCACCAACCAGCGCAATCCCGGCTCGCCCGAGTGGCGGCCGGTGTTCCGTGACAGCCGCGCGGTGCGCTTCATGAACCAACAGGGGACGCCGGTGCCCGCCGGCGCGCCGTGGGGGCGGATGCGGGTGGTGTACCTGCAGTACGCCAGCGACCCGATCACCTTCTTCACCCCGTACGACGCATGGCGCGAACCGGACTGGATGTCGGGTCCGCGCGCACCCGACGTGTCGCCCGCCGTGCGCTGGTATCCCCTGGTCAGCATGCTGCAGCTGGCACTGGACATGCTGCTGGCCGACCGCACGCCGATGGGCTACGGGCATGTGTTCGCGCCCGGCCACTACGTCGCGGGGTGGCAGGCGGTACTGGACACCCAGGACTGGAGCGCGGCCGACACCCGGCGCCTGCAGGACCTGCTGGACCCGCTGCGGCGTCAGGAGATCGAGCAGCGCCGGGGCGGCAGCGGCGGCTGAGTCATGATGGAGGAGGGGGAGGCACGGGCGACGGGGGAGCGTTCGGCGGCTCACCGGGTTGGCGGCTCGGGCGCGACAGCCACTCGGTAATGGCCAGAATCAGCGCGGACAGCAACAGCATGCCGTGGATCCCGGCCATCCAGCGCAGCACGTCCGGATCGATCCGATTGCCTTCTTCCAGCTTCATGAAGATCCGCAGCAGCGCGATGGCTGAAATCGCAATGATCGAGCCCATCAGCTTGCTCTTCATGGCCGAGAAATCGACCGTCCCCATCCACGTGGGGCGCCGCTCGGCTCCCGAATCAATCCGGGTCACGAAATTCTCATAGCCGGCAAGCGTCACAATCAGCAGCAGATTGGCGACCAGCGACAGGTCGATCAGCGACAACGACAGCAGCACCGCATCGGCCGGTCCAAGCTCGCCGATGCGCATCACGTAGTTGAACAGTTCGCGCAGGAATACCGACAACAGCAACAGCAGCGCCACGACCAGGCCGAAGTAGAACGGCGCCATGATCCAACGCGCATCGAACAGACTGCGCGATACATTGCGGCGGATCATGTTGCGAAGCTTGCCCATGGCAGTGCCCGCCAGATCAGTCGAGCGGCTGGTCGGTGATGTCCGGCCCGGTATCTTCCACCACGTCTGCCGGACGGTCGCCGTACCGAGTGTTGCGCATCTCCCGCCGTGCATCGCGGATGGCGGTGCCGTCCAGCGGACGGATCCGGATGATGCGGCACGACTGCGGCATCGCCACGCTCATGGTGCGGGGAATCACGCTGTCCCAGCGCGCACTGACCGTACCGAAGGAATTGGTGATCTCCACCGTGTGCGCGATCGACAGCCCGGTGCAGCGGCTGCGCAGTTCGAGCAGGTGCCCATTGCTCTGGCTGGTCCACACCGCAAGCGCACGGTCGCCCAGCGGCGTCCACTGGGTGTGGCGGACAAAGCGGGCCAGGCGGAACGAGGCCACCGGCGGCCCCGCATGCTGCACGTACAGGTTGAAGCGATCCTGGGTGCTCAGCGGGGGAGCGGTGGCGCATCCCCCCAGGGTGGTAGCGGCAAGCAGTGCGGTCAACAGGCGGCGCATGGCGGTACCCTCTGCAGCTCAGCGTAGCGGCCGCCCGTCCACGCAGGACGGGCCGGCCCTGGGAGACACCCGTTGCTCAGCGGGTGACGCGGGTGGTGGAGCCGTCGCTGGAGACGCGCACGCGGTCGCCCACGCGGTAGTCGGACGGATTGCCGTCCTGGACGACCGCCACGGTGCGGCCATTCTCCAGCTGCACGGTGATCTCCACACCGTTGCGGGCACCGCGCGCGAGCGCATTGCCCGCAGCGCCACCGGCTGCCGCGCCGGCGATGGCACCCACCGCATTGGCCCGACTGCCGCCGCCGATGGTGCTGCCGGCCACGCCGCCGATCGCCGCGCCTACCAGGGTGGGTACGCCGCGCGAGTCGTTCTGGATCTGCACGGAACGGATCGACTGGACCGTGCCCATCTGCACGTCCTGGGCCCGACCCACTTCCGAACGGTTGAACGTACTGGGGGTTGTATGCGTGGCGCAGCCTGCCATGAACAGGGCAGACGCCAACAGCGCCGTTGCGGCGCCTGCATGTCGAAGATTCATCGTGCGTCTCCTTGGAGGATTGCGGGAAACAACAAAGCGGATAGGGCCCGTCCTGCGGCTGAATCTGCTCCCTGCAGCAGCGATTAACTACGCCGAAGGTAACGCCGATGTGAAGAGCCCCGCGAGGCCTTGCGCCTGCAATGCAGGGCGTAAAACCCCGCGTTTACGGCGCTATCCATAATCCGACGTTCACGTGCGCATTACCTTTCCGGGAATAGTTGTTCACGCATCCTCAACGCTCCGGAGAGACCGGCAATGTCCACTTCCCCCGTCTATGGCGTCCATTCCGAAGTCGGCATCCTCAAGAAGGTCATGGTGTGCGCACCGGGCAAGGCGCACAGCCGCCTGACGCCACGCAACAAGGACGATCTGCTGTTCGATGACGTGATCTGGGTCGACAATGCCAAGCGCGACCATTTCGACTTCATGTCCAAGATGCGCGCCCGTGGCGTGGACGTGGTGGAGATGCACGACCTGCTCACCGAGACGCTGGAGATCGACGAGGCGCGCAACTGGATCCTGGACCACCAGATCAACGCCAACGAAGTGGGCGTGGAGTTCATGGCCGAGGTGCGGGCGTATCTGCAGGCGCTGCCGGCCCGGGAGCTGGCCGAGACGCTGATCGGCGGCCTGAGCGTGTTCGATCTGCCGGACGACTTCGCCGGTCCAACGCTGCAGGCGGCGCGCGAGCACCCCGACATCGTCGGCTATCTGCTGCCGCCACTGCCCAATACGCTCTACACCCGCGATACCACCTGCTGGATCTACCAGGGTGTGACCCTCAATCCGCTGTACTGGCCGGCGCGGCATGAGGAAACCATCCTCACCACGGCGATCTACAAATTCCACCCCGACTTCACCAAGGCCAAGTTCCCGATCTGGTTCGGCGACCCCACCGTCGACCACGGCAACGCCACCCTGGAGGGCGGGGATGTGCTGATTCCCGGCAACGGCATCGTGCTGGTCGGCATGAGCGAGCGCACCTCGCGCACCGCCATCACCCAGCTGGCGCAGTCGCTGTTCAAGAACGGCGCAGCCAAGCGCGTGATCGTGGCGGTGATGCCGAAACTGCGCTCTGCCATGCACCTGGATACGGTGTTCACCTTCGCCGACCGCGACGTGGTGACCGTGTTTCCCGGCATCGTCGACCAGATCCACACCGTGTCGCTGTACCCCACCGACAAGGCGCCGGGCTTCGAGATCGTGTTCGAGAAGAAGCACTTCAACGACGTGGTCGCCGAGGCGCTGGGCTTCAAGCAGCTGCGCATCGTCGAATCCGGGGGCGACCGCTATGCGGCCGAGCGGTCGCAATGGGACAGCGGCAACAACCTGGTGGCCATGGCCCCCGGCGTGGTGGTCGCCTACGACCGCAGCACCCAGACCAATACCGACCTGCGCAAGCAGGGCATTGAAGTGATCAGCATCGTGGGGGCCGAACTGGGGCGTGGGCGCGGCGGTGGTCACTGCATGACCTGTCCGCTGATCCGGGACGCGGTGTCGTTCTAGCCGCTGCTGCCCCACATTTCACCGCATGGCGGCCGGCCCTGGGTCACGCCGCCGTGCAGGACCGCGGAGACCGGACGGATGCAATCCCTTGGGTGGATGGCGCGTGCATGGCTGTTGGCGGCGGTAGCGCTGGGGGCGGGGTGTGGCCGCGGTGGCGGCCCTGACGGCACCGAACGTCCACCGACGCTGGTCGCGGTGGAAGTGGTCAAGGCGCAGGCCGTGCCGAACCTGGTGGAGCTGCCGGGGCGGGTGGAAGCCAGCCGCTCGGCCGAGGTGCGCGCGCGCGCGGACGGCATCGTCGAGCGCCAGCTGTATGTGGACGGTGCGGAAGTGGAAGCCAACGCACCCCTGTTCCAGATCGACCCGCGCGATCTGCAGGCACGCGTGCAACAGGCGCGCGCGTCACTGGCGTCGGCGCGTGCGGCCAAGGCACAGACCTCTTCGCTGCGCGCGCGGTTGTCCATGCTTGTTCAGCGCAAGGCGGTCAGCGTGCAGGAATACGAATCGGCGCAGGCCTCGTTCCGCCAGGCCGACGCGGCACTGATGGAAGCCCAGGCGGCCGTGGACCGCGCCCAGCTGCAGCTCGACCATGCCACCGTGCGCGCCCCGATCAAGGGCCGCACCGGGCGCGCACAGGTCAGCGAAGGTGCGCTGGTCAGTGCGGCCGCTGCAACGCTGCTGACCCGCATCGACCAGGTCGACCCCGCCTTCGTGATCTTCAACCCCTCCAACATCTCGATGAACGCCTTGGAGCGCGGGGTCAGCGAGGGCCGCATCGACGTGGGCGACAACCGCCAGGTGAAGGTCACCATCCTGCTCGATGGCGGCGAGCGTCTGGCTGCCCCGGGGGTGGTTGATTTCAGCGAGACCGCGATCGACCCGGCGACCGGCAGCCGCACCCTGCGTGCACGCTTCGCCAACCCGGATGGCCGGCTGTTGCCGGGACAGTTCGTGCGGGGCATCCTGGCGCTGGGCAGCATCCGCAACGGCACCAGCCTGCCGGAGCGCGCCATCCAGGTAGGCGAGGACGAGGCCAGCGTCATGCTGGTCAATGATGAAAACGTGGCAGTGCGCCGCGCCGTCACGCTGGCCGGCCAGGCCGACGGCCGCTGGGTGGTGCAGTCCGGGCTGAGTCCTGGCGACCGGGTGATCGTCGACGGCTGGCACAAGATCCAGCCCGGCCAGCCGGTGTCGATCCAGTCCGTGCCCATTCCCAAGGCGAAGGCCAAGGCCCCATGAGCGGCTATTTCGTCTACCGGCCGGTGATGGCGTGGGTGATCGCGCTGTTCGCGATCCTGTTCGGCGGGATCGCGCTGAGCACCCTGCCGGTAGAGCAGTACCCGGACGTGGCGCCGCCCTCGTTGAGCATTTCCGCCACGTTTGTCGGCGCCGATGCACAGACGCTGGACCGCACCGTGACCTCGGTGATCGAGAACGAGCTGAGCGGGGTGGACGACTTCCTGTTCATGACCTCGACCAGCCGCGCCAACGGCACCGCGCAGATCCGGGTGACCTTCCGCAGTGGTACCGACCTGGACATCGCCCGCTCGCAGGTGCAGGACCGCCTGGCGCGGGTGGAGCCGCGCCTGCCCGACGAAGTCCGGCAGATGGGCGTGCGCGTGACCCAGGCCAGCAACGGCTTCCTGATGCTGATCTCGCTGCAGTCGGACAAGGGGCGTTACTCGGCGCTGGAACTGGGCGACTACGCCAACAGCAACATCGCCGATGAACTGCGCCGCGTGCACGGGGTAGGCGATGTGACCCTGTTCGGGTCCAGCTATGCCATGCGGATCTGGCTGGACCGCGAGAAGCTGGTGAGCTATGGCATCTCGCCGGGCGAGGTGATGGCGGCGGTTCGCGAGCAGAATGCACAGACCGCCGGCGGCGGGCTCGGCCTGCAGCCCACCACACCGTCGACCGAAACGACCGCGCAGATCGTGATGCGCGGCCGGTTCAGTACCCCGGAGCAGTTCCGCCAGGTCATCATCCGCGCGACACCGGGCGCGGCCATCGTGCGGCTCGGTGACGTGGCGCGGGTGGAGCTGGGCAACGACAATTACGCCTTCAACCTGCGTCTCAACGGGCAGGAAACCGCCGGCCTGGCCGTCTCGCTGGCCACCGGGGCCAACGCGCTGTCCACCGCCACCGCAGTTCGCCAGCGCATGAACGACCTGGAATCCAGCTTCCCGGACGGCATGCACTGGACCACGCCGTTCGACACCACACCCTTCATTGTCGAATCGGTCAACGGCGTGGCGCTGACCATGCTGCAGTCGCTGGTGCTGGTCTCCATCGTGGTGCTGTTGTTCCTGCAGAGCTGGCGCGCGGTGTTCCTGCCGACCATCGTGGTGCCGGTGTCGCTGCTCGGTGCGTGCCTGGGCCTGCTCGCCTTCGGGGTCTCGATCAACCTGCTGTCGCTGTTTGCGATGGTGGTGGCGATCGGTATCCTCAACGATGACGCCATCGTGATCGTGGAGAGCGTCGAGCGGATCATGCGCGAGGAGGAACTGCCGCCGCGCGAGGCCACCGCCAAGGCCATGGGCCAGCTGTCGGGGGCGATCATCGCCACCACCCTGGTGCTGCTGGCGGTGTTCATCCCGATGGGCTTCTTTCCGGGTTCGGCCGGTGGCATCTATCGCCAGTTCGCGGTCACCCTGAGCGTATCGCTGGTGGTCTCGACCATCCTTTCGCTGACCCTGGCGCCGGCCATCTGTGGCGCGATGCTGCGGCCGGCCAAACCGCAGGAGGGCAAGGGCGGCCCGGGGCGACGTCTGTTCAGTGCCATCAATACCGGGCTGGACCGCAGCAGCCGCGGCTATGCCGGCTGGGTGGGCAGCATGCTGCTGAGGCCGTGGCTGTGGATCGGCGTGTTTCTGGTGGTCACCCTGCTGACCGGTGTGCTGTATGCGCGCCTGCCCGGCGGCTTCCTGCCCACCGAAGACCAGGGCTACATCTTCGTGGCCTACAACGCCGCGCCCGGCGCCACCATGGAGCGTACCCGCGCTGCGGCCGAGCAGGCCGAGGCGATCCTGAGGCAGCAACCGGAGGTGCGCAACGTAGCCACGGTGATCGGCTTCAGCTTCTTCGGCCAGGGCCAGGCGGTGGGCATGTCCTTCGTCGATCTGCATCCGTGGGCCGAGCGCAGCGGCAGCGAACGCAGTGCAATGTCGCTGGCTGCGCGCATGAGCGCGGCGTTCACCCGCATTCCGCAGGCGCAGGTGTTCGCGCTCAACCCGCCTGCGATCCAGTCGCTGGGCAATGCCTCCGGCTTCAGCATGAAGATCGAAGACCGCAGCGGCGTGGGCGGTCCCGGCCTGAGCGCGGCGGCCATGGGCATTGCCGCACGGGCCGCCGCCAACGACCGGCTCACGGGGGTGCGGCCGGAGGGCATGCCGCGCGCCCCGCAGCTGTTTGTGGATATCGACCGCACCCAGGCGCGGGCGCTGGGCGTGCAGCTGTCGCAGGTCAACCAGGCGCTGGGCATCATGTTCGGCTCGGCCTACGTCAATGACTTCGTGCGCCAGGGCAACGTGCTGCGCGTGTTCATCCAGGGCGACGCCGAACAGCGCATGCGCGCCGAAGACGTCTCGGATCTGCGCGTGATCGGCAACAACGGCCAGTCGGTTCCGTTTTCGGCGTTCGCCACCACGCGCTGGACGGTGGGCGAGCAGCAGGTCGAGCGCTACAACGGCTTCCTCTCGGCCACGGTGTCGGGGCAGGGCGCACCCGGCGTGTCCAGCGGCGCGGCCCTGGTGGAAATGGAACGCATCGCCGATGACGTGCTGCCGCCCGGCATGCGCCACGAGTGGACCGGTACCGCGCGCGAAGAGCGCGAGGCGTCCGGCCAGGTGGGCATGCTGCTCGGCCTGGCGTTCATCGTTGCCTTCCTGCTGCTGGCGGCACTCTACGAAAGCTGGGTGACCCCGGTGATCGTGCTGCTGGTGGTGCCGCTGGGCATCCTGGGGGCGGTGGTGTTCACTGCGGCCCGCGGCATGTCCGCCGATGTGTACTTCACGGTCGGCCTGGTGACCATCATTGGGCTCGCCGCCAAGAACGCGATCCTGATCGTGCAGTTCGGCCTGGACGAGGAGGCGCGCGGGGTGCCCGTGAAGGATGCGATCCTGCAGGCCGCGCAGCAGCGGCTGCGCCCGATCCTGATGACCAGCCTGACCTTCATCGTCGGCATGGTGCCGTTGGTGATCGCCACCGGCGCCGGAGCCGCCAGCCGCCAGGCAGTGGGTACCGGTGTGCTGGGCAGCATGCTCAGCGCCACCGTGTTCGGGATCTTCTTCACCCCGCTGTTCTATTTCGTGCTGCGCCGGCGGGCGCGGGCGCGGCAGCAGGAACCGGTTCCCGGCGCGCCGGTAAGGGAAGAGGGGAGCAATGGCTAAACGCGCGCTCTGGCGATGCACCCTGCTGGTGGCCACCTGCCAGCTCTGCGCCTGCAACCTGGCGCCGGACTACGTACGCCCGGACGCACCGGTGCCGGCGACGTTCCCGTTGTCCCCGGAAGCGGGCAGCGCAGCACCTGCCATTGCCTGGCAGCAGTTCTTCCACGACCCCGTGCTGCGCGACCTGATCGGCAAGGCACTGGTGTACAACCGCGACCTGGCCGGTGCGGCCGCGCGGATCGAGCAGGCGCGTGCCCAGTTCCGCATCCAGCGCAGCCAGCGCCTTCCCGCTCTGGATGCCAGCGCATCCGGGCAGCGCCTGCGCACGCCGCTGAGCTCTGCCGACAATGCGCCACGGGTCACCGTGGACAGCTACGCCGTGCAGGTCGGCATTCCGTCGTTCGAACTGGACTTCTGGGGCAGGGTGGCCAACCTCAACGAGGTCGCCCGTCGCCAGTTCCTTGCCACCGAGGAAGCGCGCGATACCGCCGAACTGTCGCTGGTTGCCAATGTGGCCGCCAGCTACTACGCGGTGCGGGCCAGCCAGGAAGGCATCGTGCTGGCCGAGCGTTCACTGGCCAGCCGCCAGGAAACCCTGGAGCTGGCGCAGCTGCGCATGGATGCGGGGCTGACTTCGTCGATCGATTTCAACCAGTCCTACGCCCTGGTCACCCAGACCGAACTGCAGCTGGCGCAGCTGCGCCGCAGCCAGGGCCAGGCCCTGCAGCTGCTGCAGTTCCTGGTGGGCGCACCGCTGCCGGCGGAACTGCCGGCCGGGCGGCCGCTGGAGCCGGACGCGCAGCTGGCCCGGCTCGATCCCGGCCTGCCGTCGGCACTGCTCGAAGCGCGCCCGGACGTGCGGCAGGCCGAGCACCTGCTGCGCGCGGCCAATGCCAGCATCGGGGCGGCGCGGGCACTGTACTTCCCGATCATCGCGCTCACCGGCGCGGGCGGGTATGCCTCCAGCGAACTGTCCGGACTGGTCTCGGACAGCAACCGGGTGTGGTCGTTCGGCGCCGGCGCCGTGCTGCCCCTGCTCGACTGGGGCGCACGCCGCGCCCGCGTTGATGCCGCCAATGCCGCCCGCGACGAGCGCGAGGTGGCCTACCAGTCCACCGTGCAGAACGCCTTCCGCGAGGTCGCCAGCGGACTGGTCGCGGCCGAACAGAACGACCGCCAGATTGCCGCGCAGATCCGTGCGGTGGAAGTGCAGCAGGCGCTGGTGGTCACCGCGCACGACCGCTACGACGTGGGCCTGACGCCGTATCTGGAAGTGCTCGACGCCGAGCGCAACCATTTCGCTGCCGAACAGAACCTGCTGCAGCTGCGCGCAGCCGCATTGCAGGACGCCGTGAACCTGTATGCCGCATTGGGGGGCGGACAAGACCTGCGGGAGCGTTCCACCGACTGACGCCCCACCCCCTGACCTACTGCGAGGTACGCTCTCCATGCGCATTCCTGCCCACACCCTCTGCCTGGCCGCCGTGCTGTTGCCGGGCGCGGTTGCCGCCCAGACCCGCGATGCCAGCCAGGACGCCGAGATCCAGCGGCTGCGGCAGACGGTGGACATGCTCACCGCGCGCATCCAGGCGCTGGAATCGGGCCAGACCGCCCCTGCGCCCGCGCCAGCGGTGGCAGCGCCTGCGACAACCGGCACCAGCAGCCCCGGCAGCGCTGCCGGCACGGCAAGCGTAAATGCAGCGCCGCTGGTGGCCGCCAGTCCTGTAGCGCTGAACGTGCCGCGTTCTCCGCTGCCGGCCCACGACACCTTTGACGAGGACGATCAGGCCACCGCACGGGTCGACAACGAAGTGCCACCCGGCGATGACCTGGACGGCTTCTTCGTCATTCCCGGTACCGGCACCTGGTTGCGCCTGGGCGGCTATGCCAAGCTGGATGCGATGTTCGACAGTGGTGACGCCGGCGACAGCGACCAGTTCATCACCTCGGAAATCCCGGTGGACGGCGGCCGCGACAGCACCCGTTTCAACATGCACGCGCGGCAGACCCGGCTGACCATCGAAGGACGCCGCGACACCGGTGCCGGGCAGCTGCGGTTCCTGATCCAGAATGATTTCTTCGGTTCGGGCGGCAGTTACGGCTATCGCCTGCGCCACGCATGGGGCCAGCTGGGCAACACCTACGTGGGCTTCGGCTGGTCGGCCTTCATGGACCTGGATTCCGGCCCGGACACGCTGGACTTTGCCGGCCCGCCGGCCTCGCCGTCGGCGCGCCTGGCCAGCATCCGCCAGTACTTCCCGCTGGGCGGCGGCAACCAGATCATCCTGGCGGCCGAACACCGCGCCCCGGAACTGCGCTTCAACGGCGCAACCCAGCGCTCGCGCACGGCCGCGCCCAACCTGGTGCTTGCCGCACGGCATGAGGCCGGGTGGGGCAGCCTGCAGGCCTCCGGCCTGCTGCGCTACCTGGCCTACGACTCGGCGCAGGACAGCAACGAAGGCAGCGACAGCGCCATGGCCGGCGGCCTGGCACTGACCGGAACCTGGGGCGGCGGCGACAATGGCGACTACCTGGTGTTCGGCGCGCTGGGCGGCCAGGGCATCGCCGCGTTCCTGGGCGACCTGGGCGGCTTGAACCTCGACGGCGTGGTCGACCACCAGGGCGACCTGCAGGTGCTGCAGCAGTACGGCGGCTGGGTGGGCTACACCCACCACTGGTCGCAGCGCTGGCGCTCCACGCTCACCTACAGCCGCCTGTACCTCGAACGCGACCCGCTGCTCGATGCGGACGCGTTCCGGCGCAGCGATTACGCCGCCGCCAACATCGTCTGGCAGCCGGCGCCCAGTTGGAGCTGGGGTGCCGAACTGCTGTACGGCAAGCTGCAGGAGCAGAGCGGCGACAGCGGCGACGTGTTCCGTCTGCAGACCGCGCTCAAGTACGACTTCGTGAAGTAGGAGGCACCATGCGAGCCCGCATTCGAGATCAACGCCGCAGCGCCCGCCGGTTGCGCCCTGCGCTGCTGGCCGTGGCGCTGCTCGCGTCCGCGCCGCTGGCGGCGCAGGACGCCATGCTCGGCACGATCCTGGAAGAGCCCGGCAGCGCAGGGCTGGGCTTCCTCGGGCGCGTCGAGTCGTCCCCCTACAAGGGCGCCGACGACCGCGTCGACCTGATGCCGCTGTACCTGTATGAAGGCGAGCGTTTTTTCCTGCGCTCGAACGCCGCCGGAATACGCTTCGCGCCGCGCGAGGACCAAGGGCTGGAGCTGTTCGTGGAACGCCGGCTGGAAGGCTACCCGGAGGATGAAACCCCGGACATCCTCGAAGGCATGGAAACCCGCAACAGCGAAGCGGACATCGGGGCGCGGTACTACTTCAAGCGCAACGACCACGCGCTGGATCTCAGCGTGCGCCAGGACCTGTCCGGCAACTCCAACGGCACGGAAGTGCGTGCCGCCTACGGCCATACCTGGCGGGGCGACCGCTGGGCCCTGCAGCCCGTACTCAGCCTGGGCTGGCGCAGCGCCAAGCTCAACGACTACTACTACGGTGTTGAGCCCTATGAAGTGACCGACGAACGCAGTGCCTATTCGGCGGGCAGCGGGGTGGACGTCACCGCCGGCCTGTACGGCCGCTACCGCATCCTGCAGAACTGGAGCCTGTTGGGCGGTGTGTACGCCAAGCGCTACTCCAGCGCCGTGCGCGACAGTCCGCTGGTGGACAGCAACATCGAATGGGGCGGCATGCTGGGTGCGGCCTACGACTTCGGCAACGGACAGGTGCGCTGGGACAAGGAAGGCACGCCCACGTACGTCAAAGTGTTCTACGGCCGCGATTCGGCCGACGGCTGCCATCTGGTCAAAATCATGACGTTCAGCTGTCTCGACCTGAATGACGATGACCCCACCGACATCTGGGGCGTGCACGTGGGCCGCCCGTTCGTCTCCGGCCTCAACGGCTGGCCGCTGGACCTGGTCGGGTATGTCGGGGTGCTCCGGCACAACGAACGCGGGCACCAGCCCGATGCGTGGCAGATCGACGCGTACATGAAAGGCTTCTACTACGGCTTTCCGTGGTCGCACCGGGTGAAGACACGCATCGGCTTCGGCTTCGGCGTGTCCTACGCCGAGCGGGTGCCGTATGCCGAGGTGCAGTCGCAGGCGCGCCGCGAGCGCAATACCTCGAAGGTGTTGAACTATCTGGATCCCAGTATCGATGTCAGCCTGGGCGACATCTTCGGCAGCGAACGCTGGCACGAGCTGTACTTCGGCTTCGGTGTCTCGCACCGTTCGGGCATATTCGGTTCGGCACAGATGCTGGGCACCGTCGACGGCGGCTCCAACTACATCTACACCTACCTCGAAGGGGCCTTCTAGCGCTACGCCGGGTCGCGATCCTGGCGGAACAGCAGGGCGATGGCGATATACGCCGCACCCATCGCCAGCAGCGCCAGGCCCGCGCCCCAGGAGGCCGACGCGCGCCCGGCCCAGGCCACACCGCTGACGCACACCACCGCCGCGACCAGCGCCACCAGCCCGGACACCAGCGAAATCCAGCGTTTACCGCCCGGCTGGAAACGGAAGGCCAGACTGATCTGCGCGATGGCCTGCACCACCAGCACCGCCGCAACGGTGGTCGCCACCGCATACGCGGCCCACTCGGGATGGGTATAGATGGCCACGCCGCCGATGATCTGTGCAGCGCCCAGCAGGGTGGTCATCGCAAAACTGGGAAGACCGCGCAGCAGGAAGGCTTCGGTCAACTGCAACGCACCGGCGATCACCAGCAGGCCCGCCACGAGCGCGGTCATGGTGCGCACCATCAGCGACGACGCATAGATGCCGAACGCCCCCAGCAGCAGAAGGATGACGCCCACGATGAGCAGGCGTTGCCAACTGGATTTCATCGCCACGCCGATGGAGCCGGGATCCTTGCCAAGTCGGGAGAATACGGTCATGACGGGCCACTCCTGGAGAGACCGTTCAATTACCCGCCCGGCATCGTTATCCAAGAGTGAAACCCGCACCAGTAATTCCCGCAAACACATGGCCCTAACGCCTTCGCTCCTATACCGTCGCAACAACCGTCGTGGGGGAGTATTGCCATGTGGAAACGACTGACAGTCCGGACGCTGGGTACCTTGATCTCCATCGGCCTGGCCGCGTCGGCAGGGGCGCATTCGGCGATACAGCAGGAAGCGGCAGCCGGATCTCCCGATGTGGCCACGGCAGGCGCTCCCGGCGCCACGTTGTTCACCAACGTGCGCATCTTCGACGGCACCCGCGGCCGCCTCTCCGCACCCAGCAACGTGCTGGTGCAGGGCAACACCATCGCGCGTATTTCCGCTGGCGCCATTGACGCGCCCGGTGCCAGGCGCATCGAGGGGCGCGGCCGCACCCTCATGCCCGGGCTGATCGACATGCACTGGCACAGCATGTTCGCCGGCATTCCCATCCAGACCCTGATGACCGCCGACACCGGCTACATCAACATCGTGGCCGGGGCCGAATCGCGCAAAACGCTGCTGCGCGGCTTCACTACGGTGCGAGATGTCGGCGGCGCAGCATGGGGCCTGAAGGCGGCCATCGATGCCGGCCATGCCGAAGGTCCGCGCATCTGGCCGTCGGGCGCCATGATCACCGTGACCAGCGGGCATGGCGACTTCCGCGAAGCCCCGGATCTGCCACGAACGGTCGGCCAGCCGGGGTCGCGCCATGATCTGCTGGGGGACAGCGCCATCGCCGACACGCCCGACGAATTGCGGGTGCGTGTCCGTGAACAGCTGATGCGCGGCGCCAGCCAGATCAAGCTCACCGCCGGCGGCGGCGTGTCCTCGCCGCACAGCCCCCTGGACGTGGTGACCTTCACCGAGCCGGAGCTGCGCGCCGCCGTGGACGCAGCCACGGACTGGGGCACGTACGTGACCGTGCACGCTTACACCCCCGAAGCGATACAGCGCTCCATCCGCGCTGGCGTGAAGTGCATCGAGCATGGCAGCCTGATGGACGACGCCACCGCCCGGCGCATTCGTGATACCGGCACGTGGCTCAGCACCCAGCCGTTCCCGCCCGAGCTGGCCGATGCCTTCCCCCGGGGATCGGAGCAGTGGCAGAAGGCGCAGGAAGTATTCGCCGGTACCGACCAGACCTACCGGTTTGCCATCAAGTACAAGCTCAAGACCGCCTTCGGTACCGACGTACTGTTTTCCAGCGCGCTTGCCTCCCAGCAGAACCGCATCCTGGCCAGCCTGACCCGTTGGTACAGCCCGGCCGATGCCCTGATCATGGCCACCGGAACGAATGCCGAGCTGCTGGAATTGTCGGGCAAGCGCAGTCCCTATGCCGGGCGACTGGGGGTGGTGGAGGAGGGCGCGCTCGCCGACCTGCTGCTGGTCGACGGCGATCCACTGGCCGACATCACGGTCATCACCGATCCGGAGCGCAACTTCAACGTGATCATGAAGGACGGCAGGATCTTCAAGGACGAGCGCTGAGCCGGCTCAGCCACCGGTATTCATGATCCCCCCGCCGCCGGCCTTGAAGTACAGCACCAGGTACACCACCCGCCAGAAGATGAAGGCATAGGCGCCGCACAGCAGTATCTGCAGGATCAGGTGCGACTTCATGCGGCTCAGCCGCCAAAGTCCGTCGCCGAGGTTGAGCAGCAGCAGGCTGACGCCGATCGCCACCACCACGTAGCCCGCCAGTGTGGGATTGACCAGATCCAGATCGCCCGGGCCGGCGCGGACGACTTCGAGTCCGGCCGCCGTGATCAGCGAGGACACCGCCATGTTGCGGGTGTTCTCGAAGATCAGCCGCAGCACCCCGTTGTCGAACAGCTGGACGGCGATACGTCGGAGCAGGGCAGGCAGCATGATGTGACTCCTCGGCGCGAAGCGGTCTGCGCACAGGGTTGTACCGGCGGCATGAAGAGGGCGTGGAAAGGGCGGTCAGTAGTTTTACTGCTGCCGCCGGCACTGTTCAGCGCCTCACCGCGGGAGCACCATCGTCTTCCGGGCGCGGCCTGAGCGCATGCGCCGTGGCAAGGAAACCTCATGCTTCGCAAGGCGGCGCGCCGCGCCAGCTGTGCGATCGCCCTGGGCACGTGTGCAGGGCTGGCGGCACCGCCGGTCCAGGCCGATCCGTGCGTGGTGGTCTCCTCGCGGATCAGCCTGACCAGCGGCACCTGTGAGGTCACCCCGGGCACGGAGCTGCGCGCAACCAACACCAACCCGGCGGTGTCGGCCGCGAATACGGGGACCCTGATCGACCTGCGTCCCGGGGCGACCGTCATCACCTCCACCACGCTCACCCGCAACGCGATTGGCATGACCAACGGCGGGCAGGTGCTGATGGGGCCGCTTACCTTGATCCGGCTCGATGCCAGTGGACTGGGCGTGCTTGGGATCAGCGTCAGCAACAGCAGGTTCATCGCGCCGCTGGGAACGGGCATCCCGCTGCAGATGCACAATGCCACCACCGGCAACAACGTGTCCGGTTATGGCGTACGTGCGGTGCAGGGCAGCGACATGACGCTGGGGCTCGATCTCACCTCGGATTTCTCGCGAAGTGCCTATGGCGTGCGGGCGGACACGGGAAGCCGGGTGGTGCTTATCGACAGCAGCACGATTGTGCTGACCGGGCCCGACAGCGGCCCAGGCGGCGCCGCGCTGATGGCCGTGGATGCGGGCAGCATCATCGACGCACGCAACGGTACCCGCGTGACCAACAGCGGGCACGACGTCACCGGGCTGTACCTGTCCAATGGCGGGTTGGTACTGGCCGATGCGAGCACCCAGCTCACGCTGGGCACGCCTGCGTCGCAGAATGCGGGCACGGCAGGCATTGTGGCCGACAACACGCGGGTACCCGCCGGCACGGTGGATGGCGCATTGCTCATCTTCAGCGGCATTGCCGGGACCGGCATCACAGCGACCCGCGGGGCTGATCTTGTGACCAGTGGAATGCGCGTACAGGGTGCCGGAATGGGCGTGGTAGCCGACACCGGTTCGCAGGTGGCGATCAGTGCCTCCCAGCTGGACATCAGCGACACCCACGGGGGCATCGTCCGCACCATCGAACCCAGTGGCGCCACCTTCGGCACCACCTTCCTGCGCCAGGGCGCGGGACTGTTCGCGCTGGGCGGCAAGCTCGATGCCGACCAGGTCAGCATCCGGGTGTCCGCCGACGGCGCCTATGGTGCCTACGCGTCCCATTCGGTCCTGTCGCCCGCCACCACGGGGACGCTGCGCTTCGCCAACGGCACCATCGACACGTCGGGCGTGGGGGCGTACGGCGCGGTGGCCACGGGCAGTCCCTTCGTGGACGGCGCGCCGGTACTGAGGCTGCAGACAGCATCCGTCACCACCCGCAACACAGGGGCGCACGCGCTGGCGGTCATTTCGGGCGGCGTTCTTGCTGCGAACGACAGCATGGTCCGTGCTGAAGGTCCGGGCGCTGCAGGGCTGTTCTCCAGCACGGCAAGCGCCACGCGATCGAATACTGCGTCGCTGTCCGGCGGCAGCCTGATGAGCACCCAGGGGCCCGCCATCCAGGTAGCCGGTTCACGCCTGGACCTGACACTGACGGACGGCGCGGAGGTGGGAAGCGGGAGCGGCACGCTGTTCACGGTGGAAGGGGACGGAGCCCGCAGCGGCGGTCTGTACCTGGCAGCCACCGCATCGACCATGGACGGCGCTGCGCTGACTGCGCCGGGAAGCTATTCGGAGATGCAGCTGCAGGAAGCCTCACGCTGGACAGTCACCGGCAACTCCGTACTGAGCCGCCTTGTGAACAGCACGGGAGACATCGTGTTCAACACACCCAGCGGGCCTGCCGAACAACTGACCAGCTACAAGACCCTCGCGGTGGGGGAGTATGTGGGCGAGGGTGGGGCGGTCACCCTCACTACCTGGCTGGCGGACGACGGCTCGCCCTCGGATCGGCTCGTCATCAACGGTGGCGCCGCCATCGGCCAGACGGGCGTGCGCGTCCTTCGCAGTGGTGGCGATGGCGCGTTGACCACCGGCGATGGCATCCTGCTGGTGGACGTGCAGGGCGGCGCGACCACCAGCGCGGGCGCCTTCGCCTTGTTGCAGCGCGTGGTAGAGGGACCTTACGAATATCAGCTGGTTCGAGGCGATGCGGCTGCGAGTCGTCCGGGCGCATGGTTCCTCAGCTCGCAACGCATGCCGACAGACCCGTCGCCCGAGCTCCCGCCCCAACCGCCGGCGCCACCGAATCCGCCCTTGCCCCCTGTGCCACCGGTTCCGCCCGTGCCACCTGCACCTCCCGGGACTCCCGAACCTCCTGCGCCTCCGCCGGCCGTGCCCGAAGCGCCCTCGTCGGAGATCCGGCCGTTGTACCGCCCCGAGGTGGCGGCCTATCTGGCCAACCAGCGCCAGGCAGCCACCCTGTTCGTGCACAGCCTTCATGATCGGCTGGGCGAGGCGGGCTGGCCGGGTGGCGGCAACGCCGACGACGAAGCCACGCGCCCTTCAACCTGGGTGCGCGTCGTAGGGAGGGACGGCCGCAGCCGCTCCCGCGACGGCGTGTTCGACGTCAACACCGACGCCAGTCTGGTGCAGATGGGCGGGGACGTGGCGCACTGGAGGCCCGGAGACGGGCAGGGCACGCTGCATCTTGGCGGCATGCTGGGCTACGGCAGCGCCAGCAACGATGCGTCTGCGGCCGGTAACCCGGCACGCGCCCGCGGCAGGACCGAAGGCTGGAGCCTGGGCGGCTACATCACCTGGTACGCGCGCGCACCGGGCACCGAAGGGCCTTACCTCGATGGCTGGGTGCTTCGCGGCAGGAATCGCACTACCGTGCAGGGCGACGGGTTGCCCGACGTCCGCAACGACGCGCGCACCTGGACGCTATCGGCCGAAGCCGGCTACGCGCTGCGGCTGGGGCAGGAGAGCGGCTGGTGGCTGGAGCCCCAGCTGCAGCTGGTGCATCTCCGCCTTGACGAGGCCGACAGCACCGAGGTCAACGGCACCCGCGTTGCCGGCATCGACGGCAACGGGTGGACCTCGCGGCTGGGGGTGCGGACGCACCGCACCTGGCTGTCTGCAGGCTCGCGTTTCCAGCCCTACCTGACCGCGAACTGGTGGCGCGACCGTATCCCGGACCGCATGGCATTCAACGGCATCCCGCTGGGCGAACTGTACCCCCGGGACCGTTACGAGCTGAAGCTGGGCGTGAATGCCTGGCTTGGGCCGGCATGGAGCGCCTGGGCGAATGTCGGCTACCAGCGAGGCGGCCAGTCGTATTCGGAGGTATTACTGAGAGCTGGCGCACGCTATCGGTGGTGAGCTAAGTAAGACTACGGGGACTCGGCACGCGGGTTTACTGATGCGTTCCCCGAAGCAGGCGACCAGACTTTGTCCAGTCGATCAGCAGTGGGGAACATGGTTATGACCAGGCTGGCGTCCCACCGAGCGCAGTTCATCCCGATGGCAGCGTTGACCGGGCTGCCCCTTGCCCCCCTGTCCGGTGCATCAGATCCTGCAGCGCGACGTTACAGCCGGCTTCCGGCCCTGCGTACGGTGCGGTTTGGACTCGAGACCGAAGCGCTGCCCGCAGATACCAGCGCCGGCCCTGTGGCGGTTGAGCCGGGCGGACAGACAACCCCTTTGCCCGTGGCCAGCGCCACGCTGCACGCGGCCTACCGCGGGACCAATTACCGGGTAGTGGCCTGGCAGCCGCTGGGCAAATCCGCGTTCGTGTTCCTGATGGCCGTGGGAGAACGCAGGTTCCTGCAGCCCTGCATCGCCGACGGGGCTGATTTCGATGAAGTCATGCATAACGCGACGATTTTCGTGGAGCGGCTGCTCGACGAGGATCCCTCGTAGTCGGACGACAGGCTGTGCACCTCAACCAGCCCTGCGGCGGCGGGTGGATCCAATGGGGGAGGGTGGCCACAATCACCCCCCTGCCTCTGGCATGTCATTTATCGTGACGTGTCACGCGCTGGCGTTGACGGGAGTTGTCTACAATCGGGCCATCATCCCGACGCAGGGTGTTCGATGGCCGCAGATTCACCCGGAGCCGCAGCCAGCAACCTGTTGACCAAGGACTGCGAGGTCATTCTCGCTGCGCTGCCGTCCCCGAAGGATCAGAACGACGCCGTGCATGCGGCCCGCAAGGCCATCCGGCGCATGCGCGCATTGCTGGCACTGCTGGCTGACAGCGGGCTTGACATGGAACGCGAGGACCTTGCCTTGAGGCGTCTGGGCAAAGGGCTCTCCAGGCTGCGCGATGCGCATGTGGTGGTTGAGACCGCCAAGCGTTTGCAGGTGGAGCATCCGGAACCCGGCTGGGGCACGATCATCGCGGCGCTGGAGATGCGGCGCGCGCGAATCCTGCAGCGTTCTCTGGCGCAGGATCCCGGTTTCGCACGCAGGCGGCGGGTAGTCTCCCAGCTGCACTCCTGGATTGCGCGTCAGCCCTGGCAGAGCGTGCGACGGGCGACCATCCGGAGCGGCTTGGCGCGCAGCGAGCGCCGGGTAAAGCGCGCGGCTGCCCGCGCCGCGCACGACGGCAACCCCGACCAGGTGCACCAATGGCGGCGGCGGGTGCGCCGGCTGCGCATGCAGTTGGATGCAACGGATACCCTCGGCGTGCTGGATGGTCACCGCGGGGCGCGCGATTCCTCAGCACGGAAGGCCAAGGCGCTGCACAAGACCAGTGACCGGCTGGGGTGGAGCCAGGACCTGCGGCAGTTGAGGAATCTGGTGCGGAATCTCCCAGCTGACGTGGGGAAGGCCGAGGTGATGCTGAGAATCGAACGGGCACTGAAAGAGGCAGGAGATCATCTTCCGGGATGAGGTTGCAGACCAGAACGGCGGCGCCACGACCGCGAGGGGGAATACATGTTTGTCCAAAAGCTGCTGATCGCGTTGGCGATCACCAGTGCATCCGCAGGCGGTATGAGCACTTCAGCGAAACCGGCCGGAACTGCTGGAGGAGCGCCGATCAAGGTGAGCGGGGTAGTGGAGATCCTTTCCGGCGGTCACGGCTTGGGCTGGGTCACGCTGGATGACGGCAGGTGCTACGACCTGGCGCTGCCGAGGAATGTGTTGAAGGACAGCCTGCGCTGGGATACGAAACGTGTGGCGATCACCGGCTCGCTTGAGTTCCGGCCCCGGCTCGAGGAGATGATGTGGTTCGAGATCAGGGACCGAAGGATCGAGGGATTCGGCTGCTCGGAGAATGTCATCTACGTGGAATCGATCAGGAAGCTCTAGCGCACTCCCCAGGAAACCTCATGGCTGCCATGAGTCTGAAACGGGTTGTGCGGTGTGTGCGTCTGATTAGACTCATCGGGGACACCCGGGACGTGGCCCGCCGTGATGCAGGATGTAGCAAGTATGGGCGTGATCCGGTTTGCCGCTCTGGCGGCCCTCTGTTTGGTGACCATTCCGCAGGCAGGTAATGCTGCAGACGACACCGTCTATACGGAGGAAGTGCCGCTATGGCCGGAGAATTCGCAGGTCATGACGGACGGTCTCCGCGAGCTCGCCAACGAGCGCTGGGCCCTCAGCCGTCCGTCGTTCCTGGTGTATCGCCCGAAGACGAAAGCGGTGCATGCCGCCGTACTGGTCTTTCCTGGCGGAGGCTACAAGTCGTTGGCCATTGGACCCAACAGTACGCTCGGGCTGTACGGGTCTGATGTCTGCCGGTGGCTGACAGACAACGGCATGACCTGCATCCTCGTGAAATACCGCGTACCCAACACGGGCTGCAACTGGAATGAGGTGACCAGGCGGCATGAAGCGCCGAAGGTGCCAATGGCCCTGCAGGACGCACAACGCGCCATTTCGCTGGTGCGCTTCAACGCCGGAAAGTACAACATCGACCCCGGAAAGATCGGCGTGATGGGGTTCTCGGCTGGGGGCAACCTGGCGGTACTGTCCAGCACCGCGTTCAATCTGCGGTCGTACGCGCCGTTGGATGAGGCGGATTTCACCAGTAGCCGCCCGGACTTTGCGATACCGGTCTATCCGGGGCACCTGACCATGGAGCACAAGAACAAAGTACCCCGATCCATTGCGGCGCAGCAGCTCAATACAGACGTTGTGGTTTCGGGCGACGTTCCGCCCACGCTGTTGATACACGCCAAGGACGACCCGGTCGATCCGGCGTATTACTCAGATGTGTATGCGCGGGAGCTAAGGAACGCCGGCGTCAGGGTCGATCTCCATCTGTACGACTCCGGGGGTCATGCGTTCGGGGTGCGAAAACAAGGGAAGGATTCCGATCGATGGACCGAGGATGCCATCCGCTGGCTGCGGGCGAATGAGGTGATTTGAGGTAAGCCTTGCCGGTGGCGAGCCCCCATCATGGCCAGGCGCGGCGTGCACAAGACACGTAAATTTACTGGGTTGGGCTAGGTATTTAAACGCTGGTCGCCCTGTCCCGATCTCCTCAGGCTAGAGACGGGCCGATCCGGCGCTCCCTGAGGGCGTCCAGTTGTCACGGAAACACTCACTGTCCGGAGCATTGTCATGCCAAGTGAAGAGGCTGCGATCCATTGGGTCGAATGGTCGGCTCTGGCGATAGAGTTGCTGGCAATCGCGTTGATCGTCGTGACCATCGCGGTTTCGACTGCGGTATACGTGATCGCGTTGGCCGTGCAGCACAAGGATCGGGTGGAAAGCTACGAACGGTTCCGTCGCAGGCTCGGACGGGCGCTGTTGCTGGGTCTGGAGATACTCGTTGCGGCGGACATCATCCGTACGGTTGCCCTGGAGAGCACGCTGCGCGCGATACTCTCCCTTGGTCTGCTTGTGATCATCCGCACCTTCCTCAGCTGGTCGGTGGTGCTGGAGGTGGAGGGCTTCTGGCCATGGAAACGCCCTTTGGATCGCACGCCCGCAAGAGAAGAAAAGTGACCATGGCTTGGTCACGCCGGACGTATCGAGCGCGGGCACGCACTGACCTGGGTGGAACCAGGCGCGGTTGCCCAGCGTAGAGAAGAGACAGGCGGCGGTGAGGATGGCGGACCTGGCCAAGGTGTTGATCGTTTCGCCAGAGCTGGAGGCTGCCGGTAGGGGAATCCATGTAACTTAGGACATGAAAGGCCAGTTCCAAGCAGAAGGCGGTGTACCGCCCCAAGCGGACCCCGCAGCGTCTTACATAATATACATTATGCGAAATGCAGTATCTGGCTCGGTTGTGGCTGAGGGTGCGTCGATTGATGGCCTATTTCGTAGGCTCTGCATGGCAATGGCTGGGCCTCTGGCTCGGCTCTTGCTTCCCTACTCGTTCCCCCAACAAGGACGAGCTAGCTGCATGAGTGACCCGGACCCGCACGACCGTATCAACCTGACCGGCCCTTCGGCCGGTTTCGCTTTCAGGGCGGACACATGTTCACCCCAAAGGTCACCAGCTCGAACCCTGTGACATGGTGTGGTGGTCGCTAATCTGCAACATCGCACGCGCTCTGCTGATAATTGTTTAGGCTCTGAGCGACAACGAGCGTGGACTCAGACAGAGGCTGCTCCACTTGCAGTTGAGAATAGATAGCCGCTACCAGAGAGTAAAGCACGGACGAAGAATCCGTCGATACACAAGATTCCGCGTCAATCCAGTGTCTGTTCCAGTGCTTTATCGAGTTTCGCGGCTCGCGCACGAAGTTCCACAGCTGTGTTCGGTCCTGAGAAGTAGGCGAAGGTCCGAGAACCTTAAGCGCCAGCTCGGAAACGAATCGGTCTCCATCCCTACCCACACGCTTGAGCTCAGCTTCAAAAAGCTCTTCCGCAACACCTGCGAGGTTAATGACAACAGATCCATGCCCGCCTTCAAGGAAAACTCGGCACGCTGCATCGAGCATATGGGCGGCTATGACAGTCTTGGGCCAGCTAACAGTCTGAAGCTCGCCGATAGCACCTAAGAAGCCACCGATACGGTGTTGCTGCAGATCAATCGCGACGTCACTCATGGCAGACACCTCATACGATTCTTACGCGGCTTAGCCTCCGCCTGAGTATCGATTCTGAGCCGATTCGGGGAACGTTGCCACCCGTGATGAGAAGGCGTTTGCGCAAGGCAAGTCCATCGAGCTAATTGACGGAACCGCGCTGCTGGATTTGACCCAGGCAGCCAAGGAAAGCGAAGCTTTGGCGCGACCGCCCTACTCCCGTCCTAAACCCTATGCTCCTGCGCAGCTACAGTCTCGTGCGCAGGTGAGCGCATGCCCCAAATTTGGCAGCGCGTTGGTACAGCGCACAAGTCGGCGAACGCGAGAGCAGTTTGTGGGATTCATCCATCTCCCGCGTTCAAGAGGCAGCGCAGATTACGCATAAGCTGACTTTCCTCTAGGTATCGAAGTTCCAGCCAGGCGCTCCAGGCGCTCCGTTCTGATTCGCCGGGGACGACGGCCAAGAGCGTGCTGACGCTGAAAGAAAGTCCCGACGTTCAGGCTCGGCTCGGAGAGGTCCACGAGCCTGACCGCGACTTCGATTTCATCCTGGTCTCCGACCTAAGTCGTTGTGGCCGCTTCCCTGATACGGAAGAAGCCGCGAACTCGGGGAGGTCATTTCAACCTCGCCATGGAGCATGAACCTCCAAGTGCAGACAAATCATCGCGTGACGGCGTCAGCATCATCAGTAAACTTTCAATCTTCATCCCAGAAGCTCAACGCTCGATTCTCTTTGACGTACTGCCGTTGTTCATCGATGAAAGCCTGCTTTGCTTCCCGTTCATCGTCTGCAGAAAGTTGCACGAGCATATTCATCATTGTGTTTCGAAGTCCGCTGTGAACGTGTCGCCTAGCCAGTGTTTGCTTGACCAGGTTAAATCCAAAACGGTACAGACCTTGGTCGGCGGTGAACCGCGGCAGGTGCCTTTTGTATACGTCGCTTACGTCGAGCCAGTCAGCTCCAGAGTCCGCGGCCCTGTCAAAAGAGGCTGGCGTTACCATGCCAACTCGCTTGCCGCCGAAGATATGAATATCAGCCTTTCGAAAGGCCTTTGCGACCAATTCAGAACAGAAAGATGAATCATCTTGCTCAGGCCCAAAGAACTTCTTGTTATATCCTTGCCTGAGAAAGTGAAGTCCCGCCATCTGCAAGGCTGTACGTTGCTGGTCGGATATTTCAGCAAGTCTCAGTACACGCCAATCTTCTTGGATGTTTGCCAGCTCGTCCAGGAGGAAGATCAGGTCCACCCCTCCGTCAAGCGTCGCATGGAGGAACATTCCATCACCCAAGCCAAGGAGGACGTGACTAGATTGAGCTTTGGCGTAGATTAACTTCTGTGAATTGGCTATAAATTTCGACAGAGTCGTCCTGCCACGCACGAGCAGTACGTCACCAATTCTGTAGTCAAGTGCAACCGCTTGTTGATCATCCATTGGTTTTGCCCTCCCTAAAAAATTGCGATTCATGGGCCGGTCCATCCGCTACAAGGATGAGGCGGAAGTTTACCGACGACATCCAAAAGCCGGCTCGATACTTCCGTGCGACAACCCGAGTTGATTCCTTACGAGCCTTATGTAAGGCGCATGCCTCCGCTTTGGCGCTGGAAGCAGGCACCTGAATGTGGTGTCCAACGGAGCCGGCGATTGTGTGGGAGTTCGTGTACTAGGCAATTCAACTCGTAATTGCAAGCGCTGTTGCAGCGCCTAAGGCTGCGCTTGACATGGTTAGCGCCGCTCCAAAATGAACCACGTAACGTGCAGATCGAAACATCAGAACGCCCCACCAAACATCGGTCATGCACTCATATGCCATGTACTGATCAATTGGCGAAAGTCCATTCTCAGAAAATATGGTGCCCGACGCAGCATTTACCTGCGTGGTTCTTGCTCCTCGACGGAAACGGAGCAATGGCAAAGCATTTCTTAATACCGGAAGGTCAAAAAAGTCCTCTTGCACAGTCGGGATAAGTACGCTGAAGGCGTGAGAGCCGACGTTGAAGCTGATTTCGGGATTTTTGAGGGCGACTGTTTGAACGTAACCACCGAAGAGCCTTGTCTTGCCGCCACGAAGCAAGAAAGGCCATCGACGCCATGCCTCCTGCTTCACTATGTCGCGGAAAAATATATCCACGTTCAAGGCGATGCGGCTCGCATGATCTCCCGTCCAGAGCGTGCCAATAGTTGCGACTGCAGAACCCAGCGTGGCGATAATCGCCGCGCTGGAAAGAGAAGTCACGACATCAGTATGGGCGGCAGGGATCCTCAGTAGCGCTAAGGAAAGCCAGAACGCAAGGATATAGAGCAGCAGCACAGAGAATCTATGCACCACTAGGTGACGATTAGAGAAGGCCTTTTGCCTTCTGCGCTTAGACTGGATTCCCATGCCAACTTCCTTATGTTTGCCGTTCCGGCTGTTACCCTGCAGGATGAGTCCGCTTGATTGCCTGTCTGCATACGCGATGGATCCGGCCTGAATGCTCTCATAGGTTCAGGGTCCACTGCGACTCAGGGCATCTAGCGGCACGCGGCACAGTTTCTTTAGCGGAGTGTGCCTATGGCCCCCCCTACGATAAGGTCTTGCACTCCTTGACCAGCCGCTATCGGGGACTGCTCGGAACATCAGCTGCCATCTGCGGGGTGCATTCGCGGCCACCAGGCCCGAAGCGCACGGGCACAATGATGTACCCGATCACGGAGACGCCTCACAGAGATGCCGCCATGAAGCGCATTTCGCGTAACCAGGCCATGGCCGCAAAGTCCAGCGCACGATTGCGTGCGGACTTCAGAATTTCCACGCTTAGCGCTCTCGGTACTCACATCGACACGCACGCGCAGCTCGTCTTCAATCCGTTTCTGGAAGCCTCGCAGTGGATAGCACAAAGGGCTGAGCAGATGCGGTAGGCTTCATGGCGTGCGGTGAAGACAGCGGTTTACCCTCGACTGCGCGATGGCACGAAAGCGGCGCAGGCAATCAGTCCTGCTCCGAACTGAAAGAATGCCGCGTAACCTAAAGGCCACATGGGTTGCTCGCTCCCTGCAACTCAGGTTCGAAGCGGCTGACGGGGTGCTTCATGCGTGACATCCTCCCTGGTAAGGGGGAGCAAATTACTTGTACCGGGAAGGACTGGCAAGCCCCGCTCCTCGGGATAGTAACTGTCTAGCCTGGGCCTGCCTAGGGCAGCTTCGGCCCCCGTCTCCGTGAGCTGTGGACTACCATCAGTATAGTTTGGCTTGCCCGTTGTTCTTGGGCTGGCATGGATGTAGCGTCGCCTTGCTGGGTATTGGCCGCTCTCCCGGTTCTAACCCAGAATCTACAAGGTGCCCTGCCACCTCCCGGGCTTCTCTAGTCGGTTCTCTTCGTCGAAAATGTGATAAGGAAACGTCAATGAATTGTCCCGAACCAATGGTCACTTTGGATAGTGGTCTCTCTGACCGCGAGAAGTTTGCGGTCGGTCGGATTGTTACCGGATGGGCTACTTTGGAGTTTGTGGTATTCGAACAAGTGATCGCTACGTACCCCGGCGCTACAGGTCCTCAGCTCTCTAAAGAGATGAGTAACATGCGCTTCTCAGCAACCCTCGATCAATGGGAGTTAAGAGTCATCTCAGCTGCCAGTGGTGAACGAAGGGTAGTGCTGGAGCGCGAACTTCAGATGATCAGGGAACTGAAGGTTCCCCGAGATGCGCTTGTGCACGGAATGCTTATCCCTTCCAACGGAAATGTGAGGAATCTGACCAGCCTTCGCGTAAGAAGAGACGAGTTCCACAAGGTGGAGTTCTCAGTCGAGTTCCTCGAATCATTTGCTGATAGATTGGATACGATTCACTTCAACATCAGGTATCCGGGAGGCGTGGGCGACTATGCGCGTGAAGCAGGCGGCGCTTACGTCAGCCGGCGCGCAATGGCGATGTTAAGCGATTCCGAATGGGCAAAGGATTGGCTAGGAAATCGCACGCCTCGGGCGGAGTAGCTAAGCATGCCCTCAGCAACTCTTCAGCAGAACCCATGGTCGCTTCGGTCACCAGCCTATAACCTTGAGCGCAAAAGCGCGTAGGTGAGGTCGAGGCGCCCTGCCTTGCGCCGACTCTAGCTGCGTCTCCAGCAGATACTGGACTCGCGAACGGCAGACTCTGGATTCACGTTCGTTGATCCTCTAGGGATTAAGCCCGCTCCCTTTGCAGTGCGTCCTGCTGCAACGATTCATGCAGTTCAGGCCAGAGCATCAGCTCCGTCTCATCCACTCCATTGAATAGGAAGTGCACTAGCGGCATGCCGAGCAGGAACGGGATCACGGCATAGGCTACGGCCCATTTGTTCGCAAGTAGCTGGACCAGACTTTGATCTGCCCACACCCATGACAAACCAATAATCACCGTGCACGCGATGCTGTTGCGAACGGTTAGAAGCCACTGCGCTTCTGCCGCTCGCTGCCTAGACTCCAAGACCTCCAACTTGTTAAGCCAATTGAGGTCATGATGCTTTGCCAAATGCTTGCGTGCCTGTGTCTGAGACACGTATCCCAAAGGGTACCCATCCTCATGCCGATGACGATGTGCCCACAATTTGTGGGCAGACAAGGCCAGCGGAATTCCAATCCGCTGAATAGCGAACTGAGCGATCACTGTGCCGACTGCCATGAACTGTCCGAACAGCACAATGAACGCGACGATCAGGCCGGGGCGCTCAACAGCTTCGCGTCCTAGCAGTTCCGTGATGTTGCGCCCCCAAAAGATGACGCAGGCAAGATCTGCAGCTAGGAGAAAGGCCGTAGTTCGTAGAACGAAGGAATACTCGTGAAGCTTCTCTGAGAACGTCCACTTTGACACATCGAAGTTCATCGCCAGCTTCCTCACTGTTAGGTCAATTGTCCCTGTGCGACCTGAAGCTGCAACGACGCACTTCACCAATTGAGTATCGGCGATGGCACGCGCGGACCAGCAAGCGGTGGTGGTGCCGTCCCAGAGCTACGGCCTCCCAAGCCCAATGCCCAATTGGTTCACGCGCGGCCCAGGAGCTCTCAGAAGGAAGTCGTAAGTCTGTGGATGCCCGGAGCTACAGGTCTAGTGCTTTCCAAACGGCCTGCTTCTTCGCCTGGTAGGCCTCTTCTATGAAATCATTGTAATCGGATGATTGGACATCTTCGAAGCGGCCTCCCGCTTGGCGAATGACGTGGTTTATCCAGCTATCGTTTGATTCCCGAAGTTCATCCAGCAGGCGCAACTGCGCGAGATGCACATCGAGGTCCAGCCGAGGCTTGCTGGAATATCCTGACTCGATTCTCCGATTCAACACTGCCTGAAGCTGCCCGTGGCCGGCCTCGGTGGAAGTCGTTCCATCGCGAACGTAGGTGACGTTTGTCCGCACACCTTCGCCATCCTTTAATGATAGGAAAGGCAGGAGCTTCGGGCTGTCCTCCACCAACAAGACTTGAAATGATTTGCCAGTCAACGCCTCGTACTCTGCGGCGCTGAACGAAAAGTCGATAATTTGGTACTCCAGCAGTTTGGGAAGGTAACTGCTTAGCGGAGGGATCAAGTGCGCCTTGTCCTTTATGCTCGACAAGCCATTTGGAACTAGTCTCCCATCATCTTCCTGCGATACGCCCACTACTAGCGCGCCGCCGCCCGAATTGGCCAATGCGAGAATATGGCGGGCAAGCTTCGGCAGAGCGGGCCATTCTGCTTTGAAGTCAAGGTAGTCTGTTTCCCCAATGTTGTGACGAAGTAAGTTGCGCAGCGCCTCCCGGGTCGGCGCAGTAAAGAACCTCGCGAAGGTTTCGTGCTGTTCCTTGAGGATCGTCATGTATAGATACCCGAATTGTTATCCCGCACTAAGTCTAAGGTGTGGCGAGCCGCCGGCCCAGGACCCAGGGCTTCAAGACTATAGGCGAGCCGTCTCAGCGATTGCGACTGAGAGCGCGGATGGCGGCACTGCGACCGCCCTCCGCCACTTCTTACCCAACCGGCGCCAGCTTCCAACTGCCGCCGGTCTTTTCAAATCTGACCATCGCCTTGGACAGCGCTTCCGGCGACGGGTCTTTCGCGAGGACAAACAACTCACGCCCGATACCCAGGTACATCCGCGTGCCGGGTTCGATGCCAAGGTCGCGCATCCAGAGCCCTCGGGCTTTAAGACAGGGAATGGTCGGGCAGCCGGGATACGTTTCGAGCCCGTCGTGATGGAGCGCATTGATCATTACGCTCTTCGGCGGGCGCCAGAAGCCTCTAAGAAGGGTGCGCTGCTCGGGGGTTAGGTTCGCCCAGTCGTCGTGCATGATGGTTCTCCTCTGTGTTCTCCCTCGCCGGGATGGCGAGGGAGTCGGGAGGTTCAGAACCGTGACAATCGATACGGTGCGACGTATTTCCGCGAGGGTATTGCATTTCGCCACCCTCCCGACACAGGTCGTACAACTTGCTTTTGATTGTCGGGTTCTGACACCCAAGGCACACCATGCGACAGACGCGAGAGTACTGGAACTCGACCTCGTCCGGCGGCTTTTCACTGGCTCAATGGAACCTCGAAACGCCATATCGGTGACAAATCGATTCGTGAGAATCCGTGTGCCGGCGCGCATTTACCAAGGCACTGCGTCGCACTTTCAGCCCGCTTCGGCGCAAGCAAAAATGTTCGCCAGACAGCCCCAAAGCTGTCGCTCCCAACCCACACCGCGCACCAACAGCAAGATCCCGCAAACGCCCTCCCCCGCCCTGCGCTACGCTCCCACCCAGTCACTGGCACGGAGCAGGGGTCATGGGAGCGGCACGCAAGGCCTTGTGGTACATCGAGAGCCACTTTGCCGAGAATCCGTCGCTGGCCCAGATCGCCGAGGCGGTGGAGCTCTCGCCGTTTCACCTATCACGCCTGTTCCAAGTCACCACCGGAACCTCGATGGCGCGCTACCTTCGCGCCCGTCGCCTGACCGAGGCCGCACGCACCCTGGCCGCCGGCAACGCGCCCATTCTGGATGTCGCCCTGGCCGCCGGCTATTCCTCGCATGCGGCGTTTACCCACGCCTTCTCCGAGCAGTTCAAGTTGCCCCCGGAACAGGTGCGGCGGGACGGCCTGACAGACCTGCCGCTGGTGGAGGCCATCAAGCTGGACGCCCCACCCCTGCCCTGCGAGGTAGAGCCGGTACGCCGCCGGTTGGGTCCGCTGCGCGTGGCGGGCATTCGCGCCCGCCATACCTCCGCCACGGTTGCCTCCATTCCCTCGCAGTGGCAACAGCTGGCGCTGACCCGGGAGCTGGGCAAGGACATCGCCTTCGGGGTCTGCTGCAACCGGGATGGCGAGGGTGCCTTCGACTACATCGCCGGCATGGAGATCGGCGCAACCGCCGCCGTGCCATCGGCCTGGCACGCCGTGTCCATCCCGGCCGGGGGCTATCTGGTGGCGTGGCATGCGGGCCACATCTCGACCATCCGCTCCACGTGGTACTGGCTGTTGAACGACTACCTGCCCCACTCCGGCCTGACCCTGGCCGACGCACCGGATGTTGAACGCTACGACGCCCGCTTCAACGACCGTACCGGTCACGGCGGCGTTGAAATCTGGCTGCCGCTGTCCGACCCAAGCTGACCCAAGGAGACCCTTTCGTGCGAGTAATGCCACACGCCCTCTTCCTGCTCTCCTGCCTGCTCGCGCCGCCGGCATGGGCCGTAGCGCCCTCCCCCGCTGTTGGCGAGACCCATGGCGTGGCGCACACGCCCAGCGCAGCGGTCCGCGACGCCGGCCACAGCGACCGTGTGCGTTACACGGTCTGGTATCCGGCGCAGCCTGGGGCGAAGGAGCAGCCCCTCACGATAGGGCCACCGGGCGCGCCGCTCTTCCAGGCAGGGTCTTCTGCCGTGGATGCCCCGTTTGCGCCTGGCCGCTGGCCACTACTGCTGCTGTCCCATGGCAACGGTGGCAGTGCCCGCATGATGGGCTGGTTCGGTACTGCGTTGGCACGCGCGGGGTATGTGGTGGTGGCGGTGGATCACCCCGGCAACAACGGTGTGGACCCGATGACGGACGCAGGCAGCATTCTGATGTGGAACCGGGCGGACGACCTCGCCGCGGCGCTGACAGCACTGCAGGCCGACCCGGTGCTGTCCGCTCATGTGGATGCGGACCGGCTGGCGCTGGTTGGATACTCGGCCGGGGGGTTCACTGCACTGGTGGCTGCCGGTGCGCGCCCGGACATGGGCAGGTTGATCTCCTTCTGCAAGACGTCGCCAAAGGATGGGGTCTGCATGCCGCAGGCCGAGAATCCGGAGATGACCTTCGAGCGGCGGATGGCGGCCGTCGCTACGCCGGCACTGACGCCCTGGATAGCCAAATCGACGGAGGATCGCCGCATTCCCAATGTTCGCGCGGTATTCCTGATGGCACCGGCGATTGTGCAGGCGTTCGAACCTGGTGAGCTGGCGCGGTTGCAGGTCCCGGTGTCGGTGGTTGTGGGTGAGGCCGATGCGATTGCCTCGCCTGCCACCAACAGCAAGGCAATTGCCGAAGCCAATGGCAAGGTACGCCTGCAGGTGTTGCCTTCGGTTGGCCACTACGACTTCCTGGCCGATTGCACGGCGCTGGGTCGTGAGCGGGTGGGCAAGCTGTGCGAGGTGGAGGCAGACAAGGCCGCTACACATGACGCGGCAGTCCGCCAGGCGAGGACGCTGTTTGAGGCCGCACTTCGGTAGACGCGTATCTGCAGCTCCGCTCCGTCCAACGCACATCGCGTGCCCGGCTTCTGTAACAATTGAGGTTACGTATAACGGATCCGTGCAGGCTGAGTCTCCATGTCGACGTTCAAGGACCCCTCTGCAGTCAGCAGCTACCAGCAAACCGCGCAAGCCAAGGTGCCCGGCATGGCGGCACTCCACCGCATGACCCACGTCCTGCTGGGGGAATCCGTTCCGCCGACTGGCGAGGTGCTGGTGCTGGGTGCCGGGGGTGGACTTGAGCTCAATGCCTTTGCCCAAGCGCGGCCCGGCTGGCGCTTCGTTGGCGTAGATCCTTCACTTCCGATGCTGGAACTGGCGCGGGAGACAGCGGGCGCGAATATCTCGCGCGCTTCGTTGGTGCAGGGCTTCATCGAAGATGCGCCGGTACGGGAGTTCGATGGCGCAACGTGCCTGCTGACGCTCCACTTCCTCGACCCCGATACGCGGCTGCAGACCCTGCGAGGGCTGTTCCAACGACTCCGGCCTGGCGGTGTGCTCGTTGTGGCCCACCACAGTTATGGGCCTGAAGCCCGCATGCGCTGGCTGCGCCGCTCAGCAGCTTTCGCGTCGGTCAACGGCGTTCTGGACGAGCAGGACGAAGCGTCGATTGCGGTCATGGCGGAGAAGCTTCCGGCCATCTCCCCTGAGGACGAAGTTGCGCTGCTGGAAGCGGCTGGGTTCACGGACGTGGAGCTGTTCTACGCCGCCCTCAGCTTCCGGGGCTGGGTGGCGCGCCGGCCCCTGGGCTAGCGGCGGATTTCGTCGCCACGGCCGGTCTCTTCTTCAGTATCTCAAGCTTCTTGAGGTCGTCCGCTGGCAAAAGAATCGTTGTCTTGCGGCTTGGGTCCCACAAAGCGTAGGTATCGCCCAGCCGGCCAATCAGGTTGAGGCCATTGAGTGTGTCGGACTCGATCCGTATGTTTGATTCGTATCTTGCTTCGCCCCGTATGATCTTCTGCGCTCGCTGCGCACCCATGTGGTTGGATGCAATGGAAACGTATACCAGCATCAACACAACGTAGATCAGCCAGGGCGAGTCCTTCACGGAAGGGGGCACAACGGGTGACACCGTGACCGCGACAACGCAGACAAGGGTGAGGAATGCGCCTCCGAGGAGTACCCACGCGTTCGCCCACCAGAGCAATGCACCCATAGCGACCAGTAGCGCCAAGGGCGCAACAAAGCGCAGTACCTGGCGTTCTGGTTTGATGCTGGACAGCCTGCCTTCCAACCAGCCTCCCAGCAGTGAGGCGAACAGCATGAGTCCGAGCACGAAGCCGATTCCAGCCAGGCCGGCCAAGGCGAGTTCGCTCACTGCTACGAACTGAAATGGGTCCAGACCGAACCGACCCCAGTACGCCTGCAGGTACAGGGCGCCTTGGATGAGTCCGAACGTGGCGAGCGCCGAGCCCCAGCCAGCCACGTCTGCAATTGATAGCGCTTTGCCTTTGCGATCCATGACCCACCCCTGTCCTTGAGGGATCGACTATAGCCAGCCAGGCGTTCTTCCGCGATGGGTAACTGACCCTATGGAAAAACTTCTGGACTTGCCCCCTGCCCTGCCCTGCCGCTTAGCGACAGCTCATTGATCAACCAGCCACCACGCTCCGGATCACCGAGACGGTCCCGGTCAATGGCTCCTGGGTCGACCTGCCAGCGCGTCACCAAGCGCATCTTTCCGCCGTACGCACCGTTGGCCCGTATGCCGGCTGCTTCCAACGCTTCCATCGCTCGGCCAGGTAAGTTGCGTTGTCATAGTCCACATCCAGCCGTTGCGTCATTTCGGTAAGCGCAAGAATGCCTGGCGCGGCAATGACCCCGCCTGCCGCCATCCGCCTCCCAGCAGCTTGCGGTTGGCGACTGGTATGGCGGCTGGGTTGCGTGTACCGCGCACCTCGTTGAGATGAATCCTATGGACGCGTAACCGCCTGCTTTCTTAGCCTCAAACGCAGATGAATTCCCTGTTCATCTGCCACTGCAATGGCGACCTGATGCAGACAAGGAGGAATGAGATGCGTGAACTGACTATCGAAGAAGTGGATCTGGTCGATGGCGGCGTGAGCGATGATGCGCTCTATGGCGCGGCCATCGGTGTTTCGGCAATGGCTATCGGCGCCCTGATCGCTGTTCCGACGATGGGTGCCGGCACCGCCCTCGCAGTATGGGGTGCGTCCATGTTCGCTTCCGGTATTGCCTACACCGTCGCGAGCTAACTTGAACAATTCTCCTGCGCGACTTCTCGCGCAGGAGAATTCGCTAAACATACTTAGGAGGTCTGCATGCGCCCTGCCCGTAGGTTCATTCGAGTCCATGGGGCTCTTCTCTGCTTGTCAATACTGTTCTGCGTTGTAGTGCTGCTTGGAAACGGGCTGATTCGCCGTGAAGACCTACTCCTGGCAACGTTCATCGCCTTCCTCTTCTCAGAGGTATCCGTTGGTATCGCTTATTTCTGTGGCACTGTGCTACAGCAACGGATAGACGCAACCAACAATCAGCGCCCTCCGATCAAGTAGCCAGGAACTACAGAATCGCCAGCGACTCCCGTATTGGCTTGCCCACGCCGTGGCACGCCGCTTGGGACTCCGCGAGCGGCTCGGCGTGCGTGTGCTGCTGGTAGACGCACTACATGAATAAGCCGCCTTTTTTTTGTCGCGCGTGTGACTTCAGAGAGCCCTCGGGGCGCGCGTCGCTGGATCAACCAGCCACAACGCTCCGGATCACCGAGACAGTCCGGTCAATGGCTTCGCGATCGATCTGCCAATGCGTCACCAAGCGCATCTTGCCGCCGTACGCACCATTGGCCCGTATGCCTGCTGCTTCCAGCGCTTCCATCAGGCGGGGCACGTCCACGCCATCGGGCAGCGCGAACCACACCATGTTGATGTGCACGTCTTCCCTGTCGACCTCAATGCCCGGTACCTCGGCCAACTGCTCGGCCAGGTACGTTGCATTGTCATGATCCACATCGAGCCGCTGCGTCATCTCGGTGAGCGCAAGAATGCCCGGCGCGGCAAGGACGCCCGCCTGGCGCCACCCACCTCCCAGCAGCTTGCGGTTGTAACGGGCGCGCTTGATGAAGTCCGCCGGCCCCGCCAGGATCGAGCCGACCGGTGCGGCCAGACCCTTGGAGAGGCAGCACATCACCGTGTCGACATGCTGGGTGATCGCTTTCACGTCGCACCCCAGGTAGGTGGCGGCATTGAACACGCGTGCACCGTCCAGGTGGATCGGAACGCCGTGTTTGCGGGCGATGGCGGCAGTGGCCTCCATCGTTGCCAGCGGGATCACCCGGCCGTTGCCGTGTGCGTTCTCCAGGCAGATCAGCCCGGTGCGGGGAATGTGGATGTCCTCCCCTACCCGGATGCGGCACTCGATTTCGCCAGGCTCCAACAGGCCTCGGTTGCTGGCGATCGTGCGCAGCTGCACGCCACTGATCACCGCCGCAGCACCGTTCTCGTGCCAGACCAGGTGTGAGTCATCGCCGGCAATCACTTCATCGCCGCGGCGGCAATGGGTGAACACCGCCAGCTGGTTGCCGAACACCCCGGTTGGCACGAACAGCGCATTTTCCTTGCCCAGCATGTCGGCGGCCAGGCGCTCGAGCTGGATGACGGTGGGGTCGTCCTGGTAGACGTCATCGCCTACTGCGGCGGTGGCCATGGCCTGGCGCATCGCCGGCGTGGGCTGGGTGACGGTGTCGCTGCGCAGGTCAATCCACTGCATCCCGGAACTCGCTGTCTGTGAAGGAGGTCAGCCCGGCACGGGCTCTCCCCATTCTACGCGGTGAAATCCCCGTGAATCTCTGGCTGAACGCGTTTGTTTTCGAGGCGTTCGTCATGGGTACGACACTGCATCCGAACGCTGCCGAGCTGCGTACGTATAGAGGCACAACATCGTGCGCCAAGATCAGAGGACCTACCCATGTACAACTCCATTCGGCGTCTCGCTATCGCTTCGTGCATCGCAGCAGTTTTCGCAACCGCAAGCGTATCGGCTGCAAACAACCCGATGGTGGGCGGTGCGGCCATGTACCCCACCAAGACCATTGTCGAAAATGCGTCCGCTGCAAAGAATCTCACCACGCTGGTCGCGGCGGTAAAGGCGGCTGGGCTGGTGGACACCTTGTCCGGGACGGGGCCGTTTACCGTGTTTGCACCCACCAATGATGCGTTCGCGAAGCTTCCCAAAGGAACGGTTGATACGCTCCTGAAGCCGGAAAACAAGGCGAAGTTGACCCAGATCCTGACCTATCACGTGGTTCCCGGCACCCATACTGCGTCGCAGCTCACGGCAGCGGCCAAGAAAGGCGGAGATTCCAGCATGCTGACTACCGTTCAAGGCGAGAAGCTTACGGTCAAGCTCTCCGACGGCAAGGTCTGGGTCGTGGATGCCAAGGGCGGCAAGGCCGCTGTGACGACCGCTGATGTGGGGCAGTCCAATGGCGTGGTGCACGTGATTGATGGCGTGTTGATGCCCAAGTAACTGGGCATGGGCGGGGGGCGGCGTTGTTGGCCTCCCGCCCTTTTTACTTGACCAGCCGTCGGTTTGACGGCCGGTGCTTGGCAGCTGCGTAGCTAAGCCGCAAGTGGCTACGGGGAAACGCCCGGGGGCGTACACATGGCCTGCCGGGTTCCTGGCCAGGATGGGGTGCGTGGCTTTGGACTACGCCTTGGCGTCTTCGATTCGATAAGCACAGGTGATGGGGCTCACATGTGCACTGCGGTGACGCGCGATGCCGATAACGTCACGGCTTCCGACGTGACCGCAACGCGCTCGCGGGGCGCAGATGCAACCATCGGTGCCCGCGCCGTCCTGGCAGTCCGGGGCGAGTACACTCGTGCTGCCGCGCTGAGCACGAATCAATGACAAGGAGCACTACGTGACGGAGCACGAATTCAAGACGGACGAGTCATTCCGCGAGAAGGCCCAGCGGTTACGCAACGACATGGCGGCTCGGGGCGAGCACATCAGGGTGGCGGCGCCTCCACTCTGGCGACTGGCGTGGCGGCTGGGTTTCACGTGGACGCCGCCGCTGTTCATGGGCTTCTGGACGAACACCTTGCTCATGGGTGCCGTATGGGCGCTGGGCATGCTGGGAATTTCGTGGATCGGCGTGCGTTACCTCTCACTACCAGTGAACATTACGGCAGTGGTAGTCACCCTGGTGGGCGGCGCCTGCTTCGGGATGTTCGTGGCTGCGATTCTCCGCGCCCGGGCAAGGCGCCTGCGCCTGCCGCCCTGGAACGAGTACTGACCAGGCCGGATGAGGCCGAACACGTTGCCCTGCTGCCGGCGGCACTATTCGGTTTGAGGCGGGGGCGCAGCGAGCGCCGGATTGAAGTCGAGCGGGACACGCACCTTGCTCGGTACGGCCACTCCGTTTGCAACGGGTGCCCTGAGGCGCCAGGTGCGCGCGGCCTCAACGGAGGCGTCATCCAGCTCCTGGTGGCCACTGGATGTTTCCACCGCGACATCCGCTACGCTCCCATCGGCGTTGACCGAAAGCAGCAGCACCACGGTGCCCACCTTGCCGGCCAATGCCCATTCGGCCTTGTATCGGGGCGGCGTCATGGACGGTGATGCCGCCGGCACTGGTGTCGTCGGGGTGGGTGCCCACCGCAACGGCTGGGCACCCACCGGCGCGGTGGTCAGCGTGCTGCCCAGACACACAAGCGTAACCAGTAGAACCCCGCGCGACAGCGCGCCGGCCTTACCTGCAAAAGCGTCCATGTCGAGCATCCCCCGGATGGTTGTCGAACGTTAGCTGCTTCCTCGTTCGACGGCAATGGCGTCGGAGCGGGCGAAGGCAGACGCTGGGGGACGCGGAAACCTGTACTCCCAGACGGCTGACAGCTGTCACTTGTTCCGGGCTGGCGCACAGCGAGAATTGACCCATTCCCGCACGGCGCTGCACGGCCGGCACCCACCCCACGTCAAGGACGTTCCATGGACATGCTGCAGCTGTTTCTTTCGCATACCCCTCTATGGGTGTGGGCGCTTCTGATCTTCCTGATCACCCGCGGCATCAGCGCCCTGAAACCGGGGGAGACGTCACTGGGCCGGCTGGCCATCGTGCCTGCCCTCTTCACCGTGTGGGGTCTCTGGTCGATCAATGCCCGGTACGGCACGTCCTGGGAGGCCTGGGCGCAATGGCTGGCCGGCATTGGCGCCGGGATGGGCCTGGGCTGGATGCTGCTGCGCCGGTCGACGCTGACCTTCAATCAGGCAACGGGAAAGCTCTGGCGCAGCGCAGACTACAGTCTGTTGCCGCTGCTGCTGGTCACGTTCCTGGTCAAATACGGTTTCGAGTCCGCGCTGGCCATGTCGCCTGCGCTTGCCGGGGACGTGGGCTTCCGTGCCGCGTACCTGCTGCTGTCCGGTGGATTCACCGGCATCTTCATCGGGAAGTATTGCCGGTACCTGGTTGCCTGGCGGCGGGCGTTGTCGGGCGGGGACGCGAAGGTGACTGGTTGACGGCAACGGAGCCACGCCGGGCGTAGCGCTACAGCTGCGGTGGGGTTTGCCACAGCAGCTCGAAGCTGAGCTGCAGTTGCTGGCCTGGCTCCAGGCGGTTGGGGGCCAGGGTAAAGGCATCCGGCGGGCCGGTCTGCGGTTCCACGCAGGTGGCGTGCGGGGCGGCATCGTAGACGACCCAGTGCTCGGTGTTGGCGCGCAGGCGCAGGTGCTGCCCGGCAGCTGCCAGGGTTACGTCGCTGGTGTTGAGGAAGCAGTCGTCCCACGGGCCGGGCGTGGGGGGCACGCACGGCAAGGTGGCGATGCCCTCCCCGTCCCGGGGATACATGGCCGTTGGGGCGAACAGCAGGCGGTCTGGTTTGCGGAACCACGGGTGCCAGCCGAGGACAGCCGGCATGGGCAGGTCGCCCGCCTGCACCGCGAGCTGCAGGACGAGGCGGTCGCGGTCCAACCGGATGCCCTGCGTCGCAATGCCGCCGAACGGCCAGTAGCGGTCCTGCGGAAGCGCCAGCGACAAGGTGGCTGCGTCGGCGTCAATGCTGTCGAGTTGCCACGGCCGTGAGAAACCGACGCCGTGGATGGCGTGCCCGCCGAAGGTGGCGGGCAGCGAGTGCGCGCTGCCGTCGAAGGTGAAGCGCCCGTTCCGGATGCGGCCGGCCCACGGCACCATCGGGTAGCAGCCCCAGGCGATGGTGGCCGCCCCGGCGTCGTGTTCGCCCACCAGCCATTCCACCCCGTCGTAGCGGATGTGGGCAATGCGCCCACCCGCCTTAGGCGCGAGCGCGACCTCCAGCCCGCCCACCCGAAGCCAATGCAGGCGGCCGGCAGGCAGCGGTGCCTGCGGATCGTCCTGGGGCAGCACGCGGCCAGGTGACCTGGGCGCCACGCGCTCAGGTGCCATAGGGATCGATCGTCCGGATGCTGCCGTCGGTCTCCATGTGCAGCGGCGTGCACTTGACCGAGCGCAGGTGGGTCACGCCGCCGGACAACAGGCTGTCGTGGTAGAACAGGTACCACTGGCCGCGGAACGCGCAGATCGAGTGATGCGTGGTCCAGCCCACTACCGGCTTGAGGATCACGCCGGCATAGGTGAACGGCCCATACGGACTGTCGCCGATGGCGTAACACAGCAGGTGCGTGTTGCCGGTCGAGTACGAGAGGTAATAGCGCCCCTGGTACTTGTGCAGCCACGGTCCCTCGAAGAACCGCCGGTCATGGTCATCGGCACGCAGCGGCTGCCCGTGCTTGTCGAGGATGACCACTTCCCGGGTTGGCTCGGCCAGCTGGGTCATGCCGGAATCCAGCCGGGCAACACGCGGGCCCAGGGCAGGCGCATCCCCGGTGGGCTTTTCATGGGCCGCGTCGTACCGGTTGTCACGATACTTCTGCAGCTGCCCGCCCCAGATGCCGCCGAAATAAAGATAGTGCGCGCCGTCGTCGTCCTCGAACACGGCCGGGTCGATGGAGTACGTACCGTCGATCGGCGCGGGCTCGGCGGTGAACGGTCCTTCCGGGCGATCTGAAACCGCCACGCCGATACGGAACACGCCCTGCGCGTCCTTGGCCGGGAAGTAGAGGTAGTAGCGACCGTCGCGGTGGGCCGCGTCCGGTGCCCACATCTGCTTGGCGGCCCAGGGCACATCGCGGACATGCAGCGCCACGCCGCAGTCGGTCGCCTCACCCTCGGGTGCGTCCATCCGCAGCACGTGATAATCCTCCATGCCGAAGTGCCCGCCTTCATCGTCGAACGGCGCGCCGATGTCGATGTCGTGGGAGGGATAGATGTACAGCCGCCCGTCGAACACGTGGGCGGATGGGTCCGCCGTGTAGATGTGGGTGACCAGCGGCTGGGAAATGGCGTGTGCCGCCAGCTTGTCGAGGTTGCTGCCCTGGCGGCGCAGCAGCAGATCCTGCTCGATGCGGGTTTCCATGCGCTTGTCGATCTCGTAGAGGAACAGCAGCGCGACCGCCACCAGGAACGGAATGGAGCAGTACACGCTCACGGTCAGGCGGATGCCATCCACCACCGCCGCGGGCTGCTGCTCGACACCGGTCTGGTAGCCGTGGTGGGCGAGAATGCCGGCGACCAGCGCGCCGCCGATGCTGAGGCCGATCTTCAGGCCGCACAACATCGCCGAGAAGATGATCGCGGTGGCGCGTCGGTGGTTCTTCCATTCGGAGTAGTCGGCGACGTCGGCGATCATCGCCCACAGCAGCGGAATGGTGATGCCGTAGCAGAACCCGTGCAGCATGAAGGCAATGAAGGCCACGGCCACGGCGCTGGGCGGGAAGAAATAGAACGCCAGCAGAAACAGGGTGGACACCAGCAGCGCACCGCCGAACACATCACGCTTGCCGAAGCGGTCGGCCAGGCGACGCGATACCCCGATGCCCAGGATCATGCAGAGAATGCCGCAGGCGTTGAACAGGCTGAAGGCCGAGGTGGCCGGGTCCTCCGGCCAGGTGAACCCGGCCAGTCCCCAGCCGTTGAGCACGGCGTTCAGCCCAGCGATGAAACGGTTGAAGCCGGAGGTGTCAAGGAAGCTCGCCAGGGCGGGCTCGCTCATGTAGTACTGGAAGTAGTAGATGTACGAGCCGCCCTTCAGGGCCAGGTTGACGAAGACCAGCACGGTCAGCGCCAGCATCACCTTCCACGGGCGGTTGCGCAGCAGGTCGGACAGGTCCTGCAGCACGCCGCCGGTCTGCTCGCGCGCCGGCACGATGCGCTCACGGGTGGTGGCGAAGGTGATCAGGAAGAACACCGTTCCCACCACCGCGAACACGGTCATGACCCGCTCGAAACCCAGCACGCGGTCGCCGTCACCCAGGATCAGCACCAGCGGCAGCAGCAGCACCTGGATGATGAACTGCGCGATCATCACCGCCACGAAGCGGTAGGCCGACAAGCTGTTGCGCTGGTCCATGCTGCCGGTCAGCACGCCGCTGAGCGCGGAGTACGGCAGGTTGTTGGCCGCGTACACCAGCATCAGCAGACCATAGGTGCTCAAGGCGTAGATGACCTTGCCGCGCGGGCCCAGGTCCGGGGTGCTGAAGGCAAGCAGCGACAACACGCCGAAGGGGATAGCCGTCCACAGAATCCATGGCCGGAACTTGCCCCAGCGGCTGGCGGTGCGGTCGGCGGCAATGCCGATCAGCGGGGTGAACACGAATGCGCCGAGCAGGCCGATCACGAAAATGATCGTCGCTGCGGTAGCGGGCGGCAGCCGGTAAACGTCGGTGTAGAAGAAGGCCAGGTACGTGATCAGGGTCTGGAAGATCAGGTTGGCGGCCAGGTCGCCCAGGCTGTAGCCCAGCTTTTCCCGGACCGACAGGGTGTGCGCGGCGGTGTCCACGGTGCGGGCCTCAGTCACGGCTCGCCTCCACGGTGAACGCGGCCTTGGCGCGGATGTCGGCGCTGGACGCTCCCGCCCTCACTTCGTACGACCCCGGCGGCACGCTGTACGCCCCGCGTGCCTCGTCGTACTGGCGCAGGGCCTGCGTCGCGTCCAGGTCGAATGCGACGGTGCGCCGTTCGCCCGGCGCCAGGTGCACCCGCTGGAAGCCACGCAGGGTCTGCTGCGCATCGCCCGGCCCGGCCTGCTGCCGCCGCACATACAACTGCACCACTTCGTCGCCCGCACGCGTGCCGCTGTTGGTTACCTCTACCTGCGCCTTGAGGGTTCCCTCTGCGGTGATGCGCGGCGCATCGAGCTTCAGGTTGCCGTATTGGAACTGCGTGTACGACAGCCCGTGCCCGAATGGATACAGCGGGGCGCCCCTGAAGTAGCGGTAGGTGCGGCCTTCCATCGTGTAGTCGTCGAACGCCGGCATCTTCTGGTCCGCCGTATAGAAGGTCACGGGCAGCCGGCCTGCGGGATTGATGTCGCCGAACAGCGCCTGGCCGACGGCGGTGCCGCCGCGTTGCCCGGGATACCAGCTCATGAGGATCGCGGAGAGGTTCTTCTGCGCCCACTCCACCGCCAGCGCCGAACCACCGGTCAACACCATCACCACCGGCTTGCCGGTGCCGTGCAGCGCTTCCAGCAGGGCACGCTGCGGCGCAGGCAGGCGCAGGTCGGTGCGGTCGCCGCCGGCGAAGCCCGGGTAGTTGACCTTCATTTCCTCGCCCTCGACGTCGCCGGTCAGGCCACCGACGAACACCACCACGTCCGCGCCGCGGGCGGCGTCGAGCGCCTCCTCGAACGGTGGCTTCGCACCGGGCATGCGCCAGCCCAGCCGCACGCCGGCGTCGCGCTCGGCATCGAAATACTCCAGCCGCAGGTCGTAGGCGCGGCCCGCCTGCAGATCCAGCTCGACGCCATCGCCGTGCAGGCGATCGCTGGTGGCCCAGTGATCGAGCACGCGCTTGCCGTCGACGTAGAGCCGGAAACCATCGTCGGCAGCCGCTTCAATGCGATAGCGGCCCGACACCGGCGGCAGCAGCTGGCCGCTCCAGCGGATGCTGAAACCATCATTGGGAATGCCCTGCCCCGGTGCGGCTTCGCCGCGGGCCAGCAGGTTGTCGGTGGGCGAACCGCGATCCCAGCGGAAGCCGATCTGCGCATCGGTGCGCACCAGTGCGGGCGCACCGGAGAGGTCGGCACTGCGGAAGTATTCGCCGCGCAGGCCGCGTTCCGGGGAGTCGGCCGAGGGCCGCAGGTAGGCCGCCTCGATCAGCGGCGTGGCGCTGGGATCATCGCGCCCCTCCACCAGGTCCACGCCACGTGCGTAGCGCACCTCGATGCCCTTGGCGGCGTCGCGGATGCCCTGCAGCACGGTGACAGGCGCCGCCGGCGTGCCGAAATAATTGCCGAGCAAGGCCATGGTGTCATCGGCGGTCGGGCCGACCACGGCAATGCGTTTGACGTCGCGGGACAGCGGCAGTACGCCGTCGTTCTTCAGTAGCACCAGCGATTCCTGCGCGGCCTTCAAGGCCAGCGCGTCGTGCGCCGGGGCCTGGTTCACCGACGCGGGAATGCGCGCCCAGCGCACGCGCTCGGGCGGATCGAACATGCCCAGTCGCATGCGCGCGGTGAACAGCTGGGTTACGGCTTGGTCGATTTCCGCTTCGCTGATCAATCCCTGCTTCACCGCTGCCGGCAGCGTGGCGTACTCCTGGCCGCACTCCAGTTCGGTACCGTTCTTCACCGCCAGTGCGGCAGCGGCCTCGCGCGTGGGAACGATCCTGTGATGTTTCCAGATATCGACGATGGCCCAGCAGTCGGACACCACATACCCCTTGAAGCCCCAGTCGCGGCGCAGGACATCGCGCAGCAGGAACTGGCTGGCGCTGGCCGATTCGCCGTAGACGCGGTTGTAGGCGCCCATCACCGCGTCCACCTGCCCTTCCTTCACCAGCGCCTCGAACGCCGGCAGGTAGGTGTCGTACAGGTCGCGCTTGCTGGGGCGGGCATCGAAGTGGTGGCGGTCGGCCTCCGGACCGCTGTGCACGGCCAGGTGCTTGGCGGTGGCGTCCAGCTTGCGGTACACCGGGTCGTTGCCCTGCAGACCCTGCACGAAGGCAACGCCCATGCGCGCGGTGAGGTACGGGTCTTCTCCGTAGGTCTCCTGGCCCCGTCCCCAGCGCGGGTCGCGGAAGATGTTGATGTTGGGCGACCAGAAGGTCAGCCCCTGGTAGCGGCCATGCGCGCCTTCGCGGACGAACTGGTGGTGCTTGGCGCGTGCCTCGTCGCTGATGGTGGTGGCTACCTGTCCCATCAGCGGCACGTCGAAGGTGGCTGCAAGGCCGATGGCCTGGGGGAAGACGGTGGCCTGCCCTGCCCGCGCCACCCCGTGCAGGCCTTCGTTCCACCAGTCGTAGGCCGGCACCCCGAGACGGTCGATGGCGGGTGCGGCGTTCTGCATCTGCGCGGCTTTTTCTTCGAGCGTCATCTGCGCGACCAGCGCCGCAGCGCGGTTCTCGAAGCTGGCCGAGGTGTCCAGCCACGGCCTGGCGGGCTCGGCATGACCCAAGCCTGCCAGCCCGAGGGCGGCGCACAGGGCCAGCGTGCGGAAGACGGGGCCGCCACGGCCGGTGCAACGGGAAAGCCTGCGCGTCATCATTTGCTCCTCAAGGCACGCTCGTCGCGCGCGAATGGTCCCAGCAGGGCGCCGACAAAGCCGCCTGCACGATCCGTACTCAACACGGTTCCGTCCACGTCCTCTGCGAGCGACTGCCAGCCATGCCCCCGACCGGTGTCGAACGCGAAGGCATAGCGTCCTGCATCACCTTCGATCTTCAGGCGCAGCGAAGGCGATGCCGTAGCCTGGCGGGTCACCAGCGTGCGGGTCGCGCCGCTGCCGTCGCGCCCTTCCAGGAAAATGGCCACACGATCGCCGCCCAGGCTGCGGACACCCAGGAAGTACCACCAGTCCTCGCTCTGGAACGCGGCCAGGCCTGCTGCCACGCCTGCATCCGGTCGTGACATGGCGGTGCTGGCCTCGAAGCGCAGGTGCTGCTGGCGGCGTCCGAGAAAGGCCGGATTGCGCAGCGTGTCCAGGTCTTCCGGCAGCGGGTGCACCGCCACGCTGCCCGGCCGCTCGCGCAGGTTCGCCCAGTCCTGCCTGGGCACGCGTACGCGCAGCCAGCCGCTGCCGAGCACCGGGCTGTCGAACTCGTCGCGGTCGGTGAAGTTGCCGGTGGAAGGCGCCTGCGCGGCCTCGCCCTGCATCCACGACGGCGCCTTGAGTGCATAGGGAATGGCCTGGCCTGCGGGCAAGATCACCGGCCAGCCGTCGCGCCATTCCACCGGCAGCAGGAAGGTTTCGCGGCCGGTGTTGTAGTGGCGGGTGGCGTAGTTGCGGCTGGCCAGGAACACCGCCCACCAGGAACCGTCCGGGCCTTCCACCAGATCCGCGTGACCGGCATTGGTGATCGGCAGCGCCCTGCCGTCCGGCAGATCGCGCTGGGTCAGAATCGGGTTGCCCGCATACGGGACATACGGGCCCCAGACGTCGCGGCTGCGCAGCACCACCTGCGAATGCTGTGGACCGGTGCCGCCTTCCGCATCGGAGAGGTAATACCAGCCATCGCGCTGATAGAGGTGCGGGCCTTCGATCCAGATCGGATTCTTCTTCGGTTCCACCCCGCCGTCGATCAGTACCCGGCGCGGCCCTACCGGCGTGAAGCGGGCCAGGTCGATCTGCTGCATCCAGATGGCGCGGTGCCCTTCGTAACGCGGCGGATCGGGCGGCACATCATTGTTGAGCAGGTACACGGTGCCGTCGTTGTCGAAGAACAACGAGGGATCGATGCCGTCGATGCCCGGCAGCCAGTGCGGATCGGACCAGGGGCCGGCGGGATCGCGTGCGGTGGCAATGAAGTTGCCGCCGCTGTCGACGGCGGTGGTGACCACGTAGAACACGCCGTCGTGATACGAGATCGCCGGTGCGAAGATGCCGCGCGACACGCCAAGGCCATCGAAGTCCAGCTGCGACGGGCGGTCGATCACGTTGCCGATCTGCTTCCAGTGCACCAGATCGGCGCTCTCGAATACCGGAATGCCCGGGAAGTAAGTGAAGCTGGAATTGACCAGATAGAACCTGCCGTTGGCCGCGACGATGCTCGGGTCGGCATGGAAGCCGGCCAGGATCGGGTTGCGGTAATGACCGGCGGGCAGCGGCGGTTCGAACGCCGCATCGCGCCCGGTGTACTCGAACCAGTCGAAGTAGACCGGCGCCGCAGCGGTGCCGGCGCGCGCGGATGTCACGATACACACCAGCCCGAACAGCGTGGCAGCCAGCAGACGCATCAGGGTACCTCCGCAGGGGCAAGCGACAGCTCGAAGGGCCCGGCAGGTGCGCCGCTGCTGTCGCGCAGGGTACAGACCGGGCCATCGGCCCAGCAGTAGCGGACACGGGTGTCCTGGCTGTCCGGCAGCCGCAGAATGACGTCATGGCCGTCGAGCACCGCGTCGGCATAACGGCAATGACCGGCATCGGCGTCGCAGAGCTCGAAACCGATCGGACCGTTCGCACCGGTGGCGACCAGCGTGCCGGTGACATCGTCGAATGTGACCCTGACGCCTGCCGGCGTGCGCAGGGCCGCGCGTGCGGTCGGGCCGGACGGCACCACACCGCGGTCGCCGTAGACAACCTGCCGGGCCAGCCGGGCCAGACGTCGGCCCAGTTCCTGCTTGTTGGGCGGATGGATGTCGTAGGCGTCGCCGATGTCGATGGCCAGCGCCAGGCCGGAATGCGGGTCCTCCGCCGCCACGCGCCGCTGCGCCTCGCGCACCTGCGCCCAGCCACTGTCTACCGGCGCCGTCGGCGGCGGGCCGTACCCGGCCAGTTGCACCACCAGCAGTGGCAGCGTCGCGCCGAAGCGGTTGCGCCAGTCATCGCGCAGACCGCGCAGCCGCCCCGCATAGGCGGGACCGTCGCCGGTGTTGGATTCGCCCTGGTACCACAGCATGCCGCGCAGACCGGTGTTTCCCAACGGCGCGATCATGCCGTTGTACAGCGTGGACAGGCCCGTCGCAGCGTGCCACGGCGCCAGCGGCGGTGCCGGTGCACCGGTGGCGGCGCGGTACTGCCAGGCCGCATCGAGCACCACCCGGGTGCCGTCGTCCAGGTGCACGGCATGCCCACGGGTGGGGCCGGCCAGCCCGCCCTCGCCGTAGGTGTCCAGCACATTGACCACCACCGTGTTGACGCCCGCGTGCAGCAGGCCAGCCGGCAGCGCATAGGAGCGCGCTTCGCCCGGACCGTACTGGCTGCCCACGGACACGCCGTTTACCCAGGTCATGTCGCTCTCATCTACCGGACCCAGCTCGAGTCGCGCGCCCTGCCCTGCCTGCGCCGGCGTCAGCGTGACCTGCGTGCGGTACCAGACCATGCCGTTGTAGTCCGACAGCGCCGGCACGCCCCATCGCTCCCACGCCCCGAGCGTAACCGGCGCGTGCTGCCAGCCTGCACGGCCGGCTCCCGGCTGCCAGGGGGCATCACCGGGGATCGCGCCCTCGCGCGAGGACCACCACTGCTGCCACTGCCGGCCCCACTGCGCGTTTGCCGCGACCGGGTCGCTGGCGTACAGCGCGAGCACGTCCAACGCCGGTTGCAGGCCGCCCTGCGCGCGCAGGGCGTCCGCGCTGGTCCATGCCTCGATCCGGGAACCGCCCCACGCCGACTGGATGAGCCCCATCGGCACGTCCACGGTCTTGCGCAGCTCCCGTGCGAAATAGAAACAGGCCGCGGAGAAATCACGGACCGTGTCCGGCGATGCGGGTTTCCACGCCACCGGTCCGGAGAATGCAGTTTGCGGTGTGACGGCCGCCGCCTTCGGCACGGTGAAGAGGCGGATCGCAGGCTGCGTGGCAGCGGCCAGTTCACTGTCCGCATCGAGTGCGCGCCTGACCGGCAGTTCCATGTTGGATTGGCCCGAGCACAGCCAGACATCGCCGATCAGGACGTCGTGCACGGTCTGGGTGCGCTGACCCGTACGTACGGTCAAATCGTAGGGGCCGCCGGCCGCGGCGGGGTGCAGCGTTGCCTGCCAGTGGCCCGCCGCGTCGGCGCGGGCGCTGACCGTGCGCCGTGCGAACGTCACTTCCACCGTGGCGCCCGGCGCGGCCTGTCCCCAGACCGGTATCGGCTGGTCGCGCTGCAGTACCGCGTGATCTTGGAACAGCGGATGCAGCAGGGGCGACGCCTGCTCCTGCGCCATGCACGGCGAGGCGCAGCATCCGAGCGTGACGGCCAGGAGACCGCCAATCCGGGACATCAACTTCATCGACCGTCTCCTGGCGCGGAGGGGAACTGCAGGGATTGGTACCAGACCAACGGATGGGGAGGCGCTGCTTCGCCTGGCGGCAAGGGCCTGCCGCTGATCGACTGGAAGTAGGCGACGCTGGCGTCGCGCCACCACTGGGCTTCGCGTAGCTGGATGCGGAGGTACGCCGCTACCTGGGCGTGGCGTTCGGGGTCCACCGTGGCGGTCTGTGAAGCGCCCCGCCCTGCGGCGGCGCCGTGTTCTCCGTTGGTGTGCGCCGGCGAGAGGGTGTCCCATGTGGCCTGCATGGCGTGCACCTGGCGGACACCCTGGGAATAGCGCGCGATCAATTCATCCCATAATGGCCGGCCGGACGCCATGCGGTGGTCCCAGGGGACGTGGTGGAACCACAACAGCAGCGGCTCGGGGACCTGCGCCAGGTTGCCGAAGCGGGCGGCGACGGCGGGCGCGTACTGGCCCACGGCGTTGCTGCCCTGCGCGGTGCGGTCGAAGCCGATGCCATCGCGATCGGCGCGGTGGTAGTACATCGAGGTCCAGTCCGCGCGGGGGCCACCGTCGACCCACGGGCCGGGCCCGTAGTGATGCCCGCGTGCCATGACGTGGTGCAGCCCCAGCGGCGTCATGTAGTTCACCGCGGCCTCGCGCGAGCCCATCATCATGGCGACGATGGGCTGCACCACGGCGGGATCGGGCGAGAACGTCATCGCCGCCCAGTCCGCTGCGATAGCACGCGCCGACTGATGGGGATTCCACGCCAGCCGCCCGAACGCATACCAGTTGGCCTGGTCGAAGTGCGAGCCACTCCAGGTGCGGTCGTTGCCGATATTGGCCACGCCGGCCATGCCGGTGAGTGCATGGCCCTCCAGCGAGCCGTCCACCACCTTCGCTACCGTGGATCCTTCGCCGCGCCTGAAAGTGTCGGAGCGCAGCACTTCCTCGAACAAGGGACCCAGGTACACCAGGTGCGTGGCAAAGCCGAGATATTCCTTGGTGATCTGGAATTCCAGCATCAACGGCGTGCGCGGCATGGCGCCGAACAGCGGATGGAACGGCTCGCGCGGCTGGAAGTCGATGGGACCGTTCTTCACCTGGACAATGATGTTGGGGCGGAACGCACCGTCCAGCCCCGCGAACTCGGTGTAGGCCTGTGTGGCACGGTCGGCGGGGACGTCGTGCGCGTAGACGAAGGCCCGCCACATCACCACGCCGCCGTGCGGTGCCAGGGCATCGGCCAGCAGGTTGGCACCGTCCGCATGCGTGCGGCCGTAGTCCTGCGGCCCGGGCTGGCCTTCCGAATTGGCCTTGACCAGGAAGCCACCGAAGTCGGGAATGCGTGCGTAGATCTCGTCGGCCTTGTCGCGCCACCAGCGCTGTACGGTCGGGTCGAGCGGATCGGCCGTGGTCAGCCCGCCCAGCTCGATGGGCGCGCTGAAGCGGGCGCTCAGGTACACGCGGATGCCATAGGGCCGGAACAGGTCCGCCAGCGCAGCCGCCTTGTCGAGATAAACCGGTGCCAGGCTCTGCGCGCTGGCATTGACGTTGTTCAGCACCGTGCCGTTGATGCCCAGCGATGCATTTGCGCGCGCGTAGTCGGTGTAGCGTGGGTCGCGCCATTCCGGCAGGGTCTGCCAGTCCCACAGCGAGCGGCCGGCATAGCCGCGTTCGACGTGACCGTCCAGGTTGTCCCAGTGGTCGAGCACGCGCAGCCGGACGCGTGGCGATTCGCGCAACACCAGGGCCTCCAGCGGCGCGCCGGTCTGCAGCAGTCGCAGCAGGTGGAAGACGCCGTACAGCACCCCGATGTCCTTGCGTGCCGCCACCAGCAGCACCTGGCGCCCGTCGATGCGCGCGTGCCTGAGCAGGTAGCCGTCGTCGCCCAGCGCGTCGAGCTCGGTGCGGAACGGTGCAATCAGCGCCGACGACTGCGGCGTGCCCACTACCACGGCATGCGTCGCAGAGGCCGTGGCCTGCGTGCGCGGTGCGCCGCCCAGCAGACCACTGAGGCCGCGCAGCAGTTCATCGCGCGCGGCGCGCTGGGTGGGTGTCTGGTCGGGCGCCACCACGTCACCCAGCTGGGTGCGGTAGTCCGCCGCAAGCGCAGGCGCGAGGGGCACGTAGCGCAGCCAAAGGTCGTAACCGTCTTCCGCGCATGCAGTGGTGCTGAAAGCGAGCAGCGCGATGGCGGTGCCCAGCAGTCGGTGACACCGCTTGACATCCGTTGGCCGCCGGAGCGTGGCCAGCAAACCCTGTAAGCTGGGGACGCCGCCGCGCGGCAGCGTCACGAAGAAGAACGGGAGTGCGTAGTGGACAAACCAAAGAAATCGGTCCGCCGCAAAACCAGTGGTGTGACGATCGACGAGGTGGCGGCCCTGGCCGGCGTGTCGCCGATGACCGTGTCGCGCGCGATCAACCAGGGCAAGGTCCGCGATGAGACTCGCGAACGCGTGATGCGCGCGGTGCGCGAACTGGGTTACACGCCGAACCTGGCGGCGAGTTCGCTGGCCGCCGCACAGCACACGCGCATCGCCCTGATCTATACCAACCCCAGTGGCGCCTACCTGCGCGAGCTGCTGGTCGGCCTGCTGCGGGTGGCCTCCAACGCGGCCATCCAGCTGGTCATCGACTACTGGGACGACCTTGGTCCCGACGCCGAGCGAAAGGCCGCACGTGCACTGGGCGGCCGCGTGGACGGCGTGATCCTGCCGCCGCCGCTGTGCGAATCGCACGCCGCCGTGACCGAGCTGGTCAAGGCGGGCATCCCAGTGGTCGCCATCGCCTCGGGGCATCTGAGCGACGATGTTTCCTGCGTGCGTATCGACGACTTCCACGCCGGCAAGGAGCTGGCCGAACACCTGATCCAGCACGGTCACCGGCGGATCGGCTTCATCTGCGGGCGCGACGATCTGAGCGCGAGCGCGCGGCGCTACGACGGCTTCACTACCGCCCTGCACGAGGCCGGGCTGGAGGTCGACCCCGGCCTGGTCCAGCAGGGCGACTACACCTACCGTTCCGGCCTTGCCGCCGCCGAAAAACTGTTGGCCCACCCACGCCCCCCCACCGCGATCTTCGCCAGCAACGACGACATGGGCGCGGCGGCAATCTCCGTCGCCCACCGGCGCGGCCTCGACGTGCCGCGCGACCTGTCGGTGGTGGGCTTCGATGACACCTCGGCCGCCACCACGGTGTGGCCCGAGCTCACCACCATCCACCAGCCCATCGCCGCGATGGCCGACGCCGCCATCGATATCCTGCTGCGCACCATCCGCCGCCGGAGCGACGACGCGCGCGTGTTGACCGACCACGTGCTGCCGCACCGGCTGGTGGCGCGCGATTCGGTCGCGCGCCCCCCGGCACGGTAACCGCGCAGGTCGCATCGTCATGCGCCCGGGCACGCGATAGTGGCCTCGGCCTCGTTCAAGGCGCCGAGGGCGACGCGCGAGACCGAGAGCGTCATTGGCGACGCCGATCCGATCGACCAGGGGCGATCCAGCTTCCCGACATCGGCGCCCGCCGCCGCAAGACACTTCAACGGCACGCCCACCCGTTTCCATTGGCCCACCGGGAGCTTTGCCAGCGCCGGACCGATCGCAACGCGGGCGCTGCAGCCGGTGCCGCAGCCCACCGCGAGCCACGCCTCGCCACCCGGGGCGGCGTCCACGCGCAGCGTGGTCAGCAGCATCAGGTCGCCGTTGCTCTCGCGTTGCAGATCCAACGGCGTGTGCGACTGCAACGCGACCGTCGCCTCCCCCTTGCCGGACCATGCCAGGCGGCGACCATCCTCCTGCGCGAGGTGATCCACGCCGGTGACCTTCAGCAGATCGCCCTCCAGATCTTCGGGCACCTTGGTAACGGTCACGCCCTGCCCCGTGCTCCCCTCCAGACGCAGGGCGATTCCCGAACCGGCATCGCCGCGCGCGAAGAACACCCCGGCCGCGCCCTCGTTGCCGGTCACGCCCGATTCCTCGGGCAGCGCGGCCAGGTCGCCGTTGTCGGCATAGGTCAGGCCGAAGCCGAAGGCGAACTGCGGGTTGTAGTCCTTCTGCCCCACGTTGTTGGCGTACTGCGTTGCCGTGCGCGGCCAGCTGAAACTCAGCTTTCCCCTGAAGTCGTGCTGCACGCCGCCGGCGGGGGTGCGCAGCAGCACATCGGCAATGCCGGCGCCTTCCGAGCCGGGCAGCCAGGCGGCCACGAACGCATCGGACGCGTTGATCTCCCGGTTCACCCACAACGGGCGGCCGCTGAGGAAGACCGCCACCACCGGAATACCCTCGGCCTTCAGCCGCTTGATCAAGGCGAGGTCGCTGTCGTCGCCCGGCTTGTACGCCAAGGTCGGCAGATCGCCCTGGAACTCCGCGTAGGGGGACTCGCCAAACACCACCACGGCCACGTCCGGGCGCGTGACAAACGTCCCGTCCACCGCCAGTTCCGCCGTGCCCCCCGCCGCCTTCGCCTGCTGCGCGATGCCCTCGAAGATCGTGTCCGCGTTCGGGAAATCCTTGCGGGTGGTGCCGGTGCCCTGCCAGTTCAGCGTCCAGCCACCGGCCTGCTTGCCCACATCGTTGGCACCGTCGCCGGCGACCAGGATGCGCTGCTTCGGCGACAAGGGCAGCACGCCGCCCTGGTTCTTCAGCAGCACCAGCGACTCGCGCACCGCCTGCCGTGCGACCTCGCGGTGCGCGGGTGCACCGATCAACGCGAACTGCCCCCCGACCGCGCGCGAGGACGGCTTGCCCGCGTCGAACAGCCCCAGCCGCATTTTCACCCGCAGGATCCGGCGCACCGCATCATCCAGGCGCTGCGGCGTTATGGTGCCGGCCTTCACCGCGGCCAGCGTGGTTTCGTAGAAGCCCTTCCAGCTGTCCGAGGCCATCGCCATGTCCAGGCCGGCGTTGATGGTGGCCGGGCAGTCGGTGGTGGTGCAGCCCTTGACCTGGCCGTGACCGTTCCAGTCGCCCACCACGAAACCACCGAAGTTCATGCGGCCCTTCAGCGCATCGGTCAGATACGCCTTGTGACCGTGCATCTTCTCGCCGTTGACGCTGTTGAAGGAGGCCATGACGGTCTGCGCGCCCGCCGCAATTGCGGTCGGGTACCCGGCCGCATGGATGCGCACCAGCTCGGCTTCGCTGATCCGGGTGTCGCCCTGGTCCTTGCCGTCGGTGGTGCCGCCATCGCCCAGGAAGTGCTTCACCGAGGCGATCACGTGGCGACCGTCCAGGAAGGTCGGCGAGCCCACCTTGCCCTGCAGGCCCTCGACCACCGCGCCGGCGTAGCTGGCCACCACCTCGGGCGATTCGGAATAGCCCTCGTAGGTGCGCCCCCAGCGGTCATCCTGCGGTACCGCCACGGTCGGTGCGAACGCCCACTCCATCCCGGTGGCGCGCGTTTCCAGCGCGGTGATCTCACCGATCCGCCGCACCAGGTCCGGGTTGCGTGCCGCGCCCAGCCCGATGTTGTGCGGGAACAGGGTGGCGCCGACGATGTTGCTCTGCCCGTGCACGGCATCGATGCCGAACAGCACCGGAATGGCCTTGCCGCCCGTTGAGGTATCCATGGAGGCCGCGTAGAACGCATCGGCCAGCGCCAACCACTCGGCTGGCTTGGCATCGTAGCGGCCGCCCGGGTCCGAGTTGCCTCCGGCAAGGATGGAGCCCAGCCGGTACCTGCGCACGTCATCGGGCGTGATGCTGGCGATGTCGCCCTGTACCAGCTGGCCGACCTTCTCCTCCACCGTCATCCCCGCCATCAACGCGGTGATCCGCGTTTCCATCGCGGGATCCTCGGGCAACGGCCAGGTCACCTGGGGCCAGGGAGTGGCATCGGCCTGCGCCTTGGCTGGCGCGGCCGCTTTGTCTTCGCCCTTGCAGGCCGCCAGCGCAAGCATCAGGGCGGTCAGCAGCAAGGCGGTGCGGCGGGTGGCGGGGTGGTAGGTCATGGTGCTCATCCTTCCGTTGGGCTCAGCGCAGCAGGTACTGGTTGATCAGGTTTTCGTAACGCTCCTGCTTGCCGCTGATCTGTCGGGGCTCGCCGCCCTTTGCGCCCATTGCGGCCAGCTCGGCGAGGCTGAGCCCACCGCCTGCAAACTGTTTGCCGGCACCGCTGTCGAAGCTGGCATAACGTTCCTTGCGCCACTGTTCCAGCGGCGAGTCGTTCAGCAGCGCATGGGCCACTTCCAGGCCGCGGGCGAACGCATCCATGCCGCCAATGTGGGCAATGAACAGGTCCTCCAGGTCGGTGGATTCACGCCGCACCTTGGCGTCGAAATTCAGGCCGCCTTCCAGCCCGCCCTGCCGCAGCACCACCAGCATGGCGCCCACGGTGTCGTACAGGTCGGTGGGGAACTGATCGGTGTCCCAGCCGTTCTGGGCATTGCCGCGATTGGCGTCGATGCTGCCCAGCAGGCCATGGTCGGAGGCGACCTGCAGATCGTGTTCGAAGGTGTGGCCGGAAAGCGTGGCGTGGTTGGCTTCGATGTTGAGCTTGAAGTCCTTGTCCAGCCCATGCTCCTTCAGGAAACCGGCCACGGTGGCGCTGTCGAAGTCGTACTGGTGCTTCATCGGCTCCATCGGCTTGGGTTCGATCAGGAAGTTGCCCTCCAGGCCGATGCTGCGGCCGTAGTCGCGCGCCATGGTGAGGAAGCGCGCGAAGTGATCCACCTCGCGCTTCATCTGGGTGTTCGCCAGCGACGCATAGCCTTCGCGGCCGCCCCAGAACACGTAATGCTCGCCGCCCAGTTCCACCGTGGCTTCCAGCGCCGCCTTCACCTGCACCGCGGCACGCGCGACCACGGCGAAATCGGGGTTGGTCGATGCACCGTTCATGTAGCGCGGGTGCGAGAACAGGTTGGCCGTTCCCCACAGCAGCTTGACGCCGGTCGCGTCCTGGCGCGCCTTGGCCAGGCCCACCATGTGCTTGAGGTTCTTTTCGTACTGGCCGACATCCTCGGCATCCGGCGACAGGTCGATATCGTGGAAGCACCAGTACGGCACGCCCAGTTTGGTGAAGAACTCGAACGCGGCGTCCACCTTGGCCTCGGCGCTGGCCATGGGCGAGCCGGCCTCCCAGGGGAAATGGCGGGTACCCGGACCGAACGGATCATGCCCGGCGTTGCAGAACGTATGCCAGTAACAGACCGCGAAGCGCAGGTGCTCCTGCAGGGTCTTGCCACCGATGACCTTGTTGGCGTCGTAGACCTTGAAGGCAAGCGGGTTGTCCGACCCCCGGCCTTCGAAGGGGATGCGGCCGATGCCGGGGAAGTATTCCTTGGCGCCGATGTAGGGCTGGGTGCTCATGGTGCGTCTTCCTGTCGTTGTGCGAGGTGTCGCGTAATGGGGAATCAGCCGCGATACAGCGGCGTCATGGCGTCGAGATGGCGCAGGTAACGCGTGTAGGCCGCCGCGTAGGCCTGGCTGCGCGTCGGATCCGGGCGGGCGGACCGCGCCGGGTCCACCGCGACGTGCCGGGCGGCAATGTCCTCGATGGCGGCGCCATCGCCACGCGCGCGCCCGAGGGCCCACAGCGCCTGCAGCGCCGCACCGAAGGCCGCGCCTTCGGTCTGGGTTGGTACCTCCACCGGCAGGCCGAACACATCGGCCACCAGTTGCCGCCACTCGGTGCTGTTGCTGCCACCGCCGGTCAGCACGATGTGGTCGAACTGCATGCCTGCGCGCACGAAGGCGTCGTAACCGAACTTCAGGGCGTACGTGGCGCCTTCCATGGCGGCGCGGTAGAAGTGCGCCGGGGTCATGTTGGTCGTATCCAGGCCCGCAAGAACGCCCTTGCTGTGTGGCAGGTCCGGGGTGCGTTCGCCATTGAGGAACGGCAGCATGACCAGGCCGTCGGCACCGGGCGGGGTGCCGCGCAGGTGGCCATCGCCATAGCGGGTGCTGAAGCCGAACGCATCGGCCACCTGTTCGGTGACCACGGTGCAGTTCATCGTGCAGATCAGCGGCAGCCAGCCACCGGTGGACGAGCAGAACGCGGCCCACGCCCCCTCCGGGTCGACCACCGGTGTGTCGGAGTAGGCAAACAGGGTGCCCGACGTTCCCAGGCTCATGGCCAGGCGACCGGGTGCGACGCAGCCGGTGCCGATCGCCGCCATCATGTTGTCGCCGCCGCCCACGGCGACCTTCACGTGGGTGCGCAGCCCCAGCGACGCTGCTGCCGCCGGCGCGATGTCGAAGACCTCATCGGGCTTGGCGATGCGCGGCAGGCAACCGGCAAGATCGCGGTCGGCATCGGTGGCGTGCAGCAGCGCGGTGGACCACGTTCGGGTGCGCACGTCCAGCCAGCCCGTGCCGGAGGCATCGCCGTATTCGCAGAACCGCTCGCCGGTCAACACGAAATTGAGGTAATCGTGCGGCAGCAGAATGGTGGCGAGACGCGCATAGGCGTCGGGCCGGTGTTTCTTTGTCCACGGCAGCTTGGACGCGGTGTAGCCGGCCAGAATCGGGTTGCCGGCCAACGCGATGGTGTCTGCCACGCCGCCGGCTGCGTCCATGATCTGCGTGCACTCGGCCGAGGTGCTGGTGTCGCACCACAGTTTGGCCGGTGCGAGCACCTCGCCTGCCGCATCGATCGGAACGAAGCCATGCTGCTGCCCGGAGACGGCCAGCGCGGCTATGCGCGAGCGCACCTTGGGATCGATCGCCTGGAAGCAGGCATGCAGCGCCGCCACCCAATCGGACGGCCGCTGTTCGCGGCTGCCATCCGGGCCGCTGTCCAGCTCCAGTGGCGTGCTGCTGCTGGCCACCAGCCGGCGCGCGGCAGGGTCGTAGACCACCACCTTCAGACTCTGTGTGCCTGCATCGATTCCCGCAACCAGATCCATTCTTTCCACCCCGTAACCTGTAAAAGGTAGCGCTACCAATTTCATGCAACAACGCGCGCGTCCGCTACGCGTTGGCCAATCCCGGATGCCACACTTCCGGCGCCGCCTTGCAGTACCGTGCAAGGAACTCCGCCTGCGACGGCATCTGCGCTACCGCCTGCTGCACCGGCTGCCGGAGGCGTGCCAGCAGGGTGCGCAGGTCTGCGTCACCGATGGCCCGTGCCAGCGGATGCGGCGCGCCCGGCTGGATCCCCTGGCCCAGCAGCACGCTGGTCCAGGAGTCCACGCGGAACAGCTCACCGGGGTCCTGCCAGGCGTGCGCGCGCTCGCGCCAGGCGCGCAGGCGGATCTGCAGCGACTCGGGCAGCGTCATCTCGCGGCAGGCTTTCCACATCGGCTCGTCGCGCTGGTTGGCGTGGTAGTGCAGGATGATGAAGTCGCGCACGTGCTCCATCTCCTGGCGGCTGACCTCGTTATACAAGTCCACCAGTGCGGGGCTGACGCCGTCGAACGGGAACAGCTGGATCAGGCGCACCACGGCGCTGATGGTCAGGTGGATGCTGGTCGATTCCAGCGGCTCGATGAAGCCGCTGGCCAGGCCCAGTGCCACCACGTTGCGGTTCCAGGCCTTCAGCCGGCGCCCGCTGCGGAACGGCACCAGCCAGGGATCGCGCAGCGGCCGCCCGGCGATGTCGCGCAGCAGCTTGGCGCGCGCTTCATCGTCGGACATGTGCCGGCTGGAGAAGACCAGGCCGCAGCCAACGCGGTGCTGCAGGGCGATATGCCACCGCCAGCCCGCTTCATGCGCGATGGCGCGGGTGTACGGCACCGGCGGTGCGACCGACTCGGTCTGCACGGCCACGGCCCGATCGCTGGGCAGCCATTGGTTCCAGTCTTCATACCCGGTGTGCAGGGTCTGTTCGGTCAACAGGCCGCGGAAGCCGGTGCAGTCGATGAAAAGATCCCCCTCGATGACCTGGCCATCCTCCAGCACCAACGCCGAAACGGAGCCGTCATGGGCGTGCTGGCGGACCTCGCGGATCTTCCCCTCCACCCGTCGCAGACCCTGCGCTTCGGCTCTGCGCCGCAGGAACTTTGCGTAGAGGCCCGCATCGAAGTGGTAGGCGTAGTTGACCTGTGGCTGGGTATCGAGCGAGAACTGGTCGCCACGCGAGGCGACGCTTTCCAGACAGTAGTCGCCCAGGTCCGAAGGTATGCCGCGGCGCAGGCTGTCCAGCCAGAAGTGGTGGAACGGCGTGGCCCAGGTCCCCTGCCCGATCGTGCCGAACGGATGGATGAAGCGATCCCCGGGCCGCCGCCAGTTCTCGAAGGAGATGGAAAGTTTGAATGTGCCCGCCACCTCCCGCAGGAACTCCTGCTCATCGATCTGCAGGAAGCGGTGGAAGGTGCGGATGGGCGGCACGGTCGATTCGCCCACGCCCACGGTGCCGATCTGCTCGGACTCCACCAGGGTGATGTCCAGCTGGTCACGGAACTGGTGGGACAACGCACAGCCGGCCAGCCAGCCCGCCGTTCCGCCGCCGGCAATGACCACCTTGCGGATCCGCGTTTCTGTCGTGTTCGCAGCGTTCAAGGCGATGTCCCCGATCAGCGGTTGAGTCGACTGAGCAGCTGCGCGCGCGTGCGGCGTGCCTGCGTCTCATCGAACGGTGCAAGTTCACCCCGGGCGGCGTCGGGCAGGTGCTGCCCTGCGCGCTCGGCGGGACCGAACACGTAGTAGTCGAAGATCTTCGCCCAGGCCTGTTTCTGGCGCGGTGGCAGATCGCGCAGCGCCCACATCGCATGCTGCAGCGCCGGCAGTGGCGAGGACAGGAAGCCCGGCACACTGCGCCACCAGTAGTTCACCAGCACGTTGAACGGTTCAAGGCTGCGCACGTGGTGCCACCACATGCTGGGAATGAAGATGGCGTCGCCCGGTTCGAGCACGGCGGTCTGCGCGCTGGCCAGCGCGTCACGGAACCGGGGGTGGCGCTCGAAATCCGGGCGATCGACATCCACCACGCTGACCACCTGGCCGCCCGGGGTGGGTTCCAGCGGACCGGGATAGAGGTTGTCGATCTGCTCCGGCGGAAACAGGGTGAACCGCCGCCGGCCCACGGCACAGCACGCCAGATTGTCCGGAGTGTCGTAATGGCAGGAGGCGGTGACGCGGTTGCCGATCCAGATGCTGGCCGAGGCGTCGATGCCCTGCCCGGCCAGGCCGGCGTCGTTGGCCTGTGCGAACCCGGGCAGCGCACGCTCGATCAGCAGCGATGCCACGTAGTAGGTGGGCGGCCTCGGGTCATCCAGGGTGTCGGCGATCTCGTCCAGCACCTGCGTCAGCAGGCCGCGGCGGACCTCGAAATTCAACTCGGTGAAATCGTGGTTGTAGAACGGGCGCCCTTCGATCTCCGGGCCGCCGAAGGAGTACTGCACCGGCACGCCGGCATCGAAACCACGCAGGTACGCCAGCGCCGCCTGGACGGAACGCGACCCGGCCTGCACCAGCCCCCAGTCGCGCGCGATGCCGCGCAGCACCAGCGGCTCGCCGGCGGCGACCAGGGCCTCCAGCGGCAGCGCATCGCGCTGCAGGCCGTCCAGGGTACGCATGGCAGCGCCCTCCAGCATGGTCAGTTCCTGCCCGCCCCGGCCACGGCATCCTGGGTACGCAGGCGACGTTGCTTCTCGGCGATCAAACGCCGCATGTTGTGCAGCGAGGCCAGCATCAGGTAGGCCCCTTCCAGGTAGCCGGCGCGGTTGAGTTCGGCCAGCGCATCACCGTCGAGCTGAGCCAGCCGGTCGCGGTCGATCGCGTGCAGGCCGCTGACGCCCACCCGGTTCTGCGCGTCGATCTGCACGTCCAGAGTGACCGGTTGAATCAGTCCTTTCGCGTCGAGCATGGCAAACATCCCGGCGCCGAAGGCATGGCCATCGTGGATGCCGCGCAGCACGGTGGCGATATGGTCCAGGTAGGCGCTGTTGCCGCCCTGCGGCAGGAATACGGATTCACCCTGCGACGTGCTCACGCGCGGGTGGTCCAGGTCCACGTGCAGCACCGGCTCCTGGGTAAGGGCACCGTCGATGCGGTTTTCCTGGAAGCCGATCAGGAACGGCCCCTTGGCCGCGGCACCGGGCAGGTAGGAGGCGTTCCAGCGCCCGTCCTGCAGGTAAAGGTTTTCGTGCTGCTCGAACCCCAGCAGGGCCACCGACTGCCACTCCCCCGTGGCGGCATCCCTGCGAAGGAAAATGGGGTATTCGCGCTGCAGTTCGGCGTACTCGCTCGGGTAGGCCGGCAGCATGCCTACCGCATCGCCAAATTCGGGCCCGAACCCGGTCGCGACACGCAGCTCCCGGTGGGCAATGTTGTTGAGCATTTCGTAACGCGGCATGTGTAGTCCAATCCCAGCAGGAGCCTGCACGGGTGCCGCTGCCGGAACAGCGGCACCCGTGGCCTGTTCAGAACCTGTAACGAACGCCAAGCATGTAACGCGGATCCTGGTCGGCCAGTTTCACCATCATCTGCGAGGTGCGCGAACGCCAACGCACGTCCTCGCCGGTGAGGTTGATCGCTTCCAGGCTGAACGACCAGTTGTCATTGAGCGTGTACCCCACGCTGAGATCCCACTGGTCGTACTCTTCCACATAGTACGGGTTTCGGCTGGAGCCCTGGTTGGCCAGGATCAGGTACTGGTCGCGCCAGTTCCAGGCCAGGCGGACCGACCAGCCATACTTTTCGTACATCAGCATGGCATTGGCGGTGTCGCTCAGGCCGGTGAGCGAGAACTGGTCGACGTCCGGGTCTCCGGCGTCGTTGTAGCCCACGTCGCCATTGACGATGGTGTAGTTGGCCAGCACGCCGAACCCGGTGTCGCCGAAGAAGTACTGCCCGCCCAGCTCCCAGCCATGCAGCTTGGACTCGTTCTGGTTGATGGGGCGGTTGACGTTGAACTGGTACAGCGGATCGTCCGCCTCCCCGTACAGGTCGTAGGCTGCTTCGGTGGCCAGCACCTGCGCGTCGGTGCCGTTGTAGGCGCCCAGCCCGGCCGGGTTGTTACGCAGCAGTGCCAGCGCGGTGAACAGCGAGGTGTCATTGGCCGAGCAGGCGGCCGCGTTGGCCGGGCCCACCTGGGCGATACAGGCCCCACTGGTCAGGAAGCCAAGCGCCGCCTGCGCGTCCGGTCCGGAGGTGGGGTCACGCAGGCCGTACAGGTTCTCCTGCACGATGGTATTGCCGATGAAGTTGGCAACCTGCTTGTTCCAGTACGTCACCGACACGTAACTTGCGTCAGCGAAATACCATTCCAGCGCCAGGTCCAGGTTGTCCGACTCCAGCGGCTTGAGCTGCGGGTTCTGTGCCGTGCCGCTGGCCCGCGAGGACGGGTCGATCAGCACCGAGCCAAACGGCTGCTGTGCGGTGGGACCGGCGTAGAGGTTACCGATCGGCGCCCGTGCGATGCTCTTGCCGAACGAGATGCGGCCCTTCAGGTCGTCCAGCAGGTCGATGCTGAAGTCCAGGTTGGGCAGGATGTAGCTGTAACTGGTCTTCTCGGTGAACGGTTGCTTGTCATCGGACAACAGCACGCGGAAGTCGTTGTTGGCCTGCCACTGGATGGAATCGGGCGTGGCAATGATCGAGGTCGACACCACATCGGTGGTTTCGTAGCGGACGCCCAGGCGCGTATTGGTGCGATGGCCGCCCAGATCGCCGTCCAGCTCGACCTGGATATAGGCCGAGTTGGTCTTCTCCTCCACCCGGTTGTCAGCGGCATTCTGATCGCTGACGCCCAGGTTGGCGGCATAGTTCTGCTGCCCCCACTGGGCCAGCCGGCCCGCGTCGCCGCGCCAGGCGCTGAAGCTGTTGACGTTGAAGTCGTCGAACATGCCGACGATGTTCACCGGCTGCAGCAGGTCCATCAGGCCGTTGGCAACATCCCCGTCCACATTGGCCACGCCCCAGTCGCCCAGGGTGTTGTAGTTCTCCGCAGCCTGGATGCGGTGGGTGGTCTGCTTGCTGGAGTCCACGCCGAACTGGAAGCGGCCCTGGTCGAAGCTCCACTCACCGTCGATGCGGCCCTGCTTGATCTCGCTGATCTGGGTCTGCGAATTGATGCGCAGCACCTGCGAGCCGATCTCGCCCGGCACGAACCCGCCGTTGACCACGCCATTGGTCTTGGCGATGGCGTCGGCGGCGGTCGGGTACCAGACCTGGGTGCCGACCGGCAGGCCGTTGTTCCAGACCATTTCCTGCACATACGTGCCACCGCACTGCGGCCCGGTCGTGCAGTTGTTGGTGCCGGCGATACTGGAGAAGATGGAGCCACCGCCGGTGAGCGGATCGTTCGGCCGGCTTTCGTTCTTCGAGTCGTGGCCGTCGAAGCTCAGCTTGAAGCGGTCGGTGACGTTCCAGGTGGCATTGAAGCCGAGCGAACCCAGCTTGTACTTCTGCATGCTGCGCTGCTGTTCAAGCCCGAAGTCCTTGGTGCCGGCGATTTCGCGGATGTAGATCGGCGTGGCGACCGCACCGCTGGTGTCGAAGACCACATCGGTGTAGTTGCTGTTCTGCAGCCACATGCCCTGCTCGCCACGATTCTCTTCGATCTCGTTGGTCGAATATGTGTAGTCCAGGGTCAGGGTCACCGCGTCGGTCGGGGCGAACTGCAGCACCGCCTGGCCATTGATGCGCTCGCGCTCGAAGTCGGCGAAGGCATAGCGCAGGTCGTTCGGGCGCCCGTACAGCGCACCGATCGCCGGTGCATTGGTCACCGTGGGGTTGCCGGGCATGGTCCCGGTCCACGGCTGGATGTTCCAGTAATTGTTGGTGGCCTGCACCGAGCCGCCCTTTCGCTTCTGGTAGCTCGCGCTCACGCCAACGCCCCAGGTCTTGTCGGGGTTGGTGTAGCTGAAGATGCCGGAAAGTTCAGGGGTCAGGTCGTTGTCGAACGGCTGGCTCTGGTCGGAGACGATCTTGGCGCCGGCGCTGGCGACGGTACCCTCATGATCGAACGGACGGCCGGTAAGGATGTTGATGGTGGCGCCGATACCCCCGCTGGGCACGTTGGCCTGGCTGGTTTTGAAAACCTCGATGCCATTGACCGCTTCGGCCGCCAGCTGCGCGAAGTTGAAGGCGCGGGTGCCGCCGTCCACACCGCCGATGGCCACCTGCCCCGCCGCACCGAAGGCATCGGCACCGGGCATCTGGCGCCCGTTGAGGGTCACCATGTTGAACTGCGGGCCGAAGCCACGCGCGGTGACCTGCGCGCCCTCGCCATCACGGCGCTCGATGGAGATGCCGGTGATGCGCTGCAGGGATTCTGCAAGATTGGTGTCGGGGAACTTGCCGATGTCCTCGGCGCTGATCGCATCCACGACGCCGGCCGAGTCCCGCTTGATGTCCATTGCCTGGCTGAGGCTGTTGCGGATACCGGTGACCTGCACGGTGTCCAGCTGGGTGGGCGTCGGCTGGGACTGCTGGGATTGCTGGCTGATGGGTGCCGGCGTTGGCGTCGGCGACTCCTGGCCGAATGCGGGATTGATGACCAGGACGCCGCCCACGAAGGTAAACATGGCCCTGGATTTGAACTTCGCCAGCTTGAGGCTCATGAAAGGGCCCTCAGGTCTGCGGTACGACGGAAAGCACAAGCGCTCATGACTCTCCCCTCTGACATACGATCGAATGGATGTATCGCCCCTTCAGGGGGCACGCACGGGCTGCGCCCGAGTTCCACACCGAACATCGCAGCGCGCTGTGGGCGCACTGCGAGTCAAACTCGCTTTCAGACTTGCCAGAACGACCGCGTGGTAAGAGGGGGGCACCAGCCGGGACTTCATCAGGCCGGGTGGTAGCGCTACCATCACGTCAGGGCGCAGACTAATCATCCGGTAATACGCTTGTCATCATGCAGCGCAGCAAAGGAGCGCTTTCTTGAAGAACCGCCTCAGAGCAGTCCGTCGGAAAGGCAGTGCGGTCACCATCGATGAAGTTGCCGCGCATGCCGGCGTGTCGGCCATGACGGTTTCGCGCGTAATCAATGGCCACGCCGGCGTGCGTGACGGCAACCGCGAACGCGTGATGCGCAGCGTGCGCGAACTGGACTACCGGCCCAACCTGGCGGCCAGCGCCCTGGCCGCCGCGCAGCACACCTGCATCGCGCTGATCTACACCAATCCCAGTTCGAGCTACCTGCGCGAACTGCTGGTCGGCGCGCTGCGCGGTTCTACCCGTGCCGCCGCGCAGCTGGTCATCGCCACCTGGGATGAACTCGGCCCCCGGGCGCGGCGCGAGGCGGCACGGCAACTGGCCGGCAGCGTGGCTGGCGTGATCCTGCCGCCGCCCCTGTGCGAATCGAAGGGCATCGTCGACGCATTCGTCGACGCCGGCATCCCCGTCGTCTCCATTGCATCAAGCCAGTTCAGCGACAGGATTTCCTGCGTTCGCATCGACGATCATCAGGCAAGCCGGGAAATGGTGTCGCACCTGATTGCCCACGGGCATACGCGCATCGGCTACATCAAGGGCGATCCGAACCAGACCGCCAGCGCGCACCGCTGGCAGGGATACCGGGACGCGCTGGTTGAAGCGGGCATCGGCTACGACGAAGCGCTGGTGCAGCCCGGGTTGTACACCTACCGCTCCGGGCTGGATGCGGCCGAACGGCTGTTGACCCTGCCACAGCCGCCCAGCGCGATATTCGCCAGCAACGACGACATGGCGTCGGCCGTGGTGTCGGTAGCGCACCGACGCGGACTGGACGTGCCCGGCAATCTGTCGGTGGTGGGTTTCGATGACACCTCGGCGTCCACAATGGTGTGGCCCGAACTCACCACCATTCACCAGCCGGTGGCGGCGATGGCCGACACGGCGATCGACATCCTGCTGCGGGAGATCCGGCGCACCGCAGGCTCGGGTCGCGTCACGGTCAATCACGTGCTTCAGCACGCGCTGGTTGCGCGGGATTCGGTGTCGACCAGAGAGGTCGCACCCTAGGCTGCTTTCAACGGCGCCCTTCAATGCGTTTGGTGAGGGTCAGCGCGGACACCGCCCGTCAATTCGGGGCGGTACGCTGCTCATCGCCGCGGCTCTGCACGAAGTCCGGGAAGGTTTCCGCCAGTGACTGCGTGTCCGGGAGGATATAGAACACCCCGCCCTTCTCGAACGTCGGCTGGATGACCCGAGCGTAGAAATCCGGATTCACATTGATGCAGCCATGGGTGACGCGGTTGTCGTCGGGCGACGGCGAAGCCAGCCGCTCAACACGCCGCTCGGCGGGAACGCCGGTGGCGGTGGGGTGTATCGACACTGCACTATCGTAGTCCACCCACAGCACTCGCCCGGCGTCGAGCGAGGGGCCATAACCCCCGATGAAACGGCCGGCAGGCGTGGTACGGTCGCGGCCCGGAATTTCCTTGAGCGCAAGTCCGGCCACGCCCGGCGCCGAATGGTCGCCGACGGCCGAGCCGAACAGGCCCGGGGCAGCGCCCAGCAGGCGGCCTTTGCCATCGAACACCAGAATCTGGGCCGCAGCCTTGTCCATCACCGCGAACGGATAGCCTTCGGTGTCCCGGCTCGCCTTGATCCAGCCAGCCAGCTGAATGACGGTATCGGAGACGGGCTGGTCCGGCGGCAACTGGTCGTTGGAGGCCACCGGCTGCTCGGTGGACGCCTGGGCGTGCTGTTCGTCCTGCGCCTTCGCGTGGACAGCGCCGGAGCAGGCCAGCATCAATGCCAGCGCCAAAGCGCCGCGCGTGGACCAGATGGCAGAGTACTTGTGCATGGACGTGGGGATTCCTTTGGAACGACAACGTATAAAGCAAAGAAACCGGTGGCCCATGAAGGCCACCGGATCCTGTGTGCTAGACGATCATGAAAACGGGTACGACGGGCGATCAGCCGCGCGGCTGGCGCTTCGGCGGAACCGATTCAAGACGCTGCACGCGGCTTTCGATCTGGTCCAGACGCTGGTTGGCCTGCTGCGCCGACTGGTTGGCCGATTCGGCGCTCTGGGCTGCGCCCTGCACCTTCGTGTCCAGCGAGTCGAGGCGGGAGTTGATGGTGGCGAATTCGTCCTTATAGGTGGCGCAACCGCCAAGGCCCAAGGTAGCGACAAGCGCCACGCCCAACACCACATTCTTCTTGGTCATCATCATTCCAGTACTCCTTCTTGGGTCTTCAGGTAGGTAACGCCCCCTCTGCCGGACCAATCATGACGCTGCGATACGTACATGGATTGTGAAGAAGCTGAACAGATTGAATCCTCCATTATCAGTGCCGAATACGTGTATTGGAGCCGCAGCGGTAGAGCCGACTGTTAGTCGGCTGCGCGGTTGGCGGAATGTTTGACGAGGTCGCGAAGAGCAGCGGACTAACAGTCCGCTCTACCTGTTTGTCGGCCCCCGCCAATGCTCTGGTGACGCTATGCCCGCGCCAATGCCAACCAGCGGTAGACCACGTAGACCGCGCCCACGACGACCGGTGCCAGGCTGATCCAGAGCGGCAGCTTGAACACGACTACCATCAGTGCGGTGGCGGCGAGCGTCACGATCGACAGGCCGATGACCCAGACGTCGAACACGGCAACGTCCGCCGCGTCTTTGCCCCACGCGTTCTGTGTCCGCTCGCGCGCGGCGCGCTGCCGGCGCAGCACCCAGATGTCGGTCACGAAACCGACCATGCCTTCAACCAGATCACCGATGAGTCCAGACATGTCCCTTCCTGTAGCGCTGGCTGAATACGCCGATCTTCAGCGGGGACGGATGTGGACGTCAATCGCCCGGCACGGGGCAGGGGTACTCCCCCCGCCCGGGTCGGGCTCATGCCTTGATGCAGCAAGGGTCAGCCCCCTGCTGCTGCAGATGGACTGGGTGGGCTTCAGGGATTTTCCCGCCGGATGCCCAGCGCCACCGCTTCGGTGTAGGAGATCCGCAGCATGTCCCCGCGCTTCACGCTGGGCAGCTTGGCGCGGAGATCCTCGCGCTCGACCGCGATGAGCTGCGTGTTGCCGCGCGGTCCGCGCAGCGCGATGGTGTTGCGCACCGGGTCAACCGCGGCCACCTCGGTGACGAGGGTGATCGTGTTGGAGCGTGCGCCGCCCGGGGTGGCACCCCGGATCGGCACGGTGCCCGCCTGCGACGTGGTCACCCCGACCGGGGCGCTGCCCGACGGTTGCAGGTCCAGCGCCACGGCGGCCCGGTAATCCAGGGTAACGGTGTCGCCCACCTTGAGCTGGCTGAAGTTGCGCACCTCGGGCCCAGCGACGACGTCCACGCTGCCTCCGTCCGAGCCGGTCACCGTCACGGTACGGGTGGCGGCGTCGATCGCCGTGATCTGGCCCTGCAGCGTCACCTGCGCGGACGCGGCGGTCATCGGGCCCGGCAGTGCGCGGGGAGCGGGGGCGGCGGGCGCCACGTCGGCGCTGGGAGTGCTCTGGCAGCCGCTGGTGGCAATGGCGGCAACCATCAGGGTCACGCAGGAAGACACGGCAAGTACGCGCATGGAAGTCTCCAGGAGAGGACAGAGGGCGGGCTGCACGCCGGCGGTCAGCCGATCGGCAGATGCGCGTGTATTGCAGCAGCTGCCCTGCCCCGCCGCGCCCGTACAACTACCGGCCGCCCGCCAGAAAACATACCGGTCCTGCCCCCGCCCGCCGCGGTCAGCTCCTGCGCATCAGGATCATCTTTTCCTGCGACATGTCGCGCATGGTGTACGGGATGCCGCCGGTGCCGTAGCCCGACTCCCTGCGCCCGGCAAAGGGCATCCAGTCGGTGCGGAACGCCGTGGGGTCGTTGATCATCACCGCCGAGGCATCCAGGCGGTTGGCCGCGCGCAGGGCCACGTCGATGTCCTGGGCGAAGATGCTGGCCTGGAACGCAGTGGGCAGGGAATTGGCGCGGGCGATGGCCTCATCGAGTTCGCTGTAGCGATACACCGCTACCACCGGACCGAACACCTCCTGCGTGGTCACCCTGGCATCTGCAGCGGGATTGAGCAGAACCGTGGGCTGAAGCGTGGTTTCGGAGAGGCGCTTGCCGCCGGTAGCGAGCTGCGCGCCACCCTTCACCGCCTCATCGATCCATTCGGCTACCCGGTCAGCCTCGCGGGGCTGGATCAGCGGTCCTACTTCGGTGTCTTTCAACGTCGGGTCGCCGGTGCGCAGTTTCTCGACCCGGTCCACCAGCGCCTGGGTGACGTCGTCGGCGATGTCGTCGTGCACGAAGATGCGCTGGGTGGATACGCAGACCTGGCCGGCGTGGTAGTAGCCGCCTTTGACGATGGGTTCGATGATCTTCCCCAGGTCCGCGCTGCGATCCACGATGGCCGGCGCCACGCCGCCGTGCTCCAGCGCCGAGCGCGCGCCGTGCGCCAGCTTGGCATGCAGCGACCAGCCGACCCTGGCCGAGCCGATGAAGCTCAGGAAGGCCACGCGCTTGTCGGTGGCCAGGGCTTCGGCAAGCGCGTTGCCTTCCGGCAGGAAACTCTGGCACCACGCTTCAGGCAGACCGGCCTCGTGCACCATCGCCACGAACTCCAGGCAGGAAAGCGGCGTGGCCGATGCCGGTTTGATGATGACCGGGCAGCCGACGGCGATGGCCGGGGCGACCTGGTGCACGATCAGGTTCAGCGGGTGGTTGAAGGCCGAGATGGCGGCCACGATGCCGATGGGCTCGCGCGTGGTGAACGCCCAGCGGTTCTCTGCGGCCGCCGAAAGGCCCATTGGAATCTCACGGCCGGCGAAGTTGCGCAGCTCATCGGCGGCGTTGTGCACGCCATCAATGGCGCGCGTGGTTTCGACGATCGCATCTGGCAGCGGCTTGCCGCCTTCGCGTGCGATCTGCAGGGCAAGGTGGTCACGCCTGGCGTCCATCAGTGCGGCGAGCCGGCGCAGGATGGCAATGCGCTGGTGCGGCTTGAGCCAGCCGTCGCGGTCCTTGAAGGCGCGCTCGGCGGCGGTGAGCTTGCGCTCCAGCGCTGCGGCGTCGTCGGGCGTCAGTTCCGTGATGGGTGCGCGGTCGAAGGCTTGTACTACAGTCAGCATGGTGGGCTCCTGGGGGCGGTTCCGAGCGCGATAGGGGCTGCGTGGGCCGGCCAACGGCCGGCGCTGCGGGTGTTGGCACCAGGCGGGGTCAGGCGCAGCCTACATCAGGGGTGCGGTTGCGCAGTTCGTCGACCAGCACGCGGGTGTTTTCGGAGTAATCGATGGGGACATCCAGCAGGTGGACACCGCCGCCGGCGAAGGCCGACTCGATCAGTGGCACCAACGCTTCCACGGCGGTTACCCGCGTCCCTTTCGCGCCATACGCTTCGGCGTAGCGGACGAAATCCGGGTTGCCGAAACGCATGCCGAAGTCCTCGAAACCATCCACGGCCTGCTTCCAGCGGATCATGCCGTAGGCGCTGTCGTTGAGGACGATCACCACCAGGTTGAGACCCAGCCGGACCGCCGTTTCCATCTCCTGCGAATTCATCATGAAACCGCCGTCGCCACAGACGGCCAGCACGCGACGATCCGGGTACAACATGGCCGCCATCATCGCCGACGGCAGTCCGGCGCCCATGGTGGCCAGCGCGTTGTCCAGCAGCAGCGTGTTGGCCACGTGGGTGCGGTAGTTGCGGGCGAACCAGATCTTGTACATGCCGTTGTCCAGGCAGACGATGCCGTCTTCGGGCATCGCCGCGCGCACGTCATGCACCAGCCGCTGCGGCGTGACCGGGAAGCGGTCCTCTTCGGCACGGTCATTCAGGCGCGACAGAATCTTCTGACGCAGCTCGACCATCCCGGTGTCCTCGGTCAAGCGACCTTCCAGCCGGCCGGCCAAGGCATCGACGGTAGCGCCGATATCGCCGATGACCTCGATGTCGGGCCGGTAAACCTGCTCGACGGTGGCGGACTGGAACCCGACATGGATCACCTTCGGCCCGCCGTTGTCCTTCATCAGGAAGGGCGGCTTCTCCACGGTGTCATGGCCGATGGCCACGATCAGGTCCGCACGCGCCACCGCCTCATGGACATAATCGCCCTCGGACAGTGCGGCCGTGCCCATGTACAGGTTGGACCCACCGGTCACCGCGCCCTTGCCCATCTGGGTATTGAAGAACGGCAGCCGCGTCCGCGCCACGAAACCGGACAGTGCCTCGGTCAACCACGGGCGGCTGGCCGCCGCGCCGATCATCACCAGCGGGCGCTTGGCCGCCAGGATGGCGGCCTCGGCGCGATCCAGCGCCAATGCGGAGGCCACCGGCCGCTCCAGCGCGTGCACCGGCACCACCGGCACGTCATTCACCTCTTCGCCAGCGATATCCTCCGGCAGTTCGAGGTGCACCGGACCGGGACGTTCTTCCATGGCCACCCGGAATGCATCGCGCACCATGGCCGGAATCGCCGCAGCGCTGACGATCTGCCGCGTCATCTTGGTCAACGGCTTCATCGACGCCACGATATCCACGATCTGGAAGCGTGCCTGCTTGGCGCTCATCACCGCCTTCTGCCCGGTGATGAGGATCATCGGCCACGCTCCGAGGTGGGCGTAAGCCGCGCCGGTGGAAAAATTCAATGCCCCCGGTCCAAGCGTGGCCAGGCAGACGCCGGGCCGGCCAGTGAGCCGGCCGTGGGTAGCGGCCATGAAGGCGGCAGCCTGCTCGTGACGGGTCAGCACCAGGGTGATGCTGGAGTTTCGAAGCGATTCCAGAAAATCGAGATTCTCTTCGCCCGGCACGCCGAAGACGCGGTCTACGCCTTCGTTTTCGAGTGCGGCAACCAGTAGATCCGAGCCCTTGGGCATGTCGTCCATCCTTGCGGTGAGGATGCGACGACTATACGCCCGGCCGTGTGGTCGACGTGGCAACAGACTGTTCCGGCCGGGCGGAGCCCGCCTGCCGCGTTGATGGCACCGGCAGAATCGATCACATCGCGGTCAGACGCCCTGCCCGCCTGCAGGCTCGGTTTCGAAGCGCTCACCGAAGCCGGTGATATGCGGCCGGGCCTGGGCGATGGCCTGCTGCACGGCCGGCAGCGTCAGCGACGCACGATGGTGTTCGGCACTGTCCCAGGCTTCGGTTATCCAGATCGCGTTGCCGTCGGTGGGATCGCGGGCCACGATATAACTCCGGCAGCCGGGCATGGCTTCCGTTCCCTGCAGCAGGATGTCGATCACCGTATCGCGTTGGCCCGGTGCGACGAGCATTTTTCCGATCAATCCGTACATGGCCACAGCGCCGGGTGGAGAGGCGCCCATGATGCGCGCCGCCCGGTCTGCGATCAATGGTCGCGAAGCGGGTTACAACGTGAACACCTTGAGCGTCCCGGTCGCCTTGAAGCTGCCGGGTTGGATCGTGCCGGTGCCGGTCCGTACGGGGTAGCTGATCAGGGTCATCACACTGCCGCCGGTCTGCCCGGCATCGCGCAGGGGAACGCGGGTTGCCCCGGCGTAGTCGGTGGTGGAGCCCGGTACCATTGTGGTGGGCCCTTCGCCGCGGCTGGTGATCGCCTCGACCATCACCCCCACATTCGCCTTGTCCGATGCCAAGGCAGTGGTGGTGCCGCCCTTGGTGCCGGCAAGTGCGATCGTGTACGCGGGATTGGTCTGGCCACCGGTGCCCGAGCAGCCATAGCGCAGCGACACGCGCTGTTTGGGGTAATGGGTGGGCAATGTGCCGACCGCAACCATGTTGGCGACCTGCACCTGCGGCAACGTCACGCTCACCGGCGCACCGCCGTTGATCGTGCAGACCACCGTATTCACAGCCGGTGGCGTGGGCGCTGCAGTGCCGGTCGCCGAAGGGAAGCCGTTGGCGGGAGCGCCGAGCGAGCAGCCCGAATTCTGCAGGTACTCCCACTGCGACGTCGAACGATTGTAGAACATGCCACCGAATGCATACGGCGACCCCAGCGATCCGAATGCGCCTGGCACCACCGTGCCCACCCGCTTGAGCTCGACCACGAACGACCAGACCACGTTGACTGTGGCATTGCCGGCCAGGGTCTGCTGGCTGGCCAGCGCATTGGCGGTGGATGATACGTACGGGCCGCTGGTGCTCTCCGCACGAAGTGCGAGCGCCAGGCCATTCTCGGTGCGGTACTTGACCGCATTGGCGGCCGGCACCCAGTAGCTGCCGCCCCCCGATATCCAGTTGGTGCCCATCGCGATGCGTTCCTGCGTCGAGGTGGTGTTCTTCATCTCCATCTGCATGGAGTAGATGCGCGTGGCGACCGTTCCGTTCAACGGGGTGTTGTAATAATCCGGAGCGCTCGAATCGCCGGTGACGGTAAAGTTCTTCAGCGTGCAGGTCACGGCCGCCTTGGCTGCCGGTGCGGCGCCGAACATGGCCAGAAGACTGGCCAGCAGGGCGGCCGGTCGGAGAAGTGCGCGGGTCATGAGGCGTTCTCGGTACGTTGGGAGACGGAGGCGTTGCCCTCCAGGTCGTAGCCGTTTTCGTCGGCGGCGGTGTAGCGGACGGTCCACTGCCCAGGCTGCGCAGCGGTGTTTTCCGTGCTCTGGAAGACCGCCGTCGAACGGGGAAGGATTTCGCCAATGGCGAAACGGCGCTGTTCCGCGGTTCCGGCACGCTCCACTACCAGCTGGCGCAGGCTTACGTGGTACGGCGATGGGTTGGACACCTCCAGCGTCGTCCCGCCATCCCCGCCACGAAGCCGCCACGTCAGCCCCGCCACGCCGTCGGCGGTGCGGCCGCCCTGCTGCAGCCCTTTTGGCCGGTAGATCAGCGGCATGCGGTAATGCACGGCCAGGTTGACCACGCTCGCTTCATCGCTGGCACGCTGCGCCGGCGGGATGTCGAGCAGGTTGAGGTAGAACCGGCTTTCACGATCCTGCGGCACCGCCGCGCCACCGGGCACGAACAGAATGCGCAGGGCGTGAGTGGCGCCGGGTTCTGCCCGGAACACGCTGGGCGTGATCAGAAAGGGCGCCTGGATGTCGCTGGGATCGGCGTCCGGGTCTCCGGTGTCGATCCACGCCTGGACCAGCGAAGGCTGGGTCCCCGGATTGCGCAGGCGCAGCGACATCTCGTCCGTCTCGCCAGAGAACTGTACGCGGGTTGGCGCGCTGATACCGGCGTGCGCGCCTGTGGACCATGCCATGGCCAGGGTCGCGTACAGGATGATGTAGTGTCCACGTTGCAGCAGGTGACGCATGTCCGTACTCCTCTTCATGGCTGGCAGGCTGCGTCGACCATCGGTGCGGACGCATCCCGACCCGCAGCCGGCAGCTGGTAGTGGATGTCACACGAGCGCGGCTGGCTTTCGGCATCCTTCCAGTCGATACGCAGCGTTCCCTGGTCGCTGCCCACGCGCGCCAACAGGCGACTGCCCTGCCCCACCACGCCGACCACCTTCCCGCCCTGCAGCGCATCAGCACCGAAGGGCAGCCGCTCGCCGTCGGCCTGACGCAGGTTGAAGATGACCGCGCGACCGTGGTCGACATCGAACTTCACCTTCACCACCGCGCCGGCGGTGGGCGCGATCCGCTTGCTGCTGGCGAGCAGTTCGAAGTCCAGGCTGGCGCCTTCCGGGTCCAGCGCAACGTGGTTGTACTCATAGGGCGTCATGAACGGGGCCACCGCGTATCCGCCGCGGCCCACGTGCACGTTGGAGCCCAGATTCAAGCGAGCGCCGGTCGCGCCCTTGGCCTCGACCAGCCCCACGGTGTCGCCCAGATGCGGGGCCAGCACGAACACATCGCGGGCCACCAGCAGCGCGCCGCTGGCGCCGACCGAGAACGTATCCGAGCCGGCGCTGCGCCGACTGTACGCAGCGCTGACGCTGCCCGCGTTGCCGGCATAGGAGCCGCCCACATTGAGATCGGTATTCCCTGCGGCACGGCCCAGGCTGCCCGAATAGCCGTACTGCCCTTCCTTGCCCAGACTGCCGGCCACGCCCGCGCGAAGCGAGGGGCTGCCCTGCTCCGGTTTGTCCATGCCCAACGTCAGCTGCGGCGCGTTGCGGTCCTCCACTGGTCCCAGCGGAATCGACGCGTTGAGGCTGAATTGATCATCCCATCGGCCATTGCCCAGGCGTACCCGCGATGCCCCTGCGGAAACATCCATGCGCCAGAAGCGGCGGCTGAACCCCAGGTTGTACTGGATGTCGCGGCCCGGCCGGTTCCAGTAGTCCTGGGTCGAGGCGCTGACAAACAGCGAACCACCGGCGACCGCCTGGTTGACGTTCACCTGGAGGCGGTTTCTGGAGCGCGAACCGATCGTCTCCCAGACATCGTCGGACGGGTCGGTGCGATCCACGCTCCGCGCTGCAAGCGCCGACACGTCGCTCAATGAGCGGTAGCCGCCGGTGGAATAACGGTAGGCGGCCAGCGACAGATTGGTGCCGGTGGCGGTGAGGTAATTGCTGTAGGACAGCCGCGCACTGGTGCCGCTGTCTGGCAGTGCCGCGCTTCCGGGCTGGCCATCGAAGCTGGACACGGTCATGTCCAGGGCCAGCGCACCGGCCACGGTGCTGACTGCCACCCCGCCGACGGCCGAACGGTAGCCGATGTCGCTGTACTGCACGCCGCCGTAGGCGGTCAGCCAGTTGTTGAAACCGTGCTGCAGGGTGGCCTCGCCCACATGGAAGTCCTGCGGCGTGGCGGTCTGCCGAAGCTGGCCGACGGTCGCTGCGAAGCGCGTGGCGCCCGGCCTGAGCAGCTGCGCAACGGCGGAGAACGGGACCGTGCTGGTCTTGGTGGTGCCGTCGCTCTCGGTCACCGTGATCCGCAGGTCGCCACCGTAGCCGGTGGAATACAGGTCGGTGATTTCGAAGGGTCCGGGCGCGACACTGGTTTCATAGATCAGATTTCCGCTCTGCCATACCTGCACGCGGGCCTGGCTGCTTGCCACGCCACGCAGGGTGGGCGCATAGCCGCGCAGCGACTGCGGGAGCATGCGGTCATCCGAGGCCAGGCTCACGCCGCGGAAGCCGACGGAATCGAAGATCTGGCCGCTGGTGAAGCTGTCGCCCACGATCAGCTGAGAGCGCAACGCGCGGATGTCGCGTTGCGCGTAGGCCGACAGCGAGTTCCAGTCCGTACGGCGGCTGTCGTGCGACAGCGCCGAGCGCTGGCGGAAGCGCCAGGCGCCTGCGTTCACGCCGGCGTTCAATCCCAGGTAGCTGGATCCGCTCCCGGCATCACCGTGAAAGCTGCTGAATGTGTAGTTCAACATGGCCGCGTTGACTCCTGCATCCCAGTCTGCCGGCGAGGTCACCCCGCGCGGCTGCACCGACAGGGCCACCTGCGGTACGCTGAGGGCAAGCACCTGGGTGGCGGCATTGAAGCGGACGCTGGCGTCTGCATGGACGTCACCCAGGTTCACACAGCCGGATTCGTCCGGCGCGGCGCGGTCGACGATGACGCCGATGCCCTGCAGCAGATCGGCCCCCAGGCAGGGCGTTGCGCTGCCCGTGTTAAGCGGATCGACGAAGGAAATGTTCTCGCGCAGCGCAAACACACCGTTCAACATCACATCCACGCGGTGCGTGCCCGCCATGACCGGATTGCCACGACGGAAACGGGCCACGTCGATGCTGCGCGCACTGCTCCCGATCAACAGACTGCTGTCGAACTCGGTCTCAGCGCGTTCCGGCACGGGCGCCTCGGCGCGCCCGACGGCCGGCGCGGCAACCAGCGCGACGAGCACCGCCGTATGGAGCGTGCTGCGCTTCACGGCGACAGCATCAGCGGGGCGTCACGAATCGCGCCCCAGTCATCCACATAGCCGTACTGCAGGGCAACGTCGTGCTGGCCCAGCTGCGCGGCAATCTCGGGCGTCTTGAAGGTGGCCGTGGAGAACGGCGCTACCATGCCGCCGCCGACGTCCTTGACCGTCCTGCCACCACGCAGCGCGGCGAAGTTGGCGAATGACACGTGGAACGGGCTGTCATTGCGCACCTGCAGGGCAGCATGGGCGCCTTTGCCGACCACCGACCAGGACAGTGCGGCATGCGCCTTGTTGGCGTCACCGGTCAGTTCCGAGGGGCGATAGAACAGCTTGATGACGTTGCGCAGCGCCACCTGGACATAGTTCAGGCTGCCATCGGCGGGTTTGGCGGGAATGCCGATGACGTGGACGTAGAAGACGGTCTCACGATCACGCGGCAGGTCATTGGCCAGCGCGACGATGCGGACGCTCTGGGAACCGTTCGGATCGACCCGGCCCACTGCAGGGGAAAGCGCGAACGGCACGTCCGCGCCATCCGGCGTGCTGTCGCTGCGCTGCCCGATCCAGGACTGCACCAGGGCCGGGGCGGGGTCGGGATTGGTGACGCGCAGCGTCACGTCCTTGGCCGAGGCGGGGTAGATGACCCGGGAGGCCTCGACAATCACGCTTCCGTGCGCCGGCAGTGAGGCAGCCGTGGCCAGTGCCACCGCGGCGAGCGCGGCAGTCAGAAATGGAATGTGCATGATGAGCCCTCTTGAAGCCTGGCTGCACACGGGGCCTTTGCGCCCGTGTGCAGGCTGTTGCTTAGTTGTATTCGACCACGTATTCCAGGCTGGTCTGCACCGTGCCCTGGCTGGCCGCACCGGCAATCGCCTTGTAGCTGGCGACGTAGTTCAGCTGCGTGGTGCCGCCGGAGACCGTGGACCCCACGTTGGTTGCGGAGGCCGCGTTGCTCAGGTCCACCACGTTGCCGTTGGGGTTGGCCAGCTGCACGCCGACATTGGTTGCGGTGCCGCTGTTCTTCAGCACGTTGTTGGCGGCATCAATGGACAGCTGGTTGATGTTCCAGTGCAGCTTGGCGGTCTTGCCGTTGAGCGAATCGCAGGCGCCCGGCTGGCCACTGGGTGCACCGATCACCACGGAGAAGCCGGTGTCGCCGGCGGTGGCGCCCGCCGTGGACAGCTCGGACTTGGAGATCTGCGGCAGCGTGACCACGAAGCTGCCAGCCACGCCATTGGTGCCCTGCCCGCCGGTCACGTTGCACGTTGCGTCCAGGATGGTGCCGTTGAAGGTGATGGTCTCGGCAGCGGCGGTGCCGATGCAGAGGCAGGAGGCGGCAAGCGCCGAGACGAGCATGAGTTTCATGAGGTGGAGTCCTTCTTTGGGGTGGGCGGGGTCGTTGACCGACCGGCTTGCTACGGATCCACACGGTGCATGCAGGATCCGCAAGACAATTCTCGCCACCCGGCTCGCCGGTTCTATGAGACATCCCTCACCGGCGGCCTGCGCGCATGCGTGAAGGCACGATCCGGCCATCCGGCATTCATCTACGGGGATGTGCCAGCCGCCACCCATGAGAAAGACCTCATTCCATGCGGCTGCGCTTGGGGGCAGACTGTTTTCATGGCCGCCACTGCGGCAACCGGGGCGTTACGTCAGCCCGCTTTCCTGCGCGTAATCGAAGATGTCCTTGTCCGTTTGAAGACCGATCTTGTCCATGGCGCTGCGCTTCTGGCGGCTGACCGTCTTGCTGCTGCGGCCAATGCGCTCGGCGATGTCGGCCACGCTCATTCCGGAGGCGAAGTAGCGCAGCACTTCCGCTTCGCGCGGCGACAACGCGATGTGCTGCTCGGCCCACCGTCCACGCTGCTGCCTTTCCAGGTTGGCTTTGATGGATGCGCTGACATAGGGATGGCGTCTGGCGACCACCGCCGCAATGCACCTGGACAGTTCGGACAGCGAGTCCGCTTTGTTGACCAGCCCCGGCACGCCCAGCTCAAGCACCGACCGCAGCACCCCGACATTCTCGATGAGCGTAAGCACAATAATGAACAGCCCAGGCCAGTCCCGCTGCAGTGCCTTGAGCAGCGTCAGCCCATCGGCGTTGTCGTCCGACGGCATGCCGAAATCGGTGATGACCACGTCGCACTCGGTGACCCTGAGGGCGGCGAGCAGTTCGGCAGGTGACGCGGCTTCGGCCACCACACGGAGCCCAGGGTCCATCTCCAGAACCGCGCGGACGCCTTTGCGCACGATCGGATGATCATCGGCCAGCACGATGCGGAGCACGGCGCACACCCCTTGACTGCACTACACTCCGCCCTAGTACCTCCGTGCCCCATGGATGTCAAGGGACGCCCTTCAGCCGTCTCGCGGCTGACCAGACGCCTGATCCAGAGGTGGACCATGTCCTGCCGATCCGTTGCTGCCCGCCGTCGCGTAGCGTATTCAGCACTGGCGCTTTTCCTGCTGTGGCTGAGCTGCATGCACGCAGCTGCAGAAGCGCCCGCTGCGTCGTTGCCGTTGACTGCGGCCGAACGGGCGTGGCGGACGGGACATCCACCGCTCCGGGTAGGCGTGTTCACCGGCGACCACATGCCCGTGGAGGGATGGCGGGCCGGGCGCGCCGAAGGCATCGGGCCGGACTATGCGCGGCTGCTGGCCCGTCGCGCCGGTCTTCGTGTGACCTACGTGCCCTTCACTGCCTGGACGCCGGTGGCGTACAAGGGCGCTGCAGTGGCCGCCGACATCGACCTCATGGTGGGCCAGCCCATCCTGCCGGGGCCCTCCACCGAGTTCACCTTCCTGCAGCCGTTCGCCACCGGGCGCTACCTGGCCGTGGTGAAACGGGGGCAGACACGGCTGCGGAGCGAGGCCGATCTTGCTTCGGCTCGGATCGTGGTGGAGCGCAGCTTTGTGTCGACCTCACGCGAACTGGAATCGCGCTATCCGGACGCGGTGCACCTGCGCGCTGCCGACGGGCGCGAGGCATTGGCGATGGTGGCCCGCGGCGATGCCGATGCCTACGTTGGCGCCACCGAGTTCCGCACCCGCCATCTGCTTCGGCAGATGGCCAACGATGACCTGGTGGTTCTGGACACCGTGCCGATTCCCCCACTGAAACTGGGGATCGCCGTCAACACGCAGGATCCTCTGCTCGCGCGCGTCATGAAGAAAGCCGAAGCGACGGTAACCGCCGAGGACCTGGAAGTGTTGCGGCTGCGCTGGGGCGTGGCCCCCGATGCCAACCATACGGCGCCGGCGGCAGGTCTCTCCGTGGACGAGCGCGTCATGCTGGCCCGGCTGCCCACGCTGCGCGTTGGGTTCGAGGTCGACAGGGCGCCCTACTCCTTCCTGGACGAGCACGGCCGCTTCGACGGGCTGGCGGCGGACTACATCCACTACCTGCGCGATGCGCTCGGTTTCGAGATCGAGCTGGTGCCCGCCCGCGACTGGAAGGAGCTGCAGGCGCTGGCGCGGGCACGCAAGGTGGACATTGTCGCGGCGTCCATGCCCGGTGACGTCGAGGGATCGGACATGCTGTACACCCTGCCCTACGAACACTTCCCCGAAGTGATCGTGGCCAGCATCCACGGCCCCCCCATCGCCGGCCCGGAGGATCTCGCCGGCCGCCGCGTCGCCATACGCGACGAGCCGAGCCTGCTCGCGACGCTGCAGGCGGCCATCCCCACGGCGACGCTGGTGCCGGTGGCAAGCAATGAGATCGGGCTTGCCATGGCGGCGGACGGGACCGTTGACGCCTACGTCGGGACGCTTCCCGCGCTGGATGCCATCGTCCGCGACCGCTATGCCGGCGAACTTCGCGTGGTCGGGCCGACCGGGATCACCCGCGAGTTCGCCATGGGCCTGGACAAGCAGCATGCCGAACTGCTGCCGCTGTTCAACCGGGTGCTGGAACAGGTGAGCAGCAACGAGCGCATGCGCATCCGCTCGCGGTGGATTGCCGGAGACTATCAGTACGGACTGTCGCTGGCGTGGGTGCTGGGCATCCTGTTCGCCGCCACGGTGGTCACGTCCGGCTTCGCGTTCGCCTACGTGCGGATGCGACGCGAAGTGCTGGCACGGCGGCAGGCCGAGACGCGGCTGGCCAATGTCACCAGCACGCTGCCGGTCGCCGTGTTCGAGGTGCGCATCGCCGCCGGTGGGACGCGCAGTTTCACCTACGCGGCCGGTGATACGCGCGGAACCATAGGGCTGGACGCGGCCGCGTTGCTGGCCGATGCCAGCGCGGTGGCCAAACGCATCCATGCCGACGACCAGGCGATGATCGAAACCCATGTGTCGCGGGCGATAGAGGCACTGATCCCGATCCCCCAGCTGGACTTCCGCGCCATCACCGAGCGCGGCCTGCGCTGGATCCGCACGGCCGGTGGGCAGCCCCACACCACGAACGGCAGCGTGGAATGGAGCGGCTACTGGGTGGACATCACCGACAGCCACGACCAGGCCGCGGCGCTGCGTGCGGCCATGTTGAAGGCCGAGCGCGAGGTGGCGGCGCGCAGCTCGTTCCTGGCCATGATGAGCCACGAAATACGCACCCCGATGGCGGGCATCGTCAGCTGGCTGGAGCTGGTCGCCGAAGCCGGCCTGCCCGACGAGCAGGCCCGGATCATCGAGATGGTGATGGAGTCCTCCTCGGCGCTGCAGCAGATCCTCGACGATATCCTGGATTTCTCGCGCATCGACTCCGGCCGGCTGCAGGTGCACGCCGAACCGGTAGACCTGCGCATGCTGATGGATGGCGCCGTGGGTATCTTCTCGGCCCGTACCACCGCCAAGGGACTCCGCCTGCACAATGCGATCGACCGGGAGGTGGCGCATTGCCATCTGGCCGATGCGCTGCGGATCCGCCAGGTGGTGTCGAACCTGCTCAGCAATGCGGTGAAGTTCACCGACCGGGGCCACGTGGACGTCCGGGTCACGCTGGAAAACGAGGCCGATGGCTCACAGCTGCTGGATTTCAGCGTCATCGACACCGGTCGTGGCATGAATGACGAGCAGATGGCCCGCCTGTTCGAGCCCTTCTCGCAGGTCGGGGCGGGCGACCCGGCCCTGCTGGGGGGTTCCGGGCTCGGGCTGACCATCTCCAAGCGGCTGGCCCGGCTGATGGGGGGCGATCTGCACCTGATCAGCGCGCCGGCACAGGGCACCACGGCAACGCTGCGGCTGCGGCTTCCGACCGCCACCGTCACGACGCCACCGCCGTTCACCGGCAAGCGGGCGCTGCTCGCGGTGGCCGATGCCAACGTGCGGCATGAACTGAGCAGCGGACTGGCTGCACTGGGCTTCGATCTGGTCGAGACAGCGGCCGGGGTGGAACCGGACGAGATCGATCTGGTGGTCGTCGACGCGCAGCGCTCCCCGCTATCCATTGCCTACCAAGGTCTGCCCCGCATCGACGTGATGGAGGGACCTGATCCGCGCGGAACCTATGCCGCCCCATCGGGCGGCGTGGTCCTGCACGCCGGCCCGCTGCGCTGGCGTTCGCTGCGGCTTGCCTGCCAGCAGGCGATGGGGCTTGCGCCGGACGCCCTTGCCGGTCCGGCCGCACCCGCGCCGGACTCGACACGCGCGAGCCGGCGCATCCTGGTGGTGGAAGATCAGGAAATAAACCGCAAGGTCGTGGCACGCCAGGTGCAGCGGCTCGGCTACCGTTGCGAGGTCGCGGCCAACGGGGAGGAAGCGTTGGCGATGCTGCACAGGATGCCGTTCGATCTGGTGCTGACCGACTGCCACATGCCTCGGATGGACGGCTATGCCCTGACCCGCAACCTCCGCGAGGGCGCCGTTCCCGGCATGAGTGGCATCCCGGTCATCGCTCTCTCCGCCGGGGTGCTGGAGGAGCAGATCCAGCGGTGCCGCGATGCCGGAATGGACGACTTCCTTCCCAAGCCGGTGCTGCTTGCGCCACTCGATGAAGTGATCGCGCGTTACCTGCAGCCGCACGCGCCGGCGGAGACCGTTGCAGCCGCTCCCGGCGCAGGTAATCCGTTGCTGCACTATCTGGAATCGACCGAGGAGGCCGCCCAGATGCTGCGCGAGCTGCTGCAGCTAAGCCTGCAGGACCTGGCGTGCTACGACCGACTGATCGGCGAGGGCGAGACACACGCGGCCGGCGAGGTGTTGCACCGCATGCGCGGCGCGTTGCTGTTGCTGGGCGTAGGGCCGGCGCCTGGCGTGGTTGCCGCTGCCGGTTCGCGGGAAAGCGTCGTGGCGGCGATCGCCGAGCTGGAGAAACTGGTGGATGGGCTTCGGCCGTAACCGTCGACCATGACCCCGGTGAGACGCGTCCCATGGACCCGGTGGAACGCGTCGATACCATGGAACCCGACCGGCGGCAGTGGCCAACCCCCACCCCACCGCCGGCCAACAGGACCGCTTGGATCGCGAACGGACCCCCTCATCCGTGTGACGGCCATTGCCCGCCCTCTCCCGTGCGGCACGTCACAACGCGATCAAGCGCCCCAGGGAGGGGCGCGGCCCGACCCCGTTCCAGGGGGCGTGGTCAGGCCGCACTTTTCAATTCCGCTTCACCCCACAGGCTCCACGCTCATGATGCGCGCAACCACCCTTCCTCCCCGCGTCGTCATCGCAGACGACCACACCCTGGTGCGCCGGGGTCTATGCATGCTGCTGGAGGAGGCCGGCGCGGGCGTCGTCGTGGCGGAAGCCGCGTCGTCGGACGGGGTGATCCGGGCACTGGAGCAGCACGAGGTCGACCTGCTGGTTACCGACTTCAGCATGCCGGCCGACCAGGAAACCGATGGTGTGGACATGCTGCGGCTGATTGCGCACCGGTGGCCCGAGCTTCCGGTGGTCGTGCTCACGATGGCCAGCAGCGTGCACATCATCCGGACCATCCTGCTCAGCGGTGCCAAGGCGGTGGTCGGCAAGGCCGATGGCGTCCATGAACTCATTCAGGCGATGCAGGCGGCGATGGCGGGGCGAACCAGCCTCGGGACCAGCATCAGGCTGCTCCTGCTCGGGCCGGAGGGCGATGTACTCGGGCAGGAGGTGCCACCGGTACTGTCGGTCCGTGAAAGCGAGGTGCTGCGGCTGTATGCCTCTGGGCTGACCGTCGGCGCGATCGCCGCACAGCTCAACAAGAGCCCGAAAACCATCAGCCGGCAGAAGATCAGCGCGATGGAGAAGCTGTCGCTGTTCACCGACCTGGAAATCTACGACTACGCGCGCAGGCAGGGGCTGAGGACGCACTGATGCGGCGTGCTGGCCTGCCGTCGCAGTGGCATCACATGCGTGCGTCGGCACCCTCACACGCAGTGCGCTAGCGTCAGCGCATACCCGCAGGAACCCACCTGATGCCGTTTTCCAGCGCTTTTCCCGCCGTCCATGGGTCTCTTCTGGTTGTCGAAGACGATGCCGAGCTGGCCGGTCTGCTTCAGAATGTGCTGGAGATGTCGGGGTATGACGTAGTCCTGGCAGGGTCGAGCGCCGACGCGCTGGCTTCCCTCTCCGGCGTCAACCACATCGTCGCCGCCGTGCTGGACCTGGCAGTGACCGATGGCAGCGTGTTGCCGGTGGCCGATCGGCTGCGGTCAACGCGCGTGCCGTATGTCTTCGCGTCGGGCAGCTGCTGTTCCATGCCCGAAGAACACCGCTGGGCGCCCTTCTTCGCCAAACCCTTCCCGATCAGCGCCCTGATCAACGCGGTGGAGTCCTGCCGGGCCACTGGCGTACCCTGACCAGACGCTTGCCGCCCGGCGCCCGGGCGGGCGGATGCTGAAGGGGATTCCCGATGTCGAGCAACACCGCTTTGTCCTCCCCCACCGCTGCGTCGCGGGCGCTCGATGCCATCATCATCGGCGCGGGCCAGGCCGGTCCTTCCCTGGCCGGTCGGCTCGACGCCGCGGGCATGCGCGTGGCGATCATCGAGCGGCACCTGGTGGGCGGCACGTGCGTGAACACCGGCTGCAAGCCGACCAAGACCCTGGTCGCCAGCGCCTACGCCGCGCAGATGGCGCGACGCGGAGGTGAGTACGGTTTTTCAGCAGGGGATATCCGCGTCGACATGGCAGTGGTGGAGGCGCGCGCGCGCAAGGTCATCCTGGATTCGCGCGGCGGCAACGAGGCGTGGCTGGCAGGAATGTCCAACGTGGAGCTGATCCGCGGCCATGCGCGCTTTGCAGGACCGGACACCGTGGAGGTCAATGGCGAGCGCCTGACCGCGCCGCGCATCTTCATCAACGTGGGTGGCCGCGCCGCCATACCCCCAATGCCCGGCCTGCAGGACGTGCCTTACCTGACCAACAGCAGCATCGTGGCGCTGGACACCCTGCCCCGGCACCTGATCGTGGTAGGCGGCAGCTACATCGGCCTGGAGTTCGCGCAGATGTACCGCCGCTTTGGCGCGCAGGTGACGATCATCGAGCGCGCCGACCGGCTGATCGCCCGCGAAGATCCCGACATTTCCGCGGCGGTGGGCGGCATCCTGGAGGATGAAGGTATCGCCGTGCGTACCGGGGCCGACGACATCGCCTTCAGGCAGGACGCGGACGACGTGGCGGTATCGTTCGTCACCGGCGGAAGCCCGGTAACGGTGGTGGGCAGCCATGTGCTCATCGCCATCGGCCGCCGTCCCAACACCGACGATCTGGGCCTGGAAACCGCTGGCATCCGGCAGGATGAGCGGGGCTACATCACGGTGGATGAGCATCTGCAGACGAACGTTCCGGGTGTCTGGGCGCTCGGCGACTGCAACGGGCGCGGCGCATTCACCCACACCGCCTACAACGACTTCGAGATCGTGGCGGCCAATCTTCTGGACGGCGAAGACCGCAAGGTCGGCAGCCGCGTCCCCGGCTATGCCCTCTACATCGATCCGCCGCTGGGGCGCGCGGGCATGTCCGAGGCCGAGGCAAGGAAGACCGGACGCCCGCTACTGTTGTCCAAGCGGCCGATGACGCGGGTCGGGCGTGCGGTGGAGAAAGGCGAGGCGAAGGGCTTCATGAAAATGGTGGCCGACGCAGCCACCGGTCGGATCCTGGGCGCCGCGATCCTCGGGACCGGCGGCGACGAAGCCATCCACGGCATCCTCGACATGATCAGTGCAGACCGCCCGCTGGATGAGCTGCGCTGGGCGGTGCCCATCCATCCCACCGTGTCCGAGCTGATTCCTACCCTGCTGGTCGAACTCAAACCGATGGACGACTGAGCCGGGTCAGGCTGCGCAGTCGGCCTGCGGCGTCCAGTGGCGCAGCACGCCGCCGCGCAGCGACTGCTGGCCGCAGCCGGTCGGGCAACGCAGCACGCGTGCCACCGAAGTGCTGACAAATCCCTGGCCTTCCTGCGCCTTGAACACGACCTCGCACGACAGGCAACGCGCCACCATCGAATACAGGTGCACGATGCGACCGCTGCAGGGGTCCTGCAGCGCGTTCACATCCAGCAGTTCGAAGTGGCAGCTGTCGGGCAGCGGGCGCCGGGGGAGCGGTTGGGGAAGAGAGGTCTGCAGGCTCACGCGGGGGCGCCGTTGGGTGGAGTGCAGCCACTGTAGGCAGCGCCATGTGGAGCGCGCGTGCAGCCGGCATGCACTGCCTGCGAAGAGCTGCCGCCCGCTTTCAATCAGTTGCCAGGGCTTCGCGGCCTGCTGGCGTCAGATCGATATCGCCGTCCTCGGCCTGCACCGCCAGCCCTTCGGTCACCGCCCAGGTGGCATCATCGGCCGACACCGGATCGGTCGCCTCGATCGCCTGCAGTATCGCGATCTGGGAGTCTGTCAGCGCCATGGTCATGTTCCCGAAGAGTGTTTCCGGACTCTAGCAAGGCGGGCGTGAAGCGAGGCTTCGGAAGCAGGCCCTCCCTTGTGACGACTGGGCGCGGCAGTACACACTGGCCGCCGACCCTGCCCCCTTGCCCGGGCTGAGGATGGATGGATGCGCAGCGCAACATACCTGTCCCTGTGTCTTGGCCTGTGCACGGCCCTGTCCTTGCCCTCGGCATGGAGCCGCCCGCCGGCACCCCAGGCGCCGCGCACGCAAACCGGCGCGCTGCAGGGCGCGCCCTGGCGGATCGATTACCCGGCCCAGTGGAATGGCGAACTGGTGATGTATGCGCATGGTTTCGAGCCGGTGGGCACGCCACGGCCGGAGCCGTGGCCGGGCAATCCGGCCAGCGAGGCGCTGCTCAAGGCGGGCTATGCCGTCGCCCAGAGCGGCTACCGCAGCCAGGGCTGGGCCGTGAACGAGGCCATCGAGGATACCGAACGGCTGCGCCAGCAGTTCATCGCGCAACACCCCGACACCCGACGCAGCTGGGTGCTGGGCATGTCGATGGGAGGTGCGGTGGCGATCGGTACATTGGAACGCCTGCCCCAGCATTACGCGGGGGCCGTTTCGTTGTGTGGCGCGAACCTGCCCGGCGACGTGCTGGCTGGCGAGATGCTCACCTCGCTGGTGGCCTTCGACTACTTCTTCCCCGCCACCAACGGCCTGCCGCCCGAAGGCCTGACATCACCCGCCGCTGCCGGGCTGTCGCAGATGCAGGTCTACGAGGCCATCGCCGCTGCCGTGCAGGCCAACCCGGCCGCAACGGCGACGCTGTCAAAGCGCCTGGAGCTCCGCCCGGACGAGCTGGCCGGCACCGTGAGCCTGCACACGCTGGTGTTCCAGCAGCTGGTCACGCGCAGCGGCGGGATCCCGATCGGCAACCTGGATACGGTGTATGCAGGCTTTGGTGACGACAAGGCCTTCAACGCCGGTGTGCGTCGCCTCACCGCCGACAACGCCGCGGCCGCCTGGGTGGCGCGCGAGCTGCCACTGACCGGCGCACTGCGCAGACCGCTGGTGCTGCAGTACAACCACAACGACCCGTCGGTGACACCACGCTTCGAGCCGGTCTATCCGGCCCTGGCGGTGAAGGCCGGTGCATCGCCGCTGCCGCGCGTACTGCCGCGCACCGGCGAAGGACATTGCGACTTCTCACCGGACGAGGTGGTTGAGGCGGTGTCGATCGTCGGCAGGGACACCCCCACGGAGCAGGCCGCCTCACCCTGAGCAGCGGCACTGGTACGGCTGCATCACTGCCGCTATGTTACTGCCGCCTCCACCCCGGGTCCGCGCATCGATGAGTTCCGCCCACGCCCTTCCCGCCGCCTGCGAGAACTGCTCCACATCGCTGCAGGGCGACTTCTGTCACCACTGCGGACAATCGGCACACAGCCCGGTGCGCAGCTTCGGGCATGCGGTGGAGGAGGTGTTCGAATCGTTCTGGCATCTGGATGGACGGATCTTCCGCACCCTGCACCAGCTGCTGCTGCCGGGGCGCCTGGCCGCGGCCTATCTGGCCGGCCACCGCACGCGCTACATCCCTCCGATCCGGCTGTTCGTGATCCTGAGCGTGCTGACCTTTTTCGTGGCGCGCCTGGCGGTGCACGTGGATGCAGGCACCTTCGTGGCGCAGACGCCCACCCCACCCGAGGTGCCCGGGGCATTCCGCGATGCCGCGACCCAGGACGAGGTCGAGCAGGTCCGCCGGGCGCTGCTTGCGCCGCTGATGAAGTCCCGGGAAGCGATGCCGGAACGCCTGCGCGCACCGATCGACGTGGCGATCAAGAAGGTGGACCGGCAGGCCGCGCGCCGGCAGAAGGAGCTCGCAGAGGTGCCTCCGTCGGGCTCGGCGCCTGCTGCTGCCAAGCCGGTCGTTCAACACCCGCAGCCGGCGCAGGCCAATGGCTCGGACCCGGTCGACATCGATTTCCTGCCCGGCTTCGTCAACCGCTGGCTGACCGGCCAGGCCGAGATCATCCGCCAGAACCTGCCGCGCATCAGCGAGCGGCCGCAGCTGCTGGTCAATGCCTTCTTCTCGTCGGTGCCTTCGGCGCTGTTCGTGCTGGTGCCGCTGTTCGCCCTGCTGCTGAAGGTGTTTTATCTGGGCAGCGGCCGGCTTTACCTGGAGCACCTGGTGGTGGCGTTGTACAGCCATGCCTTCCTGTGCGTGGCCCTGCTGGCGGTTCTGCTGCTGTCGCTGCTGGGAACCCAGATGGCCGCCGTGCCAGGGGCGGGCATCATCATCGGCCTGCTCATCGCCCTGCTGCTGGCCTGGATGCCGCTCTACCTGCTGCTGATGCAGCGCCGGGTCTATGGGCAGTCCTGGCTGGTCACCACGCTCAAATTCGCCGCGCTGGGCTGGCTGTACTTCACTGTGGTCACCGCGGCCACTGTCGTGCTGGCCATCGCCAGCCTTGCCCGGGTGTAAGTCTTGCCCGGTCAGGCGGCTGAGGTGGCATGCCGCCACGCTACTGAACCCTGCAGGTGCCGCAACAGGTGGTCGAGGAACACCCGCACCCGCGGCGCCACCTGTTTTCCAGACCCGTGTACCGCGCTCAAGGGCGAGGTGGCAAGGGCCAGGTGAGGCAGGACTTCGACCAGCGTGCCGGCTTCAAGGTCATCGGCCACGTCCCAGATCGACTTGCGCGCGATGCCGGCTCCCTGCACCGCCATCAGCTGCGCCGCCTCCCCGTCGTCGCACAGGGTGGAGGCCTCGATCGGCACCGAGAGCGTGCCGCGCGGCGTGGCGAACAGCCATTGCGAGACCGGCGGGCTGCCGGAGGCGATGCAGTCGTGGTCGCGCAGGTCCTCGATGCAGGTTGGCATGCCCCGGCGTTGCAGGTACGCGGGCGAGGCGCACAGGATCCGGCGGTTGGGCGCCAGCTGGCGTGCCACCAGCCGCGAATCGTTCAGCGCGCCGTAGCGGATTGCCAGCTCCACGCCTTCCCCGACCAGATCGACCAGCTCGTCGCGCAGGCTCAAGTGGACCCGCACGCCCGGATGCTCCTGCTGGAAACTGCGTACCGCCGGCACGATATGCCGGCGCCCGAAGCCGTTGGGCGCGGTCAGCTTCAACACGCCCGCCACCACCGAATGACGCTCCTCCAGTGCGGACTCGGCAGCCTCGACCGCCTCGAGTACACGCCGGCAATGCTGATGGAACAGCACGCCATCGTCGGTCAATGAGGCGCGCCGGGTGCTCCGGTTGAGCAGGCGCACCTGCAGCCGGGCCTCCAGTGCGGTGAGCCGTTTGCTGACCACCGCCAGCGACACCCCCAGCTCGCGTGCGGCCGCGGAGAGACTGCCGCCGAACACGATCCGGTCGAAGGTCCGGAGTTCGCCCAGGTCATCGAGCATGGCGATTCTTTCCTTTCAGGCAACAGCGCCTTTCCCAGTTTGCCATTCCAGAAACAGTCATGCCTGCACACAATGGGTCGGTTCATCAGCCACCCCCCACAGGTAGCCACCCCCATGAAAGACGAGGACCAGAGCCGGCCGACGTTGACCCGTCGCCGCTTTTTCCAGGGCCTGACCCTGATTCCGGTTGCCGCCGCCCTCCCCGGCTGCGCGCCCGGCGCCGCCCCGGACAGCAGCGCGTCGGCCACGGCGCCGCCCCGGGACTACACGCCCGACTTCTTCAACGCTGCCGAATGGGCCTTCATCACGGCCGCCTGCGACCGGCTGATTCCTTCTGATGAGACCGGACCGGGCGCCGTGGAATCGGGCGTGCCCGAGTTTCTCGACCGGCACATGCAGACCCCCTATGCCGCCGGCGCCATCTGGTACATGCAGGGCCCCTTCCTGGACGCACCCAGCGAGTTCGGCTACCAGGGCAAGCTGGCGTTGCGCGACATCATCAAGGTCGGCATCGGAGCCGTCGACGCGCACTGCCGCAGCCAGTTCGATGGCAAGACCTTCGCCCAGCTCAGCCACGAACAGCAGGAAACCCTGCTCAAGGCGGCCGAAGGCGGCAAGCTGGAGCTGGAGGCGATCTCCAGCAAGCTGTTCTTCTCCAACCTGCTCGGCGAGGTGAAGAACGGTTACTTCGCTGACCCGAAGTACGGCGCCAACAAGGACATGGCCGCCTGGAAGATGATCGGCTACCCGGGCGTGCGCGCCGACTACATCGATTGGATCGGCGTGCGCGACAAGGGCTACCCCCTGCCGCCGGTGGACCTGGCCGGGCGGAGGGGCTGAACGGTGGCGATCACGAAACCGAAAGTCGATGCGGTCATCGTCGGCATGGGCTGGACCGGGGCGATCCTGGCCAAGGAACTGACCGATGCCGGCCTGCATGTGGTGGCGCTGGAGCGCGGCGGCGACCGCGATACCCAGCCGGACTTCGCCTATCCCAAGGTGGTCGATGAGCTGGAAGGCTCGGTGCACCGCAAGTACCTGCAGAGCCTCAACCAGGAAACCGTGACCATCCGGCACTCGCTCGCCGATACCGCCGTGCCTTACCGCCAGATGGGTTCGTTCAAGCCGGGCACCGGCGTGGGCGGCGCGGGCAGCCACTGGTCCGGCGCGCATTTCCGGCCGCTGCCGGAAGACCTGCAGCTGCGCACGAATGTCGAACAGCGCTACGGCAAGTCGTTCATCCCGGCGGACATGACCATCCAGGATTTCCCGGTGACCTACGCCGAACTGGAGCCGCACCTGAACATGTTCGAGCTGGTCTGCGGCACGTCCGGCAAGGCTGGTGTGATCAACGGCGTGGTGCAGGAAGGTGGCAACCCGTTCGAGGGGTCGCGTTCGCGTGAGTACCCGCTCGGTCCGAACCCGAACTACCTCGGTGGCGAGCTGTTCTACAAGGCCGCCAAGGAAATGGGTTGGCATCCGTACCCGATTCCGGCCTCCAATGCCTCGGGCCCGTATGTGAATCCGTATGGCTGCCAGCTGGGGCCCTGCAACGCGTGCGGGTTCTGCAGCGACTACGGTTGTCTGAATTACTCCAAGGCCAGCCCGAATGCCTGCATCCTGCCGGTACTGCGCCAGCGCCCCGCCTTCGAACTGCGCACCCATTCGCAGGTGCTCAAGGTGAACCTGGACAGCAGCAACAGCAAGGCCACCGGGGTGACCTACCTGGATGCGCAGGGCCGTGAAGTGGAGCAGCCCGCCGATCTGGTGCTGCTGTGCGCGTTCCAGCTGTACAACGTGCACCTGATGCTCGTGTCCGGCATCGGGCAAGCGTACGACCCGCAGACCAACACCGGTACCGTGGGCCGCAATTACTCGTACCAGAACCTCAACCGCGTGGTCCTGTTCTTCGACAAGGACGTGCAGGCCAATGGCTTCATCGGCATTGGTGGCGCCGGCACCACCATGGATGACCTCAATGGCAACCAGCTGGACAATGCCAAGGCCGGCTTCGTCGGCGGCGGACTGGTCTGGGCGCGGCAGCCCGGCGCCGGGCCGGTGCGCGGCATCAACGTTCCCTCCGGCACCCCGAACTGGGGCCCGGCCTGGAAGAAAGCGGCGGCCGACAATTTCCGCCACAACTTCTATTACGAGGTGCAGGGCGCGTGCATGTCCTATCGCCAGCACTACCTGAGCCTGGACCCCAACTACAAGGACTCCTTCGGCCGGCCGCTGCTGCGCATGACCTTTGACTGGCACCCGAACGAAATCAAAGCCTCGCAGTTCTTCGTCGACCAGGCCATGCAGATGAGCCGCACGCTCAATCCGCTGTCGATGAGCGGCGACGCCAAGAAGGACGGTGAGCACTACAACATCACCAAGTACCAGAGCACGCATACGTGCGGCGGTGCGATCATGGGCGCGGACCCGAAGACTTCGGCCCTGAACCGCTATCTGCAGAGCTGGGACGTGCCGAACGTGTTCGTGATCGGGGCCAACGCCTTCCCCCAGAACAACGGCTACAACCCGACCGGGCTGGTCGGCGGGCTGGCGTACTGGGCGGCCAAGGCCATCCGCGAACAGTACCTGCCCGATCCGGGCCCCCTGGTCCAGGCATGAGGAGGCGGGCATGAAGAAGCTGCTTCTCTGGATCGTGGTCATCGGCCTGGTGGTACTGCTTGCCGCATTGGCCTATGCGTTCATTCCCACCAGAACCCGCGTGCTGGCGGACGGGCCCGCAGCCGATGCGGCGCTCATCGAGCGGGGGCGCTACCTGGCGGCGGCCGGCGACTGCACCGCCTGCCATACCCGACCCGGCGGAAAGCCGTTCGCCGGTGGGCTGCCGGTGGCCTCGCCGCTGGGCAATATCTACAGCACCAACATCACCCCGGACAAGGAAACGGGAATCGGTGCGTACTCCCTGGATGACTTCGACCGCGCGGTCCGCCACGGCATCGCGCCCGACGGCCGTACGCTGTACCCGGCGATGCCCTACCCGTCCTATGCACGGATCAGCGATGACGACGTGCGCGCCCTGCACGCCTACTTCCTGCACGGCGACATCGCCCCGGTGCGCGAGCAGAACCGCGCCACGGAGATCACCTGGCCGCTGTCGATGCGCTGGCCCCTGGCGATCTGGCGCAAGACGTTCGCGCCGGACGCCGACGCCGTGGCGTTCGATCCCGGCAGGTACAGCGATCCGCAGCTGGCACGCGGTGCCTACCTGGTGCAGGGACTCGGGCACTGCGGCAGTTGCCACACCCCGCGCGGTTTCGCCCTGCAGGAGAAGGCGTTGGACGAGTCGGGCGCGGCCTATCTGTCCGGTGGCCAGGTGATCGACGGCTGGAATGCGGTGAACCTGCGCGGCAACGCCGCCGACGGGCTGGGCCGCTGGTCGGCGCAGGACATCGTGGACACCCTGCGCACCGCCCGCAACGCGCACAGCGCCGTGGTGGGCACGCCGATGGCCGACGTGGTCACGCACAGCACGCAGAAGCTCACCGACGAAGACCTGAAGGCCATCGCGGTGTACCTCAAGCAGCTGCCGGCAAGCCCGCACGATCCGTCGACGTATGCCGCCAGCGATGCAACGGCGCGCAGACTGCAGACCGGGATCAACGACAGCCGGGGCGCCGAGCTGTTCGTCGACAACTGTGCGGCCTGCCATCGCACCGATGCCAGGGGATACACCGATGTGTTCCCCGCCATCGCAGGCAACCCCACGGTATTGGCTGACGACCCCACGTCCGTGATCCGCCTGCTGCTGGCCGGCAGCACGCTGCCGTCCACGGCGCAGCGTCCGTCCAACCTGGGCATGCCCGGCTTCGCCGAGCGGCTGTCGGACCAGGAGATCGCCCAGCTGGCGACCTTCATCCGCCAGGACTTCGGCAACCAGGCCGGGGCGGTCAGTGCCGACCAGGCAAAAAAGGTGCGCCAGCACCTGCAGGACGAGGCCAGGGCGGCCAAGGACGCGCACGATCCGACCGCAGCCCGTGGCGGTGAGGACGCCGAATAACGGCGTCCGTTCAGGCCTCTCCTGCAGGAAACCCCCGGATCGGGGAGAATAGCGGCCCTCCGAGCGCCCCTGCCCTGCACTGGCAGGGGCAGCTCCCCCGCGGTTGACGGCCCTGCCGGCCGCCATCCCCGCCGTTACCTCCGGATCCCACGTGAACGCCATCGCTTCCCCGCCCGCCGACGCCCTGCCCCAGGACGAGCTGCCCCTGACCGACCGCGTGCGCGCCGCGCTGGACCTGCTGGAGGCGATCGACGCCGACCGCACCGTGCTCGACACCCTGCCCGAAGACGACCGCGCGCGCTTCCACCAGGTGGTGGCCAAGGTCTACCACCCCGAACCGAAGGCGCGGCGGCAGAAGCTGAAACAGCAGGCCAAGGCGCGTCACCAGGAAAAGGTCCGCAAGGCCGAAGCGCTGCTGGAGCAGACCGGCATCCGCGCCCTGCGCCGCAAGCCGGTGTTCAGTACCCCGAACTATTTCCCGCCGCACGCACCCGGCCTGCACGATGCCAGCAACGGAGAGAACGCCGCTGCCGCCGCCGAGCCGGTGCATTCGCCGGAGCTGCGCCACTGCTATGTGTGCAAGCAGAAGTTCACCCAGCTGCACCACTTCTACGACCAGATGTGCCCGGCCTGTGCCGAGCTGAATTTCTTCAAGCGCACCGAAACCGCCGATCTGCGCGGCCGCGTCGCGCTGCTGACCGGTGGCCGGGTCAAGATCGGCTACCAGGCCGGCCTGAAACTGCTGCGCGCCGGCGCCGAGCTGATCGTCACCACGCGCTTCCCGCGCGACTCCGCCGCACGGTATGCCGAAGAACCGGATTTCGCCGAGTGGGGTCACCGCCTGCAGGTGTACGGCCTGGACCTGCGCCACACGCCGAGCGTGGAAGCCTTCTGCAACGAACTGCTGGCCACCCGCACCCGGCTGGACTTCATCATCAACAATGCCTGCCAGACCGTGCGCCGCCCGCCGCAGTTCTACGCCCACATGATGGCCGGCGAAACCGCGGCACTGCACGACCTGCCGGAGACCATCCGCAGGCTGGTCGGCCAGTACGAAGGCCTGCGCAGCCCGGAAATGCTCGCCCTGGGTGCCGATGGCCCGGCCCCGGCGCTGCAGGAACGCGCGATCGCCGGTGCCGACGGCCTGACCCGCGCCGCCGAGCTCTCGCAGGTGCCCTTGCTGGCCGACGAACTACTGGGCCAGCAGCACCTGTTCCCCGAAGGCCGGCTGGACCAGGACCTGCAGCAGGTGGACCTGCGCGGCCGCAACTCCTGGCGCCTGCTGATGGCCGAAGTGCCATCGGTGGAGCTGCTGGAAACCCAGCTGGTCAACGCCATCGCACCGTTCATCATCAATGCGCGCCTGAAGCCGCTGATGCTGCGGTCGCCCGAGCGCGACAAGCACATCGTCAATGTGTCGGCGATGGAGGGGCAGTTCTACCGCAACTTCAAGACCACCCGGCACCCGCACACCAACATGGCCAAGGCCGCGCTGAACATGATGACGCGCACCTCCGCCGCCGATTACCAGAACGACGGCATCCACATGAATTCGGTGGATACCGGCTGGGTAACCGATGAGGATCCGGCAGAAATCGCCGCGCGCAAGGTGGAGGAAGAACGCTTCCATCCGCCGCTGGACATCGTCGATGGCGCCGCACGCATCGTCGACCCGATCATTCATGGCATCAACACCGGCGAGCACGTGTGGGGCCAGTTCCTGAAGGACTACGCGCCGACCGACTGGTAAACGGCACTTTCACCGGCTGCTGCCTTCGGCCTGCCTAGGATGGCCGCAGGCACGGCGGAGGGTCGTGCCGGACCACGCTGTGGAGGCGCCGGATGACCGAACACGCCCGTCAAGCTGCTCTGGAGTCCCTGCGGATCCTGGATTCCGATCCGGAACCGTTCTTCGATGCCCTGACCCGCGCCGCGCATGCGATGACTGGCATGCCGGTGGCGATGATTTCCCTGATCGACAGCGACCGCCAATGGTTCAAGGCCCAGGTGGGCCTGGACGCGGCCAGCGAGACCGCCCGCGACATCTCGTTCTGTACGTGGGCCATCCAGTCCGACATGGTCCTGGAAGTGCACGACGCACGTCTCGACCCACGCTTCTGCGACAACCCCATCGTGCTCGGCCCGCCGTTCGTGCGTCACTACCTGGGCGCACCGATCCGGCTGGAGGGCGGCAGCCGGATCGGGACGCTGTGCCTGCTCAACCCGGAACCGGGCCAGGCCACGGCCGGCCAACGCGAGGCGCTGGCCTGGCTGGCACGGGTCGCGGCGATCGGCATGGAGCAGCGCGCCAGCCTGCTGCACCGGATTGCCGACAGCAACCGCCTGCACCGCCAGCTGCAGCGCAGCCAGGCCTTCCTGGAGCGCACCAACACGCTGGCCAGGGTCGGTGGCTGGGAGCTGGCGCTGGAGACCCAGGCGCTGGACTGGACCCGCGAAACCCGGCTGCTGCACGGCGTGGCCGAGGACTTCGAGCCCAGTCTCGACGCGGCGCTGTCCTTCTACCCGGACGACAGCCGCGAGCAGCTGCGCGCGGCCATCGCCGCCTGCGCCGCCGATGCCACGCCGATCGACCTCACCCTGCGCGCGGTGAAGGCCGGTGGGGAGCGCAGCTGGGTGCATATCGTGGGACAACGGGTGGACGATGCCGGCGGTGCGCGCCTGGTGGGCGCCATCCAGGACGTTACCGAACAGCGCTCGGCCACCGATGCGCTGTCGCAGAGCGAGGCGCGCTACCGGCGCCTGTTCCAGCACAGCCTGGGGCTGATCTGCACGCACACGCTGGATGGCACGATCACCTCGGTCAACCCGGCCGCCTCCCTGTCGCTGGGGCGCCCCGAAGCCGAACTCATCGGCCGCACGCTGGCCGAGATCATGCCGATCGAGCGGTTGGAGCACCTGCAGTACTACCTCGCGCGCATCGTGGACAACCAGAGCGATTCGGGTCTGATGGAGCTGGTCGCCGAGGACGGCTCGCGCCGGTACTGGGCGTACCACAACGTGCTCGACACCGAGGCCGACCCGCCCTACGTCCTGGGCCACGCCCAGGACATCACCACCCAGCATCTGCAGGAGCGGCAACTGCTGGAGATGGCCATCCGCGATCCGCTCACCCGTTCCTTCAACCGCCGCTATCTGGCCGAACTTGCCGGCAGGCAGCTGGACGCCTGGGGGTGCCTGGTGTTCGATCTGGACCACTTCAAGGAGATCAACGACACCCAGGGCCACGCCCATGGCGATGCCGTGCTCGTCGAATTCGTGGCCTTCCTGTCAGCCCCGCTGCAGCAGGACGAGGTGGTGGTCCGCCTGGGCGGCGATGAGTTCCTGGTGTTCGTGCCAGGTGCAACGCTGGGCAGGCTGCAGGTGCTGGAAGGCGAGTACCAGCAGCGGGCGCATCTGGCGCCGGTGCGGTTCTCGGGCGGCTGCGCGATCAACCGCCCGAACGAGACGGTGGCCGACACCATCAACCGCGCCGACATGAAGCTGTACGAGCGCCGCCGCCGGGAGCGCCCGCGCAGCGCGTAGTGCGTCAGGCGTGCAGGGCCTGCGCGGCCACCGGAGCGGCCGCTCTTGGCGAACCGCCGCCCTGCACGGCCTGCAGTACCCGGCTGACCCGCTGCAGGGTGCCACGCAGGCCGGGCTCCAGCCCGACGATGTAGACAAAGCGTCCGTCGCATCGCGCGAACGCGTCTTCGAGACCTTCGCTTTGGCCCAGCTCACGCTCCAGCGCCTTGACCCAGGTACGGGAAGGCGCATGTTCCAGTTCGATCACGACAGCCAGTTCGCCGGGGTCCAGCGACAGGGTTTCAAGCCGCACCACGTGCGGGGACGAGGAGGTTCTGGGGGATGCGCCGCTCATGACCGGTCTCCAGCTGGACACGCCTGGAAGTATCCTCGGACGATGCCAAGGCAGCGTCAAGATCGCACCTGCCGCATCCGGCCCACGGCGCACCGCGCGATGTTCCCTCCGGTGGGACCACCGGCATCCGACCCGGCTGCTATAGTCCTTCCCGTCGTGACGGGCGCGGTGCCCGTCCCTGGATCACACGGAGCGGGTCATGGGTCTTGTACAGGCTGTGAAGGGTGCAGTGGGCGGCGTGCTGGCCGACCAGTGGAAGGATTTCTACACGGTGCCGGCGGGCCTTCCAGCCACCGCCGCGCTGTTCGCAGCCGTGCCGCAGGGCACCAACGCCGGGCGCGGGTCCAACACCAGCGGTTCGTCCAACATCATCACCAACGGCTCGAAGATCGTGGTGCCGGAAGGCTACGGCCTGCTGCTGTTCCAGGACGGGGCGATCACCGGCTTCGTGGCCGAGCCGGGTGGCTATGAATGGCGCTCGGACGACCTGAACTCGCAGTCCATCTTTGCCGGCGACGGCATCGTCACCCCGCTGATCAAGCAGAGCTGGGAGCGCTTCAAGTTTGGCGGCCAGCCGGGCGGCCAGCAGGCGGCCTACTTCGTCTCGCTCAAGGAACTGCCGGACAACCGCTTCGGCACGCAGTCCGAAATCTATTGGGACGACGGCTTCCTCAACACCCAGGTCGGCGCGATCACGCGCGGTTCGTACACGCTGAAGATCATCGACCCGATCCTGTTCGTGAAGAACTTCGTGCCGGCCAGCTATCTGCAGCCGGGCAAGGTGTTCGACTTCACCGACCTGGACAACGCCGCCGCCAGCCAGCTGTTCAATGAAGTGGTGGGTTCGCTCGCGCCGGCGTTCAGCCTGTATACGAACGATCCCGGCAAGGGCAACCGCATCACCAGACTGCAACAGGATTCGCTCGGCTTCGCCCAGAGCCTGTCCGCTGCGGTGGAACAGGGCTACCAGTGGAAGTCCGACCGTGGCCTGGCCATCGTCAAGACCGCCATTGTGTCGATCGAGTACGACGCCAACACCCGTGAACTGCTCAAGACCGTGCAGCGCGCCGACGCGCTGTCCGGTGGCCGTGGCAATTCCAACCTGCAGGCCAGCGTTGCCCAGGGCATCCAGTCGGCCGGCGAAAACGGCGGCGCGGCGGGTCTGGTCGGCGTCGGCATGGCGACCGGCATGTTCGGCGCCGGTGCGATGCAGCAGCCAGTCGCCCCGGCCGCGCCTGCCGCCGACGATCCGGTGGCCAAGCTGAAGAAGGCCAAGGAGATGCTCGACCTTGGCCTGATCACCCAGGACGACTACGACGCACTCAAGGCCAAGGCACTCGGCCTGTAAGGCGGACGCACGATACCCATGTCCGATCCGAAAACGCCGCCCCCGCTCCCCGGGGGCCCGCCGCCGTTGCCCGGGGCCGTCACCGGCCCCGGCTCGCCGCGCGATGTACCGCCGCTGCCGGGAAGCTTCCCGCTGGACCCGGCCGCCCTGCCCGACCCGATCCGCGCCGAGATCGAAGCGCCCGATCCGGTCGCGCTCGATACCCGTGCCGAGGCGCTCAAGGACGGGGTCAACCGATGCCCGAAGTGCGGCGCTTCGGACGTGCGCCTCATGCTGGGCACCGATGTACTGGTCTGCCAGTTCTGCCGTCACCAATGGCATGGCGCGCTGGTCGAGCAGGAATACGGCCTGGGCGATGGCATCGACCAGCTGCGTGGCACCGTCATTGCTTCCGGCGCCCGCGACATCGAGGCCGGCACCGCCAGCCTGATGAGCTTCAAGTGCACTGGCTGCGGTGCCGAAGTGACCATCAATACCGAAACCACCATGACCGCGCGCTGCCACTGGTGCCGCCATGTGTTCGGGGTCAACGAGCAGGTCGCCAACGGCGCCGTGCCGGATGCGGTGCTGCCTTTCCGCATCAGCAAGGACGACGCCGTTTCGCGCATCCGCCAGTTCGTGGACAAGCGCCGGCTGTTCGCGCTGAAGGCGTTCAAGGATCAGTTCACGCCCGAGAATGTCGTGGGCGTGTACATGCCCTACATGATCGTGGACAGCAACGTCAGCGCCAGCGTGGCGGGCAAGGGCGAGATCAAGACCCGCCAGTACACGCGCGGCGAGGGCGACAAGAAGAAGACCTACTACGACGCCGATGTGTACCAGGTAGAGCGGTCGGTGGACTTCACCGTGGACGACCTGCCGCTGGAATCCTCGGCCGAGCGCGGCAACCTCGACACGAAAGCCAACACCAACAACATCATCAACGCCATCCTGCCGTTCGACACCAAGAACGCGCTCAAGTGGAACGCGTCCTACCTGCTGGGCTTCACCTCCGAGAAACGCACCCTGGATGTGGAGAAGATGAAGCCGCGGCTGGAAGACCAGCTGCTGTCGATCGCCCGCTCCCAGGTCGAAGGCTCGGTACGCCGCTATGACCGCGGCGTTCGCTGGGAAACCGAGCAGGTGGACGTGCACGGTTCGCGCTGGGTCTCGATGTACCTGCCGGTGTGGCTGTATTCGTACCACCAGCCTGGCCGCAACGGCGGCATGCTGCACTACATCGCAGTGAATGGTCGAACCGGTGAAACCATGGGCAGCGTTCCGGTGCAGCAGTGGAAACTGCTGCTGGCCGCGCTCACCACCGGCACGATCGTCGAAGCCATCACCCTCTGGTTCCTGGTAGCTGCCTCATGAGCGACGATAGTGGACTCTGGTTGCTGTTGGCGGGTCCCGCCAGCGCCACCGCCTTGTACTGGGCGCTGTACCGGTATTACCGCAACACCGACAAGTCCCATGCCTTCGAGCGTGAGACCACCGTTGAAGCCAAGCCGGTGACCGGCTCGGATCGGCAGATAGATTCGATCACGGGCACGCAGGAGACGCGGATCCGTGGCGACAACGTACGCGAGTACCGGACACGGGTGATGCGCAACAGCGGGTGATGGACAACGGCCTGGAGTTGCCTCGGTAAATCCGCGTGAGTGTCGCTGCCGCGTTCTTCGCATGCACTGCACCGCGCCTGCACCCCCGTTGGACGAGCAATGGCGCACGGTAGGGACAATCGCCCCAGCCGGAACTGCCATGAGCGAGTCTGCCGCACCCCTGCTTGCCGCCACACCACCCCGCCCTGCTGCGCCAGGGCCACGGGTGCTCTACCCGCTCACCCTCACCGTCAATGGCGCCGCACATGCGCTGCAGGTCGAATCCAGCGTGAGCCTGCTCGACCTGCTGCGTGAACGCCTTCAGCTGACGGGCACCAAAAAGGGCTGCGATCATGGGCAGTGCGGTGCCTGCACCGTGCTGGTGGATGGCCGGCGCATCAACAGCTGCCTGACCCTGGCGCTCATGCAGGACGGCGCCGAGGTCCAGACCATCGAAGGTCTTGCCGAGGGCGATGCCCTGCACCCGCTGCAGCAGGCCTTCATCGCCTGCGATGCGCTGCAGTGCGGCTACTGCACGCCGGGGCAGATCTGCTCCGCGCAGGGGCTGATCAACGAGGGCAAGGCCTGCAGCCGGGACCAGGTGCGGGAGTTGATGAGCGGCAATGTCTGCCGGTGCGGTGCGTACCCGCAGATCACCGACGCGGTCATGGCGGTGCTGGAGGACGGCCAGCCAGCCCGGGACGTTGCGCCCGCCGCTGCGTGGGTCCCGGGCACGGTGCCCGCATGATTCCCGCCACCTACCAGCGCCCGGATGCCATCGCCCACGCCCTGCAGGCACTTGCAGCCTCGACCGGCAGCAACGATACCCGGCCCATTGCCGGCGGCACCAATCTGCTGGACCTGATGAAGCTGCAGCTGGTCACGCCGACCACGCTGGTGGACATCGGCCGGCTGCCGCTGGATCGCATCGAGGCACGCGAGGACGGCGGCCTGCGCCTGGGTGCCACCGCCCGCAATGCCGATACGGCCTGGCACCCGCTGGTCGAACGCGATTACCCGCTGCTGTCGGCCGCGATGCTGGCGGCGGCGTCGCCACAGATCCGCAACATGGCCACCAATGGCGGCAACCTGTTGCAGCGCACGCGCTGTACCTATTTCTATGACCGTGCCACGCCGTGCAACAAGCGCGAGGCCGGCAGCGGCTGTTCGGCGATCGGTGGACTGACCCGCCATCACGCCATTCTGGGTGCCAGTGAACACTGCATCGCGACCCATCCCTCGGACATGTGCGTGGCACTGGCCGCGCTGGACGCCGTGGTACATGTGGCCAGCGTACGCGGTGAGCGCGCCATCGCCTTTGCCGACTTCCATCGCCTGCCGGGCGACACGCCGGACATCGACACGAACCTGGCCGCCGATGAACTGATTGTGCGCATCGAGCTGCCCCCCGCCACGCACTTCGCCGCGCACAGCGCCTATCTGAAGGTGCGCGAGCGCCTGTCCTATGCCTTTGCCCTGGTGTCGGTGGCTGCGGCGCTGGACATCGCCCCGGATGGAACGATCCGCGCCGCGAGGCTGGCGCTGGGCAGCGTGGCGCACAAGCCGTGGCGCAGCACCGCCGCCGAAGACGCGCTGGTCGGTGCGCGACCGGGCGAGTCAAGCTTTGCGACCGCCGCCGACCTTCTGCTCCAAGGCGCGGTCTCGCAGGGACAGAACGCCTTCAAGATCCCGCTGGCCCGGCGCACCGTCATCCGCGCACTCGAGGTGGCCACCCAGGGCACCGTGGACAACCAGGGCAGCACGCGCCCCCAACCGGAGACGCTGGCATGAACCTTCACTCACCCTTGCACCCTCCCGTCGCGCCCGCCGGCACCGGGCATGTCCCCACGGGCATCGGCACCCCGCGCATCGACGGCCGCGCCAAGGTCACCGGACAGGCGCGGTACGCCGCTGAATGGCCGGCCCCGGATCTAGCCTATGGCGTTGCGGTCAACAGCACCATTGCCAAGGGCCGCATCCTGGGCTTCAGCCTTGAGGCGGCGCAGGCCGTGCCCGGGGTGCTGCGCATCATCACCCACCTCAACCGACCGAAGATGCGCAGTGCCGGTCTGTTCTACAAGGACATGACCGCGCCGGCCGGCAGCCCCTTCCGCCCGTTGTATGACGACACCGTGCTGTACAGCGGCCAGCCGGTCGCGCTGGTGCTGGCCGACACGTTCGAAGCGGCGCGCGAAGCAGCCGAGCGCGTGGAAGTGCATTACGCCGTGGAGGAGCACGACACCAATCTGCTGGCCGCGATGGCGCGTGCGCGTCCGCCGAAAAAGATGAAGGCGGGCTTCTCCTCTCCCCCCAGCGACAAGGGCGAGCCGAATGCTGCCTTCGCGCAGGCGCCGGTAAAGGTCACAGCGGATTTCTACCATGGGGTCGAGCACCACAATCCGATGGAGCTGTTCGCCAGCACGGTGATCCGTGGTGACGATGGGCACCTGACCATCTACGACAAGACCCAGGGCTCGCAGAACAGCCGCTGGTACGTATCCCACGTGTTCGGGTTGCCCAAGCGCAAGGTCACGGTGCGCAATCCCTACGTGGGCGGTGCCTTCGGCGCCGGGCTGCGACCGCAGTACCAGTTGCCGCTGGCGGTCATGGGCTCGCTCGCGCTGGAGCGCTCGGTGCGGGTGGTGATGACCCGCCAGCAGATGTTCACCTTTGGCCATCGCGCCGAAACCGTGCAGCGCGTGAAGCTCGCGGCCGATGCCGATGGCACGCTGCGCTCGATCTGGCATGAGGCGGTCGGGGAAACGTCGCGGATCGAAGACTACGTGGAGGTGGTGGTCAACTGGAGCGGGCAGCTGTACACGTGCGACAACGTCCACCTCGGCTACAAGGTGGTCGACCTGGACCAGTACACCCCGATCGACATGCGCGCTCCCGGGGCCGCGCACGGCGTGCATGCGCTGGAAGTCGCCATGGACGAACTGGCCCACGGGCTGGGCATGGACCCGCTCACGCTGCGACTGAAGAATTACGCCGAGGTCAATCCGGCCGATGGCAAACCGTTTTCCACCAAGGCACTGCACGCCTGCTACGCAGAGGGTGCGGCACGCTTCGGCTGGGACAAGCGCGCACCGCAGCCACGTGCGCGCCGTGAGGGTCATGAGTGGGTCGGCTGGGGCATGGCGACCGGACAGTGGGACGCCATGCAGATGTTCGCGCGTGCGCGCGCCGAGCTCCACGCTGACGGCCGGCTGGTGGTGAGCAGCGCTGCCTCCGACATCGGCACCGGCACCTACACGGTCATGAGCATGATCGCCGCCGAGGCACTGGGCCTGCCGCTTGAGCAGGTCAGCTTCCAGCTCGGCGACTCCACGCTGCCGGTGGCGCCGATCGAAGGCGGTTCCTCGCATGTAAGCACGGTGGGTTCGGCCGTGGACGGCGCCTGCACCAAGCTGCGTCGCCGGCTGCTGGCGCTGGCCCGGCTCGCGCCCGGGTCGGCGTTCGCGCGGGCGCGGCTGGACGATGTGGTGTTCCGCGACGGCACCCTGGCCCTGCGTGACGACCCCGCCAGTGCGGTGGCCTTGACCACTCTGCTCACCCAGGCACAGCGCGGCAGCATCGAGGCCAGCTATCTGCTGCTGCCCAATCTTCTGGAGCAGCGCAGGTACACCCGCGCCACCCACAGTGCGGTGTTCGTCGAAGTCCGCGTGGACGAGGATCTCGGCACGGTGCGGGTAATGCGGGTGGTCAGTGCGGTTGCCGCCGGACGCATCCTCAATCCCACGACCGCGCGCAGCCAGATCATCGGCGGCGTGGTCTGGGGCATCGGCGCGGCGCTGCACGAACACACCGAAACCGACCATCGCTTTGGTCGGTTCATGAACCGGGATTTCGCGCAGTACCACGTCTCGGTCAACGCGGACATCCACGACATCGACGTGCTGTTCGTCGAAGAGGACGACCGGGTGGTCAGCAGCCTCGGGGCGAAGGGAGTGGGCGAAATCGGCCTGGTCGGTGTGTCGGCCGCAATCAGCAATGCGATCTTCCACGCCACCGGCAAGCGTATCCGCAGCACGCCGATCACGCCGGACAAGGTGATGCGCTGAGCACGCAGGACGGGGCACGCCAACGTGAAATGGCGATCACATCCAGATCGCCAGACTGTCGTATCTGAAGCCACCCGCCCGCATCCGCACCGCACCTGCGGTGTGGCCTGCCAGCCCCGTCAGATCGAGTCCTGCCGTGTCCGTGAAGTCACCGCGCCTGCCGTCGTCCGCCCTGCCTTCGTCCTGTTGGCCGGTCGCCTTGCCGAAGGTCGCGACGTGCGGCCGCTGATCTCCGTGGAAGAAGCGGTGACGGCGATCGCCGGGACAACGCCGCCCGTGATGACCGAGACCATCGCACTGCCGGACGCGGTCGGCCGGATCCTGGCCCGCCCGCTTTCTGCCGAGGGCCCGCAGCCGCCGTTCGACCGGGTCATGATGGATGGCATCGCAACCCGCTGGCAGCCGCAGATGCCGGGCGTGCTCCGCATCGCCGGGGCGCAGATGGCCGGCATGCACGGCCAGCGACTGGAGGCGCCGGACAGCTGCGTCGAGGTTTCCACCGGCGCCGTGCTGCCCGATGGCTGCGACTGCATCGTGCCCATCGAGCATGTACAGCGCACAGCAGAGGGCTACGCGCTGCGCGACACCGCGACCCCTACCCCCGGCCAGTTCATCCATCGCCGTGGCAGCGACTGCGCGGCGGGCACCGAAGTGCTCGCGGCCGGTACCCGGATAGACGCGCCTCATATGGCACTGCTGGCCGCCAACGGCGCGGCGCAGGTGAGCGTGGCCCGGCTGCCCGCGGTGGCCATCGTGGCCACCGGCGATGAGCTGGTGGCGGTGGATGCACCGCTGCCGCCCGGACGCATCCGCCGCTCCAACGACCTGGCGCTGATGGCTGCACTGCAGTCTGCAGGGCTCGGCCGCGCCTCGCTGCACGCGCTGGCCGATGACCCGGCCGTGCTCCGCGAAGCGGTGTCGCGGTTGCTGGCCACGCACGACACGCTGGTGCTGTCCGGCGGGGTGTCGATGGGCCAGCGCGACTACCTGCCGGGCACGCTGGAGGCGCTGGGCGTGCAGTGCCGGTTCCACGGCATCGCCCAGCGTCCGGGCAAGCCCATGTGGTTCGGCGTCGGGCCGAGCGGCCAGCGCGTCTTCGCGCTGCCGGGCAATCCGGTGTCGTCGCTGGTGTGCCTGATCCGTTACGTACGGCCTGCACTGCTCGCCGCGATGGGCGCTGTGGTCGATCCGCCCGAGCAGGTGCGGCTGGCGAACGGCCTGCCCCCTTTCCCGCTGGCCCAGTTCATCCCGGTGCGGCAGGTCCGCGATGCGCAGGGCGGGAGGGTGGCCGACGCGGTGGGATCACGGAACTCCGGCGACTTCACTGCACTGGCCGGTACCGTCGGTGTGGTGGAGCTGCGCGCCGGCGCCGGGGCGGAGCCGGGGCAGCGCCTGCCGCTGCATCGGTGGTGACATGAGCAGACCCACGCCCCTGCTGGACCGCCGCGGCCGCCCTCTGCGCGACCTGCGCATCTCGGTCATGGACCGCTGCAACTTCCGCTGCACCTACTGCATGCCGGTCAGCACCTATGGCGAGGACTACGCCTTCCTCGGCACCACCGAGCGGCTCAGCTTCGACGAGATCGAACGGGTATGCCGGCAGGCGGCGCAGCTGGGCGTAAGCAAACTGCGCCTGACCGGGGGTGAGCCGCTGCTGCGGCCGGCACTGCCGGACCTGGTGCGGCGCCTGCGCGCGATCGACGGCATCGACGACATTGCACTGACCACCAACGGCGTGCTGCTGGACCGCCAGTCCGCTGCGTTGGCCGACGCCGGACTGGACCGCGTCACGGTCAGCCTGGACACGCTCGATCCGGTGCTGTTCCATCAGATCAGCGGGGGTCGCGGCGATGTCGAGGCGGTGCTGCGCGGCATCGAGGTCGCCCGCCATGCCGGCTTCCGCGATGGGGTGAAGATCAATGCAGTGCTGCAGCGCGGCCTGAACGATGACGGCGCGCTGGACCTGGTCGAACGCTTCCGCGGCACCGGTGTGGTGCTGCGCTTCATCGAGTTCATGGACGTGGGCAACCGCAACGCCTGGTCGGTGGAACGCGTGGTCGACTCGGCGGAGCTGCGCGCCCGCATCGAAGCACGCTGGCCGCTTCTGGCGCTGCCGCCACGCCATCCCGGTGAAGTGGCCAGCCGCTACCGGTTCCTGGACGGCGCCGGCGAGATCGGTCTGATTTCCTCCATTTCCACCCCCTTCTGCGGGGACTGCACGCGCGCGCGGCTGTCCTCGGAAGGTCAGCTTTACACCTGCCTGTTCGCCAGCCAGGGCACCGACCTGCGCAGCCTGCTGCGCGCCGGCGAGGACGACACCGCCCTGCGCGCGGTGCTGGCGGGGGTGTGGACCGCGCGCAACGACCGTTACAGCGAACTGCGTGGGCGCCCGGCACCGGTGCCGCGCCGTCGCATCGAAATGCACTACATAGGTGGATGATGGAACCGACCGCTCCCCTGCTTTCCCATCTGGATGCCGATGCGCGACCGCGCATGGTCGATGTGGGCGGCAAGACCCCGACCGACCGGGTCGCCCATGGCCGGGCCCGGGTACGCTTTCCGCCTGATGTGGCCGCCCAGCTGCGCGAGGCCGGCTTCGTGCTGCCCAAGGGCGCGGTGCTGACCGTGGCGCACATCGCCGGGGTGATGGGTGCCAAGGCCACGTCGCAGCTGATACCGCTGTGCCATCCGCTGGCCCTGCAGCGCTGCGACATCGCCATCGCGATGGACGGCGACAGCGCGGTCATCGACTGCACCGTGGCCTGCCACGGCACCACCGGGGTGGAGATGGAGGCATTGACCGGTGCCAGCGTCACGGCGCTCACGCTGTATGACATGTGCAAGGCGCTGTCGCACGCGATCGTCATCGAGGATATCCGCCTGGTATCCAAGCGCGGCGGCAAATCCGATCAGGCACTGCCCGCATGAGCGCGCCCTTGTCCGCATTGCTGTTGAGCGGCGGGGCCAGCCGGCGCATGGCGGCCGACAAGGCGCATCTGGAATACGACGGTCGCCCGCAGCTGCTGCGCGCCTGGGAACTGCTGCAGGGCACTGGCCTGGCCCGCGCATTCGTCTCGATCAATCCCGGGCAACAGTGCGACGCGTTGCGCTCGGGCCTGCCCACGCTCGCGGACACGGTGCAGAGCGTCGGACCGGTGGCGGGCATCGTCACCGCGCAGCAGGCATTTCCGGACGACGCCTGGCTGGTGCTGGCCTGCGATCTGCCGTTGCTGGACGCCACTACCCTGCAGGCGCTGATCGACGCGCGCGATGCCACCTGCGATGCCACCGCGTTCAGCAGCCGCCATGACGGTCTGCCGGAACCGCTCTGCGCGATCTGGGAACCCACTTCCGCACCCCTGCTGCGGCAGCGGCTGGACGCCGGCCACTACTGCCCGCGCAAAGCGCTGCTGCAGCTGCGGATCCGTCAGCTGGCCGCCCCGGGTCCGGCATTGGACAACGTCAACACCCCGGCCGAGCTGCTGCAGGCTCGCCGGCAACTGGAGCTGCAGTGATGCCCACCCTCGAACTCAGCTACTTCGCGCAGCTGCGCGAACAGGCCAACCTCGCCTCCGAACGCGTCGACACCGACGCCGATTCGCTGGCCGCGCTGTACGCACAGGTCCGCGCACGACACGGGTTCACGCTGCCCGCCGACCTGCTGCGCGTAGCGGTCAACGACCGGTTCTGCCGCTGGGACCAGCCGCTGCAGGATGGCGACAGCGTGGTATTCATTCCGCCGGTCAACGGCGGATGAGCGGCTTCTCGATCAGCGCGGTCCCGCTGGACGTGCCGGCGCTGCGCGCGGCGCTGCAGAATCCCGCGCACGGCGCGTTCTGCGCGTTCGAAGGCTGGGTGCGGAACCGCAATGACGGCCGCGACGTCCAAGGCCTGGAGTACGAGGTCTACACCACGCTGGCACTCGCCGAAGGCGAGACGATCCTGGCCGAGGCGCGCGCGCGCTTCGGTGACATCGACGCGCTCGGCGTGCACCGCAGCGGGGTTCTGGCGGTGGGTGAGCTGGCGGTCTGGGTCGGCGTGTCGTCCCCGCACCGTGACGCCGCGTTCGGCGCGTGCCGCTACATCATCGATGCCATCAAACACCGCCTGCCTGTGTGGAAGAAGGAACGCTATGTGGACGGCGACGCCCGGTGGGTGCTGTGCACGCACGGCGGCGCCCCGCATTCATCTGCGCCGGACGCCTGCGCACCTGCTGCTTCACCGCATGCCGACCCTGCCTGACCGATCATGACCCCCTGCTTCGTATCCCGTGAGCCAGGCCATTGCAGCCAACGAGGAGCCAACCGATGAGTCCACCTCCGCACCTTTCCCTTTCCCGTCGTGACGTGCTGAAACTTGGCGCGGGCTCGGCCACGAGCATGGTGCTGCCTGCGGTGGTCGCCGAGGCGCAGGGCAACCCCGCCGGCGCCCGTGCGCCGGTCACCGCCGAGGTCGCCTTCGAGGTCAACGGCAAGGCCCGCACGCTGCAGTTGGATACCCGCGTGACCCTGCTCGACGCGCTGCGTGAACACCTGCAGCTGACCGGCACCAAGAAGGGCTGCGATCACGGCCAGTGCGGTGCCTGCACGGTGCTGGTCGATGGCCGCCGGATCAACGCCTGCCTGACCCTGGCGGTCATGCACCCGGGCGCGAAAATCACCACCATTGAAGGGCTGGGCACGCCGGACCGCCTGCACCCGATGCAGGCCGCCTTCGTCAAACACGATGGCTATCAGTGCGGGTACTGCACGCCCGGGCAGATCTGTTCGGCAGTCGCGGTGCTGCAGGAAGTCCGCGACGACATTCCCAGCCACGTCACCGGCGATCTGGAGCAGCGTGCCGCGCTGTCGGTCGAGGAGATCCGCGAACGCATGAGTGGCAATCTGTGCCGCTGCGGCGCCTACTCCAACATCGTCGAAGCAATCGAAGACGTGGGAGGGAAGCGCGCATGAGGGCCTTCACCTACGAACGCGCCGGCACGCCGGCCGAAGCCGCCGCCGCTGCGGCGCGGACCCAGGGCGCCCGCTTCATTGCCGGTGGCACCAACCTGCTGGACCTGATGAAGCTGGAGATCGAAACGCCGGCGCACCTGATCGACGTCAACGGCCTGTCGCTGGACACCATCGAGGCCACCGACGAGGGTGGCCTGCGGGTGGGCGCGCTGGTGCGCAATACCGATCTGGCGGCCGACCGCCGCATCCGCCGCGACTACGCCCTGCTGACCCGTGCACTGATGGCCGGTGCGTCGGGCCAGCTGCGCAACAAGGCGACCACCGCCGGCAACCTGCTGCAGCGCACGCGCTGCCCCTACTTCTATGACACTGCGCAGCCCTGCAACAAGCGCCTGCCCGGCAGCGGCTGCGGGGCCATCGGCGGGATCAGCCGACAGCTGGCCGTGGTGGGAACCAGTCCGGCCTGTATCGCCACCCACCCCAGCGACATGGCGGTGGCGATGATGGCGCTGGATGCCGTGGTGGAAACCATCCGTGCCGACGGCAGCAGCCGGCGCATTCCGCTCAACGACCTGTATCGCGCGCCCGGCGCGACCCCGCACCTGGAAACGGTACTGGAGAAAGGCGAGCTGATCGCCGCGGCGATCCTGCCCGCCCCGCTCGGGGGAACCCATATCTACCGCAAGGTGCGCGACCGTGCCTCGTATGCCTTTGCGCTGGTGTCGGTAGCGGCGGTGGTGCAGCGCGACGGCACCGGGCGCGTTGCTCTCGGCGGCGTGGCCTACAAACCGTGGCGCAAGCCGGAAGCCGATGCGCTGCTGCCACAGGGCGCCGCCGCCGTGATGGCCACGCTGCTCGACGGCGCGGCACCCTCGTCACAGAACGCCTTCAAGGTGCAGCTGGCCGAGCGCACGCTCGCCGCCGTTCTCCAGGAAGCGAAGGGGTAAGCCATGAAATTCGACACGCCTGCCGGCACCAATCCGATCGACCAGCTCAAGGTGGTCGGGCAGCCGCTGGACCGCATCGACGGACCGCTCAAGACCACCGGCCATGCGCCCTATGCCTACGAACGCCACGATGCGGTCGCGGCACCCGCCTACGGGTATGTGGTGACGGCCGGCATCGCCAAGGGCCGGGTGACCGGCATGGAGCTTGATGCCGCTCGCCGTTCGCCAGGCGTGCTGGCGATCGTTACCGCCGACACCGCCGGGCCACTGCAGATTTCCAAGCGCAACGCCGCCCCGCTCCTCGGCGGGCCGGATATCAGCCATTACCACCAGGCGCTGGCGCTGGTGGTGGCCGAGACCTTCGAACAGGCGCGTGCCGCCGCTGGGCTGGTCAAGGTGCGGTATGCCACCCGGAAGGGGGCGTATGACCTGGCCGCTGCGAAACAGGCCGGCACCCCCTTCCAGAAGACCGACCCGGACGCGCGCGTCGGCGATTTCGAGAAGGCCTTCGGCAACGCGCCGGTCAGGCTGGACGCGATGTATCACACGCCCGATCAGTCGCACGCGATGATGGAGCCGCATGCCACGCTCGCCGCGTGGGAAGGCGACAAGCTGACCGTGTGGACCTCCAACCAGATGATCGACTGGGGCAGGACCGACCTGGCCAGGACGTTGGGGGTGCCCAAGGACAACGTGAGGTTGATCTCGCCCTACATTGGGGGCGGCTTCGGCGGCAAGCTGTTCGTCCGCTCGGATGTGGTGCTGGCCGCGCTCGGCGCGCGCGTGGCCGGGCGGCCGGTGAAGGTGGCGCTGTCGCGCCCGATGATCGCCAACAACACCACCCACCGCCCCGCCACGCTGCAGCGGATCCGGTTGGGCGCCACCGCCGAGGGCACCCTTACCGCGATCGGTCACGAATCGTGGTCGGGCAACCTGCCGGGTGGCTCGCCGGAGGAAGCGGTACAGCAGACCAAACTGCTGTATGCAGGGGCGAACCGGCTTGCCGGGCTGCGCCTGGCGCATCTGGATCTGCCGGAAGGCAACGCGATGCGCGCACCGGGCGAGACCCCCGGGCTGATGGCGCTGGAAATCGCAATGGACGAGATGGCCGAGAAGCTGGGGTTGGACCCCATCGAATTCCGCATCCGCAACGATACCCAGGTCGATCCGGCCAATCCGGAACGGCCGTTCTCCAAACGCCAGCTGGTGGAATGCCTGCGCACCGGCGCCACGCGCTTTGGCTGGGACAGGCGGAAGGCCAGACCCGGCATGCAGCGCGATGGTCGCTGGCTGGTCGGCATGGGCGTGGCCGCCGGGTTCCGCAACAACCTGGTGATGAAGTCCGGTGCCCGTGTGCGCCTGGACGGCAACGGCCAGGTCACCGTGGAAACCGACATGACCGACATCGGCACGGGCAGCTACACCATCCTTGGCCAGACCGCTGCGGAAATGCTGGGCGTGCCGCTGCGGCAGGTGACGGTCAAACTGGGCGATTCCAGCTTCCCGGTCTCGGCCGGTTCGGGCGGCCAGTGGGGCGCCAACAGTTCCACCGCGGGCGTGTTCGCTGCCTGCACGAAACTGCGTGAGACGGTGGCGACCCGTCTCGGCCTGGACCCGGCCAAGGCCCGCTTCGCCGACGGCAAGGTCACCGACGGCAGCAGGAGCTTCGCGCTGGGCAGGGCCGCTGCGGAGGCCGAACTGGTGGCCGAGGACAGCATCGAATTCGCCGAACTCGAAGACCGCTTCCAGCAATCCACCTTCGCCGCCCACTTCGTTGAAGTCGGCGTGGACGTGGCCACCGGCGAAAGCCGTATCCGGCGCATGCTGGCGGTATGTGCGGCCGGCCGCATCCTCAACCCCAAAACCGCGCGCAGCCAGGTGATCGGCGCGATGACCATGGGCGTGGGTGCTGCCTTGTCCGAGGAGCTGGCGGTGGATACGCGGCTGGGCTTCTTCGTCAACCACGATCTGGCCGGGTACGAAGTGCCGGTGCATGCCGACATTCCGCACCAGGAGGTGGTGTTCCTGGACGAGACCGATCCGGTGTCCTCGCCGATGAAGGCCAAGGGCGTGGGCGAACTCGGTCTGTGCGGCGTGAGCGCGGCCGTGGCCAATGCGATATACAACGCCACCGGCACGCGCGTGCGCGAGTATCCGATCACGCTGGACAAGCTGCTGGCCGGGCTGCCGGCGCTGGGATGAGGGCAACGCCCCTGCCCGCCCGGCCCGACGTTGACGACGGCAATCCTGCCGTTGTGGTGCAGGCCGCCGTGCGCGCCCTCCGCGAAGGCCAGCGCGCTGCGCTGGCCGTGGTACTGGAGACCGAAGGGTCGACCTACACCCGGGCCGGCACCCTGGTGCTGTTCACGGGGGCCGGTCATGTCGGCTGGCTGAGCGGCGGCTGCCTCGAGCCCGAGATCGAACGTCGTGCGTTGGAGGCCGCCGACCAGGCGCAGCTGACCTGGATGGAAATCGACTCGCGTGATGATGCATCGCTGTTCGCCGGCAATGCCGTGGGGTGTCGCGGGTTGCAGCGGGTAGCGCTGCTGCCGCTGGGTGCGCTGCCCGGGATCGAGGCGGTGCTCACCGCGTGGCTGGACGGCGTGATCCCGCTGGCGCTGCACCTGCAGGCCGATGGCCGGATCCGGATGGCCTGCAATGGCATCGAGATGGACCACGTCCTGCCCAGCGCGCCGGTCGACTGGCCGGCGCCGCAGCCTGCCTGGCAGCTGCAGTGGCGACGTGCGCCCACGGTGGTGCTGCTGGGCGCGGGGCCCGAGGCGGCCCCGCTGGTCCCGTTGCTGACCGGGCTGGGCTGGCGCGTTGCCGTGCACGAACCCCGTGACGCGTGGCGCGAACGCAGTGCCGTGCCGGCGCGCGGCGGGTCGCTTGCGGCGCTGCTGGACCGCATGCCGCCAGCGGACGCCGTGCTGGTCATGCACCACAACTTCGAGCTCGACCGCGATGCACTGGAGGCACTGGCTGCTTCGGCCGTACCCTTCATCGGACTGCTGGGCCCGGTGCGGCGACGCGACGACCTCTTCAAACTGCTGCCGGAGACGGCGCGTGAGGCGCTGCAGCCACGCCTGCACGCGCCCATCGGCCTGGCGCTGGGCGGCCGTGGCCCGGACGCCATTGCGTTGAGCATTGCCGCACAGCTGCATGCGTGGCGGCACGGCGTAACGGTTTCGCTGCGATGACGCACGCGGCAGTGGTGTTGGCCGCCGGCGCCAGCACGCGACTGGGCCACCCCAAGCAGTTGCTGCGCCGCGACGGCGAGACGCTGGTGCACCGCATGGTGCGGCTGGCCCATACCACCACGCCCGGTGCGTTGCTGGTGGTGCTGCCCCCCGCGCAGCCCGTGCTTGTCGCCGCCGTTCACGATCTCCCCTGCACGGTGGTGATCAATGCCGAGCCGCAGCGCGGCATGGCCAGCAGCCTGGCTGCGGTGGCTGCACAGGTGAACGGCTTTGCGCATGTGCTGGTGCTCGCCTGCGACCAGCCGGCGCTCCAGGCCGACCACCTGCACGCGCTGTTGCAGGGCGCGCGCGACGCCGCCTCCGGGTGTGCGGCCACTGCCTTCGATCACGCCCGCGGCGTGCCCGCGGTGGTGCCGGGCCACTGGTTCAACGCACTCGGCACAGCAGGCGGCGACAGCGGCTTCCGCGACCGCCTGCGCGCACTGGCCGAGGACAGCATCGCACTGCTGGCGGCGCCTGCGCTTGGGTTGGATATCGATACACCGGACGACCTGCAGCGGGCGCGCGCGCAAGGCTGGATCGACCGCTGAGCGGCGCCGGATCGCCGCTCAGCCGTGCCAGTCCAGACCCTTCGGGGCACCGGCGAAGCCGGCCGCGCGCAGCGCGTCACTGAGTGCGTCGCGCTTCACGGGCGCGTCGTCGATCAGCTCCAGGGTGAACGAGAGCCGGCGGCCGCGACGGAGCGCGATGGCAAGCGCCTGTGCCGACGCCGCAAGCATCCCCTCCTGACCCGGCGCATCCGCATCGAACCAGGTCAACAGCTGGCGGCCGCCCTGCGCCAGATACAGGCGCAGCCGGCCACCGACAATCACCACCATCGCGCCCGCGCGCCGCACCGGTCGCAGGGCGGCCCGGTGCGCCGGCCACGGAAGCACGGGCCCGAACGGATTGGCCGGGTCCACTGCCGACAGCCCCACGCTCACGCCGTGATCGCGCTGCTGCTGGTCCTCGGCCACCTCACGCAATGCATCCACCAGGCCGCGTTCGGCAAACTGCGCGCCGCCCATCCCTTCCACGAAACGACCGCGCAGCACGCGGCCGGCGTCTTCCATGCCGCGGTACACCTGCACCAGCGCGGGGAAACCGCCGGCAATGCCTTCGGCAATGGCCGCGCCGCGCGTCACGATGCCGTGCCGTTCCAGCAGCCCTTCGGCCAGTGCCACCGCGCGCACGGTGTCGCTGCTGCCAGGGCGCTGCAGCAGCGACCAGCGTCCTGCCACGGTTGCCGCATTCAACGGGTGCGCGTCCGCCACCGCGCTGGCGGCGCCGAGCGGGTCCATCATCGCCCTGCCGCGCGCCCAGCGCCCCTGACGCGCGGAGGTGACTGCCTTCGGACGCACCGTCCGGGGGCCGGAGAGATGGCGCAGCGGCGCCCACAGGTCGGTGGTCACCCAGCCCGCCCACGCCAGTTCCCAGAGCGCCTCATGCAGGGTCTCCGCGCCCGCGGGCTGGCCGCCGCCCGCCTCCAGACGGGCCTGCACCGCCACCGCGAGCTGGCGTGCGAAGAACGCGCCGCCATCGGACAGCACGTCAAGCACCGCCGCCTGCATCGGCGTGGGTTCAAAGCCGGACAGCGGCGGCAGGGTCTCGCCGGCCATCGCCTGGACATGCAGCGACACCAGGCCATCGTCCTCGCCGAGCCTGGCGTGCCCGGCCCAGACCACGGTGCCGGTGGCCAGCAGCGCATCGAGCAGGGCCGGCGTGTAATCGGCAACCCGGGCCGGCAGGATCTGGTTTTCCCACGCCGACGCCGGCGCGGGCACACCGGCCAGCATCTCGATCACACGCAGCACGCCGTCGCTGCCGGCGAACGCCCCCTGCGCCGGCACGGCGCCACGGCGTGCGGCGACGGCGGCATCGGCGACCAGACCCTGCCGTTCCAGCAGCAGGGTCACGTAGGCCTCGCGGCTGGCCGGGCGGGTGGCGTCGCGAGCGGCCTGCAGCGAGCGCAGGCGCAGGCGCTGGAACACGCCCTCACCCACCCATTCGCGGCGTGCGAGCGGCATGACAGCGTCGTTGTCCGTTGCGATGTCCGTCGTGCGCAGACCGGCGCCGAAATGACCCGTCAGCACCTTGCCCTGCGCTTCCAGCCGCGCCAGGCCGGTATCGGCCACCGCCACGCCTACCGCCCAATGCCGGGCGACATCGGCGGTGGTGAACGGTGCGTGGGTCCGGGCATACCGGCCAAGCAGCTCGCCCAGGGGATCGACCGAAGGTTCCAGGAACGCCGCAGGTATGCCCGGGGGAAGCAGCACCGCGAGTGCATCGCGCAGTCGCGCGGCGTCCTCCACCGCCGCCCATACCGGGCGGCCGCCCAGCGTTACCGCGATGACGCGCTGCTCGCGCTGCAGCGCCAGCAGGTGCGCGGGGGCGTCCGCGCCGTCGGTCAGCCGCGCCGCCAGGTCGGTGTCGCTCAGGGGCCCGAGTTCGCGCAGCAGATCGGCCAGGCCTTCCCTGCCGCTGGCCCGCCGTGCGGGGACCAGGCGCTGCAGTTCCTGCTCCACCTGTTCCACTACCGTGGCGTCGAGCAGTTCGCCAAGATCCACCTGGCCCAGCAGATCGGCCAGCAGGCCGGCATCGAGCGACAGCACCGAGGCGCGACGCTCCGCCAGCGGTACATCGGTGCCGTACATGAACTCGGCCACGTAGCCGAACAACAGATTGGCGGCGAATGGCGACGGCACCTCGGTGGTCACCTCGGCGACCCCCACGCTGCCGTCGGCGAGCCGCCGCATCAGTGCATCCAGCGCGTCCAGGTCATAGACGTCCTGCAGGCATTCGCGTGCGGTTTCGATCAGGATCGGAAAGTCCGGATAACGCTGTGCGATCGCAAGCAGTTCGGCCGCGCGCAGGCGTTGCTGCCACAGTGGCGAGCGGCGTCCGGGGGTTCGCCGCGGCAGCAGCAGCGCACGCGCGGCGCACTCGCGGAAGCGTGCGGCAAACAGCGCCGAGCCGCCCACCGACTGGTGAACCTCGCGACGCAGGCGTTCGGGGTCGAACAGGAACAGCTCGGCACCAGGCAGTCGCCCGGTCGAATCGGGAAGCCGCAGGATGATGCCGTCGTCGCTGGCCACCACCGCCGGGTCCAGACCCCAACGGTCCTGGATGCGGCCGGCCACCGCCAGTGCCCACGGCTCGTGCACGCGCCGTCCGTATGGCGAATGCAGCATGACCCGCCAATCGCCGGATTCGTCGCGGCAGCGCTCCACCACCAGCCGCCGGTCGGTAGGCAGCACGGCGGTGGCGGCGCGCTGTTCGTCCAGCAGCCCCATGATGTTCGCGATCGCGTTCGCCTGCAGCCCGCCTGCCTGCAGCGCGGCCAACTGCGCGGCGGGAATCGCGCCGGTCGCCGGGTCGGTCTCCATGGCCGCCAGGAACGCGCCAACGGCCTCGCCCAGTTCGGCCGGTCTCCCCACGCCTTCGCCGCGCCAGAACGGCAGCCGTGCCGAGCGCCCCGGCGCCGGCGTGACCACCACCTGGTCGTGGGTGATCTGTTCGATGCGCCACGAGGTCGCACCCAGTGTGATCACGTCGTTGACCCGCGATTCGTGCACCATCTCCTCGTCCAGCTCGCCTACGCGCCGCGAACCGGCACGCTCTTCGCCTTCCGGCAGGATCACGCTGTACATGCCGCGATCGGGAATCGTCCCGGCGCTGGTCACCGCCAGCTGCTTGGCGCCGGGTCGCGCGCTCAGTTCTCCGCGCTGCCGGTTCCACACCAGCCGCGGGCGGAAGCCGGCGAAATCGTCGGAGGGATAGCGCCCGGCCAGCATGTCCAGGGTCGCGTCGAACGCGCTGCGCGGCAGGTCCCGGTACGGCGCCGCACGCCGCACGCACGCGTACCACTGCTCCACGTCCAGCGTTTCCATCGACGCGGCCGCCACGGTCTGCTGCGCGAGGACGTCCAGCGGATTGCGCGGCGGCTCGACGGCCTCGATCTGACCGGCCAGCATGCGCTGGATGGCGACGGTCGCGTCCACCAGGTCGCGTCGGGTGCGCGGGTACACCAGGCCGGTGGAGGTGCCGCCGACCTGGTGACTGGCACGCCCGATCCGCTGCAGCGCGCTGGCCACCGAGGGCGGCGCAGCCACCTGGATCACCAGGTCGACCAGCCCCATGTCGATGCCCAGCTCCAGGCTGGAGGTAGCCACCACGCAGCGCAGCGTGCCGTCCTTGAGCGACTGCTCGATGTCGCGACGTTGTTCCTTGGATACCGAGCCGTGGTGCGAACGCGCGATCAGGGTGGGCGCGCCAGGGACGCGGGTGCTGGTGCTGCCGGTGAACGAGCCGTACTGCAGCGACTCCACCACGGCACCCGGCGAGCGCTCCAGGCCGCTCTCTCGCGCGCTGCGCTCGGCATACAGCTCGTTGAGCCGGGCGGTGAGCTTCTCGGCCACGCCGCGCGAGTTGGCGAACACGATGGTCGAGCGCCGGGCCAGCACCTGGTCGAGAATGCTGGCCTCCACGTGCGGCCAGATCGACCCGGCCCGACCGGGCAGTTCGCGCGCATCCAGAGGCCCCGCCTGCGCCGGCAGATCGGCCATGTCTTCCACCGGAACCACGATGCTTACCTCCAGCTGGCGCGGACTGGCGGGGTCGACCACCGTGACCGGACGGTCGCCGCCGAGAAAGGCGGCGACCGCCTGCACCGGCCGCACCGTGGCCGACAGCCCGATCCGCTGTGCAGGCACCTGAAGCAGTGCATCCAGCCGCTCCATACTGAGCGCCAGATGGCTGCCGCGTTTGCCGCCGGCCACGGCGTGGATTTCATCGACGATCACGGTATCGACATCACGCAGGGTGTCGCGCGCCTTGGAGGTCAGCATCAGAAACAGCGACTCGGGCGTGGTGATCAGGATGTCCGGCGGCCGCCGGGCCATGCGCGCACGTTCGGCGGCAGGCGTGTCGCCCGTGCGCACCGCCACGGTCAGGGTCAGCGGCGGATCACCGCGTCGCTGACGCTCGGCGTCAACGCCCAGCAACGGCAGCTGCAGATTGCGCTGCACGTCGGCGCCCAGCGCCTTGATCGGGGAGATGTAAAGGACGCGTGTGCGTCGCGGCACAGGCTCGTGCACACGTTGACGGTAAAGCTGGTCGATGGCGTGCAGGAATGCCGCCAGCGTCTTGCCGGATCCCGTGGGTGCGATCACCAGGGTGTGCTGGCCCTGCCCAATGGCGGCCCATGCCGCTTCCTGCACCGGTGTAGGCGAGGCAAATGCAGAGGCAAACCACGCACGGGTGGCGGGCTCGAAGGGAACAAGGGCGTGATGATCGGGCGACGGCTTCATTGACGTCCAGATTACCCGCTCAGGCGTAGAAATCTCAGCATGAAACGCCTTTCCCACCCTGCCCGCCGCACCACGCTGTTGATCGCCCTCTGCGCCGTATCCGCATTCGGCACGACGGCGATGGCGCAGTTCGCGCCGCTGATGGCGCGCCCCACCGATCTTCCCCGCCCGGAACCCGCCGAGAGCTGGCGCCTGGCCATCCACGATGGCGCCGAGTCCAACGGCACCATCAGTTTCCGCATCTGGCTGAAGGAAGAATCACCGATGCACGTGGATGTTCCGATCACCCAGGGCGAATCGGAGGCCGCCATCGCCAATGCCACCCGCGCCGCCATTGGCGCACGGCTCGGCAACCGTTACCAGGTGAGCGTCGACGGCAGCGACGCCGTCGTGATCCAGGCCTACCGTGGATCACCGGAGTTCACGGTGGAACTCCTGCGCGACACCGCGCGCGACGTGGACGTCGCGGTGGCGCAGGAGTAAGTCCCATCCAACGCGTCCGCCGATCAGGCGGCCTGGTAGCTCGGATAGTCGATGTAGCCCTCTGCGCCACCGCCGTAGAACGTAGCGCGGTCCGGGGTGTTCAGCGGCCAGCCGTTCTGCAGGCGGGCAACCAGGTCAGGGTTGGCGATGAACGGCGTGCCGAAGGCGGCCAGATCGATCAACCCGGCCGCGATCAGCTGCTCGGCACGCTCGCGATCAAGACCACCCGCAAGAATGAGCGCCGTTCCAGGCAGGTTGCCCTTGATGGTGCGCAGCAGCTTCTGGAACCCGGTTTCCGTACCGCCTTCGACCACCTTCTGACCGACCTGGAAGCCCGACTGGTCCATGAGGTGAACATAGGCGAGGCCGCGCTTGCCGATCGCTTCGCTCAGCGCCGCATAGGTGCTGTCGATCTCATCATGCAACGGCATGTCGAACAGCTGGCCGTACGGCGACAGGCGGATGCCGGTGCGCGCCGCGCCAACGCGGGCGACCACGGCATCAATCACCTGCAGGGTGAAACGCAGCCGGTTTTCCATGCTGTCGGCGGCGTACTGATCGGTGCGGTCGTTCACCAGTGGATTCATGAACTGCTCGAACAGGTACCCGTTGGCCCCGTGGATCTCCACGCCATCGAAGCCGGCCTCGATGGCATTGGCGGCGGCCTGTGCGAACTCACCCACGATGCGCGCGATCTCGTCCGTGGCCAGCTGGCGCGGCGCCGGCGGCGCGACCAGGGCCGGACGCCCGGATTCGTCATGGCCGAACGCCTGGGCGCCGACCGCCTGCTTCGAGCTTGCACTGACCGGCAGCTTGCCATCGGCCTGGATGCTCGGATGGGAGACGCGCCCCACGTGCCAGAGCTGCGCCACGATCCGGCCGCCCACGGCGTGCACCGAGTGGGTGGTCAGTTTCCATCCCTCGATCTGTTCGGCCCGGAAGATGCCCGGGTTGAACAGATAGCCCTGCCCTTCCTGCGAGATCGGAGTGCCCTCGCTGACGATCAGGCCGGCGGTGGCGCGCTGGGTGTAGTACAGCGCGATGCGCTCATCGGCAATGTCGTTGGGCGCGCGGGCGCGGGTCAGCGGCGCCATCACCACACGGTTGCGGAGGGTCGTGCCGGCGAGGTCGAACGGCGTAAAGAGGGAAGTCATGCGAACGGGTCCTGATGAGGGCCGCGTGGGGCGGCATCCACGCATGCTAGATAGATGCCGATAGCGCTACAATCCGCCTCATCGGCAAATGACAATTGCTCTAAACGCATTCAACGGAGCAGACCCATGCAGCTCAAGGCGCTGCGCTACTTTCTGATGGTCGCCACCACCGGCAGCTTCCTGGCCACGGCGCGGCATTTCCGGGTACCAGCCTCCTCGGTGTCCCGCTTCATCGCGGCGCTGGAGGAAGACATCGGCCAACAGCTGTTCTATCGCAGCACCCGCGCGGTACGCCTGACCGAGGCCGGAGAAAGATTCCATCCGCAGGTGCGCGAAGCAGTCGAGCTGCTCGATGCGGCGGTGGATGAACTCGCTGGCACGGAAGATGCCCTCAGCGGCGTGCTTCGGATCAACGCGCCGGAGGCGTTTGGCCGCCTGCATGTTGCCCCGCTGCTTACCGCGCTGCAGGCCACCCATCCCGGTCTGGAGATCGAACTGCAGCTTACCGATGCCTTCATCGACCCGGTCCAGGAGGGGGCGGACATCACCGTGCGGATCGGTGCCGTGGTCGATTCCGGGCTGATCGGCAAGGTGGTCAGCCCGCAACGGCAGATCGTCGCCGCCAGTCCCGCCTACCTGGCCGAACACGGCGTGCCGGCCGCCCCGTCCGATCTGCTGGCGCATCGCTGCCTGCTGTACAAGGGTCAGCTGGGCACCCAGCGCTGGTACTTCCGCGACACCGCATCGGCGCCCTTCGCGGGCATCCCGGTCAGCGGCCCACTGCGCAGCAACAATGCGGAGGTCCTGCTCAGCGCCGCACTGGCCGGTCACGGCATCGTGCTCTTCCCCAGCTGGCTCTACGACGCCGGCAGTTTCCGCCGACAGGAACTGATACCGCTGCTGGGCAGCTGGGAAGCGGCCGTGTCCACCGAGCCCTCCTTCATCCAGCTGCTGTCGCCGGCCAACAAACTGCGCTCGCGCAAAGTCCGCGAGGTCACCGGCTATCTGGTGGACAGGTTCGGCGCGCCGCCCTACTGGGATGCCCCGGCAACGTAGCGCGGCGCCCTGCGGCGCTGCCCAGCATCCACGCCCGACCCGCCCGATGCGGGTTTTACTGTAGACCCGCCCGCCGCACGGTGCGACGCTTTCGCACGCACGTTGCCTGCCCTTCCCTCCGGTTCCTCCGAGGTTGCCCGGTGGTTGCGATCCCCCCGTCCATGCGTGGCCTTGTCGTGATGGCCTGCCTGCTGCTCGGCGGCTGCGTCACCCTGCCCCGCAATCCGGTACCCGCCAACCAGATGGCGTGGGCGGTCGTGCCCGGCATGGCGGACGTGCGCGGCTGGGCCGGGCGACCGAACCGCGACATGGAACTGGACTTCGAGCGTTCGATGCACGACGAGCGCCCCTCCGATTTCCCGGTGGCCAGCGACGGGCGCATCCACTATCCGCATCTGGCATTATCCGGCGGCGGTGCCAATGGCGCGTTCGGCGCCGGCTTCCTCAATGGCTGGACCGCCACCGGCACCCGCCCGACCTTCAAGATCGTCACCGGCGTCTCCACCGGCGCCCTGATGGCGCCGTACGCCTTTCTTGGCTCCGACTACGACGACGCGCTGAAACGCTTCTACACCACCACCTCCGATGCCGATGTGTTCACCGCCGGCAACCCCTTGATGGCGCTGCTGCGGCGCGACTCCCTGGCCCATACCGCACCGCTGGAAGCACTGATCGCCCGCGCCATCGATGCGCCCCTGCTGGCGAAGATCGCCGCCGAACACCGCGCCGGACGGCGTCTGTACATGGGCACCGCCGATCTGGATTCACGGCAGTTCGTGGTCTGGAACATGGGCCTGATCGCCACGCGTGAATCGCCCGAGGCGCTGGCCCTGTTCCGGCGGGTAATGCTGGCGTCGGCCTCGATCCCGATCGCGTTTCCGCCGGTGCTGATCGAGGTGGAGGTGCACGGGCATCGCTACGACGAAATGCATGTGGATGGCTTCGTGGCCGCCAACATCTTCCTGCACGCGGGCATCATTGACCCGCAGCGCATCTACAACCGGCTGGCGCGCGCGCCGGCCACCTACGACACCTTCATGATCCACAACGGCCAGCTGGCGGCGGCGTCCGACCCGGCCGAGCGCTCACTGCGTGGCATCGCGTTCCGCGTCATCGATGTTGCCGGCCGCGCCGGCATGGTCGGCGACCTGTTCCGCGAGTACGCCTACGCCCGGCGCGACCGTGCGCGCTTTGCGTGGGTCACGATCGATTCCACGCTGAGGCTGGCCGACGCCGCCAGCTTCGATCCCGCGCGCATGACGGTGCTGTACGGCATCGGCTATGACCGGGCCCGCCAGGGCCCGGTGTGGCTGTCGCGCCCGCCGGGAATGTCGCCGGCCGACGACCCCTGACCGGCTACTGGGCGCTGCTGCCGCGACTGGCCAGCAGTGCGATGGCGCGGTCCGGCAGGTGCCAGTGCCCCTGCTCGTCGGCCTGCACCGGTGCATCGTCCACGGAGGTGATCAACAGGCGCCATGGGGTGTTTTCCAGCGGCGGCGGCACGAACGCCTGCGGCTCGGCACCGGCATTGACCAGCAGCAGCAGCTGGATCGCCTCCACGCCATGCGGGTCGCCGTCGGTGGCGGTCGCCGGCAGCTGCAGCATCAGCGCACGCTGCTGCGAGGCGTGCCAATCGCCCTCCTGCATGGGCTGACCATCCGGACGGATCCAGTGCGCGGCATCGGTCCCGTGGCCGTCGCGCGCATCCAGGAAGCGGCTGCGGCGCAGCTGCGGGTAGCGGCGGCGCAGCGCCAGCAGGCGCCGGACGAACAGCGACTGCTGCTGGCCTTCTTCGCTGCCAGCGCGCTCCCAGTCGATCCAGTTGATCGGATTGTCCTGGCAGTAGGCGTTGTTGTTGCCATTCTGCGTGCGCCCGAACTCGTCACCGGCCAGCAGCATCGGCGTGCCCTGGGCGAGCAGCAGGCTGGCCAGCAGGTTGCGCATCTGACGGCGGCGCAAGGCCAGGATGCCGGCGTCGTCGGTCGCGCCCTCCGCGCCGTGGTTCCACGAGATGTTGTGGTCCGTGCCGTCGCGGCCGTCCTCGCCGTTCTCGAGATTGTGCTTGTCGTTGTAGCTCACCAGGTCGTGCAGGGTGAAGCCATCGTGCGCGGTCACGAAATTGACCGACGCCGAGGGGCGGCGCCCGTTGTGGTCGAACAGGTCGGCCGAGCCCATCAGGCGGGTGGCGAATTCGGACAGCTGACCTTCGTCGCCCTTCCAGAAGGCGCGCATGTTGTCGCGGAAGCGATCGTTCCACTCGGCCCAGCCCGGCGCGAAGTTGCCCAGCTGGTAGCCGCCCGGCCCGATGTCCCACGGCTCGGCGATCAGTTTGACCTGGCTCAGCACCGGGTCCTGGCGGACCGCATCGAGGAAACTGCCGGACGGATCGAAGCCGGCACGTTCACGCCCCAGGATGGTGGCCAGATCGAAGCGGAACCCGTCCACGTGCATGTCCTGCACCCAGTAGCGCAGCGAATCCATCACCATGCGCAGCGCGCCGGCATTGGTCAGGTCGAACGTGTTGCCGGTGCCGGTGTCGTTGATGTAGTAGCGGCGGTCATCGGCCAGGCGGTAATAGCTGGCGTTGTCGATGCCCTTGAAGGACAGCGTCGGGCCCAGCTCGTTGCCCTCGGCAGTGTGGTTGTAGACCACGTCGAGGATCAGCTCGAGCCCGGCATCATGCAGGCTGGCCACCATCTGCTTGAACTCGGCGATGGTGCTGGTGGAAAGGAAGCCCGGTTCCGGCGCGAAGAAGCCCAGGGTGTTGTAGCCCCAATAGTTCTTCAGCCCACGCTCGACCAGGTACTGGTCATCCACATGCGCGTGCACCGGCAGCAGTTCCAGCGCGGTGACGCCCAGCTGGCGCAGGTGGTCGGCCAGGGCGTCCGAGCGCAATGCCGAGAACGTGCCGCGCATCGCCTCCGGCACCGCCGGGTGCTGCATCGACAGTCCGCGCAGGTGTGCTTCGTAGATCACCGTGCGGTCCCAGGGCGTGGACGGGCTGCGGTCGGCGCCCCAGGTGAAGGCCGGGTCGACCACTACGCAGCGCGGCACATAGGCGGCGCTGTCACGACGGTCGAAGCTGAGGTCCTTGTCCTTGTGACCCAGCGTGTAGCCGAACACGTGGGGGGCCCACTTGATCTGCCCCACCAGCTGCTTGGCGTACGGGTCCATCACCAGCTTGTTGGGGTTGAACCGGTGACCGGCCTCGGGGGCGTACGGGCCATGCACGCGGTAGCCGTAGCGCTGGCCCGGGCGCGCATCGGGCAGATAGCCATGCCAGATTTCGTCGGTGTACTCGGGAAGGCGGATCCGCTCGACTTCGCGACCGCGCTCATTGAACAGGCACAGGTCCACCTGGGTGGCGTGGCGGCTGTACAGCGAGAAGTTCACCCCCAGGCCGTCCCAGGTGGCGCCGAGCGGGTACGGGCGGCCTGCTCTGACACGCGAGGAGGTGCTCATCGGGGCGCCTCCTGATCGTGCAGCGAGGCTTCAATCTCGGCGGCCACCAGCCGCTCGGCCATCTGCCAATGACGCGCCGACTGCCCCTCCGGGCGCCCTTCGGCCTCCCAGATCTGCCGGGCCAGTTCCCGGGTACGTTCGGCTTTCTGTTGCTCGTCCATCGTCATGTCTCAGCAGGTTGAGTAGATCGCGACCGGGCTGCCGAGGAACAGCTGCCGCAGTCGCAGGGGGGTGCCATCGCTGACCAGCGGCGTGCCGGTCAGCAGGTTGCGGTAATGGCCGGGCGCGACCGTCAGCGTCGCGCCGGCCCAGTGCGAATCGGCGAGCGCAGCGCCCTGGCGGGACGGCTGCGTGCCGGTGTGCCGCGCCACCGCCACCAGCAGCCGCTTGCCGCCGTGCTCGCGCTGGAACGCCAGCATCGGCACGTCACGGTCGGGGTGCAGCGGCTGGTAATCGCCGTGCGCGAACAGCGCCGGGGCCGCGCGCCGCAATGTCAGCAGCTGCTGCACCAGGCGCGCCTTGAGCGCGCCGTCGTGCCAGTGCGCCAGCAGCTCTGGCCAGCGCCGGCCGTCCTCCAGCCACGCCCGTCGCTGGGTGTAGTCCACCTCGCGGCGGTTGTCCGGATCGACCAGCGACAGGTCCCAGCCTTCCGTTCCCTGGTAGAGGTCCGGCACCCCGGGCAGGGTCAGCCGCAGGGTGGTCTGCGCCAGCGCATTGCGGGCGCCCGCCGCGCCCACCTGCGCAGCCGCCTGCTGCAGGCAGCTGCGCAGCGGCGCAGCGGCCGGGTGCAGCAGCAGCTGCTCGATGAAGGCCTGGACGCGCGCCTCGAACACGGTATCCGGGTCGGTCCAGGACGAATACTGGTCGGCTTCGCGCAGGGCCTTGATCTGCCACTGCACGATCCGCGTGGCGAACCCCCGCGCGTCATCCAGCGCACCATTCGGCCACGCACCCAGCAGGGTCTGCCACAGCAGGTGGCGCACGGCCGGCGGGGGCAGCCGCAGCCCCACCCGCGCAGCACGCCGCTCCAGCGTCCGGATCTGCCGGCCCCACCACTGCGGCTGTTCGGACAGCACGGCCAGTCGCGCCCGGCTGTCCTCGCCACGCTTGTGGTCGTGGGTCGCCGTGGCCAGCATCGCCTGCGGGTGATGCTGGGCGCGCATCAGGATGCGGGTATGCAGAGCGCGGGTGGACAGCGCGAACTGGTCCGGGCGGCTGCCCACCTCGTTGCGCGAGAGCAGTACTCCGTAGCGATAGAACGCGCGGTCTTCCACGGCCTTGGCGTTGAGGGGGGCGCTGAGTTGCTGGAAGCGTCGGCGCAGCGCGGCGCGCCTGCGCCCGTTGCGGGTCTCGTCCCAGAAACACGCCGCGATCCACCGCGCTGCCATCGCGGTATCGGCGGGCTCCTCGCTCGACACGCGGTCCAGCACGCGTTCCCATCGCCACCGGTCCTGCTCGTCGGCATCCACTGCCGTGGCATAGGTGCGGTACACGGGGAAGCGCTCCAGCAGCGCGGTCAGCGCACGCGACAGCACGGCGCGGCCGAAGCGATTGCCGGCGGCCAGCGTCACGCGCTCGGTCTTCAGCAGATGCCGCAGCACGGTGTCGAACTCACTGCGCAGGCCGCGCGCCAGCACCTCCCGCCGAGCCGCCACGTCTTCATCGCCAAAGGCGCGGGGACTGCCACTGGCCTGTTGCCACTGCTGCAACAGCAGCGCCTCACCGGCGGCATCATGCAGCCACGCCGAGACCTGGTCCATGAAATCGTAGCCCGTGGTGCCATCGCAGTCCCACGCCGTGGGCAGCGCCTCGTCCGGAGCAAGGATCTTTTCCACCCACAGCAGTGGCGGCACGGCCTGTCCCGCGCAGGCAGCATTCATTGCCTGCCGCAAACGCTGCAGGTAGCCACGCGGGTCGGCGATGCCATCCACATGATCCACGCGCAGGCCGTCCACCAGCCCCTCCGCAAGCAGCGCCAGCGGCAGCTGATGCACGGTCTCGAACACGTCGTCGCGGTGAACCTGCAGGCCGACCAGGCTGGAAATCGTGAAGAAGCGGCGGTAGTTGATGCGGTCATCGCCCAGCCGCCACCAGAGCGGCCGATACGCCTGCGCATTGATCAGCTCGCGCAGCGCAACGGGATCGCCTGCCGCCATGCGCTCGCCGCGCAGCGGCAAGCGCGCGTCGTGGTGGCGCAGGACCGGCGCGCCGTCATCCACGTCGATCTGGAGCACGCCGTCGTTGATCGCCGCGTCGAGCGGACGGTCCAGGATCGGCAGCTGCAGCGCGCCTTCGGCGAGCGGCGCCTGCCAGTTGATGTCGAACCACGCCGCGTACGCACTGTTGCGGCCATTGCGAAGCACGTCCCACCACCACCGGTTGTCCGCATGGGCGGCCATGTGGTTGGGCACGATGTCCAGCACCAGCCCCATGCCGAGCTGACGGGCGCGGCTGGCCAGCGCACGCAGCGCAGGCTCGCCGCCCAGCGCCGGATTGACCCGGGTCGGATCTACCACATCGTAGCCGTGGGTGGAGCCCGGCACCGCATGCCAGATCGGGGACAGATAGAGATGACTGATGCCGAGCGCTGCGTAATAGTCCAGCTCGCGCGCCGCGTCGAACAGGGTGAATCCGGCGTGCAGCTGCAGGCGCGCAGTGGCGCTCACCCGGGTCATGGTGGCACCTGTCCACGTGCGGCGGCGAACCGGGTCATTGCATCCTCCAGTGTCTCGTCGAACCCCTCGCCCGGCAGGCGTTGACGCCAGTTGGGGTGGATGGCGACCGTGCCCGGCAGGTTCACCTGCTCGGACAGGCCCAGCGCGTCTTCGACCGGCAGCAGCGCCAGCGCAGCGGGGCTGGCCCCGACGTATTCCAGTGCGGCACGCCGCGCCGCCGCTTCATCCAGATCGCCGCGCGCCATCGCCGCGTCCAGGCGCGCAATATCGGCCCCGCGCTCGGCGGCCTGCGCCTTCAGCCCGGCTGCGTCGAGTTCGCCCAGGCGGTGACGCCAGGCAAGATCCAGCCCGCGCCGCCATCCCACCAGAGTGGGCAGGTCGTGCGTGCCGGTCATGGCCACGGCCTCCGCGCGCCAAGCGCCGGGCGACAGGAATTCACCCTGTTCGTCGCGCGCGAAGGGCAGTACATCCATGCCGAGCACGCCGCGCGCGGCCAGTGTCTGGCGGATGCCCGGTGGCACCACACCCAGGTCTTCGCCGATCACGATGCAGCGGTGCCGCCACGATTCGATCGCGGCAATGTTGAGCAGATCGTGCAGCGGATAGCGAAGATAGGCGCCCTGCCCTGCACCGGCGCCGGCAGGTACCACCCACAGGCGCTGCCAGCCCAGAATATGATCGATCCGGATGCCGCCGCGGTCGCGCATTACCGCGCGCAGCAGGGCGATGAACGGCGCGAAGCCCTGTTCGACCAGACCGTGCGGGGAGTAGCTGGTCACGCCCCAGACCTGCCCGCCCGCGCAGAAAGCGTCCGGCGGCGCGCCCAGTACCAGGCCGCGCAGCAATGCGGTACCGGCCGCGTCGGCCTCTGCACCGGCGGGATCGAAGCCGACCGCAAGATCGGCGATCAGTCCCAGCCCCATGCCGCTGCCCCGCGCCTGCGCCTGCGCGCGTTGCCAGCCACGGCTGACCAGCCACTGCCCGAACAGGTACAGCGACGAGGACAAGCCCAGACGGGGATGCATGAAGGCCACATGGCGGGCCAGGGCCGGGCCGCCATCGGCGACAAAGCGTTGCAGGTCGGTCGCAGCCTCCGCATCGTCGACCATCGCGCCGCGCACCGCCGCCAGCCAGGCCCACTTGGCCGACGCCGCCGCCGGCCAGTCGATCAGCGGTGCAGCGCGCAGTACGGCGAGCTGGTCGCGCAGCGACGGGTGCTGTTCCAGCGCCTGCAGCGCAACATCGCCGAACGCCTCCACCGGTGCCGCATAGATCGCGTCGAGGAAGCGCCGGTCGCCGGGGAAATACGGGCTGTAGCCGGGATCGACGCCGCTGGGTGCATGCACCGGGCCCAGCGCCAGCGCATCAGCGCCGGCGATGGCGGCATGCCGCGCCCAGGCAGCGCACGCCGCGGTATCGCCGATTCCGCCGTCGTGCGCGCCGCGTGCCGCATAGGGTTGCAGCACCAATCCCCAGGGATGGCGGCGGGCCACCGCATCCTGGACGCCGAAGCACCGCGGTGGTGCCACCGCCACCTGCTGGGTGTGCGCGCCGCAGGCGAGCGTCCAGTACCCGGTCATCGCCGGTGCGGTCGCGCAACCGGCTGCATCGGTACGGCCCTCTTCGCGGTGACCCTCTTCGTGCTCCCACAGGCACGCCGCGTCGGCCGCGCCGGCATCCACCGGCTGGCCGCTGATTGCCGTGCGCAGCACCGGCACCTGACGGCGGGTGCCGAGCGCGACCAGCGCCTCATGGCACTGCGCCGGCGTGGCGTTGGGGATGCCCAGTGCGTCCAGGATGGCGCGCAGCACCGCATCGTCCACATGCTGGGGACGACCCGCAATATCCACCCAGTCGACGGAGACGCCCACGGCACCGGCAAGCTCACTGAGTGCGTGTATCGCGCTGTTCATGCAGGGACCGCCACGGCATGCAGGCTGTCCGGCGCCAGCCGGCCATCACCGGTCGCCGCGCCAAACCGGTATACGTCACGGCCGGCCGGCAGCGGCACCGACGCCGCCGAGCCGCTGGCATTGATGGCCAGCCACCACTGGCCGCCCGGCAACTGCCAGCCGGCACGCAGCACGCCCGGGGCGACCACCTCGGCGCCCAGCGAACGTGCCGCCCCGGAGCGTCCCAGCCAGCCCGCGCGTACCGCAAGCAACTGGCCGAACCACTCCAGCCACGACGCCGATTCCGGGTCATCCTCGTCCGGCCACGGGCAGCGCGACAGCGCCAGCGTGCCGGGTGCGTTGGGATCGGGAATGAGCGCGCGGCGGTGCGCGTCGCGGAAGCCGCTGAAGTGCGCGAACTCCGCGCGTCGGCCTTCGCGCACCTGCGCGTCCAGCGGCGGGCGGTGATCGGTGAAGTACAGGAAGGGCGACGTTGCGCCCCACGGCTCGCCCATGAAGAACAGCGGGATCATCGGGGTAAGCGCGGTCAGCGCCATCGCCAGCCGGGTGCGGCGCGGGCCCACCAGGGTAAGCAGGCGCTCGCCCTGGGCACGGTTGCCGATCTGGTCATGGTTCTGCGCGAACACCACGAACTGCTCGGGCGGAATTCCCGCGCTGGGCTCGCCGCGCGTCCTCCCGCTGCGGGTGGTTTCACCCTGCCAGGCAAAGCCTTCGGCCAGCACCCGGCGCAGCCGGTTGGAAGGATCTTCGGCGTAGTCGCCGTAGTACCCCTCGTGCTCGCCGGTCAGCAGGACATGCAAGGCGTTGTGGAAATCGTCGTTCCACTGGGCGGTGAAGCCATTGGCCAGCAACGCCGACTGATTGTTCTCGTTTTCCAGCACCAGCACCACCTCGCGGTCCGGCAGCGCCTGACGGACCTGGGTGCGCAGCGTATCCAGGAAGCCGCTGGGATGGATGGCATGGACCGCGTCCAGGCGCACGCCGTCGAAGCGGTACTCGCGCAGCCACATCAGTGCATTGTCGATGAAGTAGTGCTGCACTTCCGGCCTGCGGAAATCCACCGCGTTGCCCCACGGCGTGCACAGATCGGTACGGAAGAACGCCGGGGCCAGCGTCGGCAGTGGATTGCCGTCGGGGCCGAAGTGGTTGTAGACCACGTCCAGCAGCACCATCAGCCCCAGCCCATGCGCGGCATCCACCAGTGCCTTCAACTCGTCCGGCGTCCCGTAGGCCGACGACGGTGCGTATTGCAGCACACCGTCATAGCCCCAGTTGCGCTCGCCCGGGAAGGTGGCGACCGGCATCAGCTGGATCGCGGTGATGCCGAGCGCGGCCAGCCGTGGCAACTGCTCGCGCACGGCGTTGAACGTGCCGCCTGCGGCGCCCACATGCACTTCGTAGAGCACCGCTTCATGCCAGGGCCGCCCGCGCCACGTGGTGTGTTCCCAGGCGTAGTCATCACGCAGCAGCGCGCTCGGACCGAACAGCCCTTCGGGCTGCGCGCGCGCGGCCGGGTCCGGCACGATGTTCTTGCCATCGATCCGGTACCGATAGTGCATGCCGGGCACGCCCGCAGCCACCGCGCTGAACCAGCCATCGGCATCGGCCTGCATTGGCAATGCGTCGTCGCCCAGCATCAGGTCCACCCGGTTTGCCGCCGGTGCCCAGACCCCGAACTGCCAGCGGCCACACTCGACTTCCCACGCTCCCCACCGCACTACCGCTGTACTCATTCGGCGGCCTGCAGGTACAGCACCGACAACGGAGGCAGGGTCAACGGCAACGACTGCGCATGACCATGCATGGGGTGCGAAATGGTCGCCACCCGACCGGCGTTGCCGACATTGCCACCGCCATAGTAGGCGCTGTCGGTGTTCAGCAGTTCGGCCCACTCCCCTGCGCTCGGGACGCCGAGCAGGTAGTCGTGGCGCGTGACGGGCGTGAAGTTGCATACCACCAGCGTGGCGCGCCCGCTGCCGTGCGGCGCGTGCCGCACGAAGGCCAACACGCTGTTGCGGTGGTCGTCGCTGACGCTCCAGTCGAAGCCGGCCTCATCATCGTTGGCCAGGCGCAGGCTGGGCTCCTGCTGCAGCAGGCGGTTGAGATCACCGACCAGGCGGGCGACGCCCGCGTGCTCGTGACCCGACGCGCTGTCCCAGTCCAGGGTCGCGTCATGGTTCCACTCGGCGGGCTGGGCGAATTCGCCCCCCATGAACAGCAGTTTGCTGCCCGGGTGCGCCCACATGAACCCATAGCAGGCCCGCAGATTGGCGAACTGCTGGGCGCGGTCGCCGGGCATCTTGGCCAGCAGGGAGCCCTTGCCGTGCACCACCTCGTCGTGCGACAGCGGCAGGATGAAACGCTCGCTGAAAGCATAGATGGCACTGAAGGTCATCTCACCGTGGTGGTGGCCGCGGTGAATGGGATCGCGGCGCAGGTAGGCCAGCGTGTCATGCATCCAGCCCATGTTCCATTTGTGGGTGAAGCCCAGCCCCTGCGCCTCGGTCGGGGCGGTCACGCCCGGCCAGGCCGTGGATTCTTCGGCCATCACCAGCACGTCAGGGAAGCGCGCACGTATGGCGTCATTGAACTGGCGCAGGAACGCCACCGCCTCCAGGTTCTCGCGCCCTCCGTTGACATTGGGCAGCCACTCGCCTTCGGCGCGGCTGTAGTCGCGATACAACATGGAGGCAACCGCGTCCACGCGCAGGCCATCGATGTGGAACCGCTCGATCCACTCCAGCGCGCTGCCCGTCAGAAAGGCAGCTACCTCAGTGCGGCCGTAGTTGTAGATCAGCGTGTTCCAGTCCGGATGCACGCCCAGCCGCGGGTCGTCGTGCTCATAGAGCGCGGTGCCGTCGAAGCGCTGCATGCCATGCGCGTCGCCCGGGAAGTGGGCGCCGACCCAATCGATGATCACGCCGATCCCTGCCGCATGGCAGCGGTCAACGAACGCCGCAAAGTCCTCCGGGCCACCGTGGCGCGCGGTAGGCGCGAACAGACCCAGCGGCTGGTAGCCCCAGGAGCCACCGAACGGGTGCTCGCTGACCGGCAGCAGCTCGATGTGGGTGAAGCCCAATCCCTTGACGTAGGGAATCAGCTGGTCGCCCAGTGCGGCCCAGCCCAGGGGTTGGCCCTGTGCGTCCCGCCGCCAGGAGGCCGCGTGTACTTCGTAGACCGAAATGGCCTGGCCGCCGGCGAGCCCACGCGCAGCCATCCACGCCTCGTCGCGCCACGCATGCTCAAGCGGGCCGGTGACCCGCGAGGCGGTGTCGGGTGGCAGTTCGCAGGCGCGCGCCATCGGATCGGCCTTGAGCGCCATCGACCCGCCATCGGCTGCGGTGATCGCGAACTTGTAGCGGTCGCCACGCGTCACCCGGGGCACGAACAGCTCCCATACGCCCGCCTCCTGACGCAGGCGCATCGCGTGACGGCCGGCGTCCCATGCGTTGAAATCACCCACCACGGCTACCCGGCTGGCGTTGGGCGCCCACACCGCGAACCGCACGCCGTCGACCCCGTCGCTCCGGGTGGCAACGGCACCCAGGCAGTGGCGTGCCGCGTCCGGATCGCCATTGCGCAATGCATCCAGCTCCACCGGCGTGAGTTCGGCGCGCGTCGCGACGACGGGCAACTCAACGATATCGGCGGCAACGCGCTCTCCACTCACCACCGGCATGTCCTCGCTCATGCCTCCCGCTCCAGCACGCGCTCGTACAGTCGAAGATAGTGCGTGCCGGCCAGGTCCCAGCTGCTCGGCCGCAGCATGGCGGCCCGGCGCATCGCCGACAGCAGGTCCGGAATGCGATAGGTGCGGAAGGCGCGCTGCACGCAGCGGCGCAGCGAGTCGGCGTCGGCCGAATTGAACAGCAACCCGGTCACGCCGTCCTCCACGGTGTCGATCAGCCCACCGGTGGCGTGGGCGATCGGCAGGCAACCAAAGCGCTGGGCATACATCTGGCTAAGGCCGCAGGGCTCGAAGCGCGACGGCATCAACAGGAAATCGGCACCGGCGAACATCTTGCGGGCCAGGCCCTCGTCGAAGCCGCGGTACACGCCGACGCAGGACGGAAACCGCCGCGACAGCGCTGCCACTTCCGCTTCGATGCGCGGCTCGCCACCGCCGATGATGGCCAGCTGGCCACCGGCCGCGGCGATCTGGTGGGCTACCGCGCAGCTGAGGTCCAGGCCCTTCTGGTGGACCAGTCGCGAGACCACGGCAAACAGCGGCCCGTCGCTGTGCGGCAGGCCCAGTGCCCGCTGCACGCGGCGCTTGTTGGCGACCCGGCCTTCCCAGCGATGCAGGTCGAAATGTTCGGTCAGGTGCAGATCCGTGCGCGGGTCCCAGCTGCTGTCGATGCCGTTGACGATGCCGCTCAGGCGGCCGGAGGCGGCATGCCGCGACAGCAGCGCGTCCAGCCCGCAGCCCTGTTCGGGGCCGGTGATCTGGCGTGCATAGCTCACACTGACCGTGTTCACCTGATCGGCGTGCACGATGCCGGCCTGCAGGAACGACAGCCGACCGTGGAAGGTGATGCTTTCCGCCTGCTCGGGCGACACACCCAGCGTCGCAGCGTCGGCAAGCGGGAACAGGCCCTGGTAGGCCAGGTTGTGGATGGTAAGCAGTGCAGGCACGTCCGAGCCGTACCAGCGCAGGTAGGCCGCCGCCAGCGCGCACGGCCAGTCGTTGAGATGCAGCAGCTCGGGCGCCCATTCCATTCCGGCGTTGCCGCAGGCGATCACGGCGGCGGCGCGCGAGAGCGCGGCAAAGCGCACTGCGTTGTCTGCCCAGTCCTGGCCGCTGCCATCCACGTATGGGCTGCCGCCGCGCTGATACAGGGCCGGGCACACCAGCACCAGAACCGGCAGGCCGCTGGCCAGGATCGTCTCGCCAATGTCGCACGCAGGGATCCCGGCGCGTGCCGGCACCCTGCCGACCAGGCGCAGGTCGGGTGCAGCAGCGATGACTTCGTCATAGCCCGGAATCAGCACGCGCACATCGGAACGGCTGCGCAGGGCGCGCGGCAGCGCGGAGGCAACGTCGCCCAGACCGCCGGCCTTGATGTAGTCGGCCATTTCCGATGTGACGAACAGCACCCGGCGACCGGGATCCACCCGGCCTACCGGCGGCGGCGATGTGGTCTCGACGGCGCGCAGACGCGGCGTGCGGCGAACGCGGGTGCCACGTTCATCGCCGTCGGGCACGGGCAACGGCACAGGAACAGCGATCTGACGCAGATGCGACATGGGGGCAATCTCAAAGTAGTACCGCGGTGGGGGTGCCCATCGGCATTGCGCCAAGAGCGGGGGTTTTCTGCGGCGCCGGAATCGTCGCGCGCGAACCTTGGATTGAATCTACCTGTGTAGCGAATAAACAACGTGTGAACCCGTTGCGACAGGACCGTGACCGTGCTGCGTTTCAGCACCAGATTGCGCCTGGAATGCAGGCTGCAGCGAAAAAATAGCGATGCGCGAATGGCATATGCACATGCGCGCAGAACATGAGCATTGCGCAGAACCGCAGGCCTGAACCCTTCATCCAGCACCACCCGCTGTCACGCGCCCGTCGCATTTACTGTGGCGCCAGCACCTCGATCCAGGTCGGTGCGTGGTCGCTCGCCTTCTCCAGGCCCCTCACCCAGCGATCGACGCCGGCGTCCTTCAGACCGTCTGCCAGCACAGGGTTGAGCAGGAGGTGATCGATGCGCAGGCCCCGGTCGCGTTGATAGTGCTGACGGAAGTAATCCCAGAAGGTATAGAGCGTGGCGTCGCCATGGACACGGCGAAGACTGTCGGTCCAGCCCTGCGCCAGCAGCGCTGCGTAGGCATCACGCACTTCCGGCTGCAGCAGCGCATCGCGGCGCCAGGAGGCGGGATCGTAGATGTCGGCATCGGTGGGCACCACGTTGAAGTCGCCGATCAGCGCGACCGGGTGCGGCAATCCGACCAGCCCGGCGGCGTGCCTGTGCAGGCGCTGCATCCACTTGAGCTTGTAATCGAACTTCGGGCCAGGCTGCGGGTTCCCGTTGGGGAGATACAGGCCGCCCACCAGCACGCCGTGCGCGGCGGCTTCGAGGTAGCGGCTCTGGTCGTCCGTCCGGTCACCCGGAAGCCCGCGCCGGCTTTCGATCGGGTCCTGGCCGCGCGCAAGCAGCGCCACGCCGTTCCAGGCCCGCTGCCCCTGCCACAGGCAACCGTATCCTGCGTCCCGGATGGCCGACTCGGGAAAGGCATCGTGACTGGCCTTCAGCTCCTGCAGCGCGACGATGTCGGGCGCTTCACGTTCCAGCCACGTCAGCAGGTGCGGCAACCGCGACTGGATGCCGTTGACGTTGAACGTGGCGATCCGCAACCGCTTGCGCCGGGCCATGCCGCTGCTCCGCCGGAACGGGAATGTCCGGTTCACGCCACCTTAGGTCAGGCTGCCGCAGGCACGCGTCAAAACCGCGCTCACGCGCCCCTCGCGCGGGGCATCACACGAATACGGTGGCGAATAACATCCCATCGCGCAGGATGAGGCTTCACTCACGAGCGGGAACTGCACCATGGCGATCAAAACACTGGAAGATCTCTTCATCCACGAACTCTCCGACATCTACAGTGCGGAGAAGCAGCTGACCAAGGCCCTGCCCCGGCTTGCCCGCGCCGCGACGAATCCGGAACTGGTCACCGCCTTCGAAACCCACCTGGAGGAAACCCAGGGCCAAGTGGAGCGCATCGACCAGGTGGTTGACGTGCTCGGCATCAAGCTCAAGCGCATCAAATGCGCCGCGATGGAGGGGCTGGTCGAAGAAGGCAAGGAAGTCATCGAAGAGGTCGAGAAAGGACCGGTCCGCGATGCAGCGCTGATCGGCGGCGCGCAGAAGGTGGAGCACTACGAGATCGCCTCGTATGGCACCATCGCCGCCCTGGCCAAGCAGCTTGGCTACAAGGACGCCCTTCCGCTGCTGCTGGAAACGCTGGCCGAAGAAAAGGCCACCGATGAAAAGTTGACCCTGATCGCCAAATCGAGCGGCAGCAGCCAGGCCAAGGCGGCCTGATCCCCGGCGTCATTCGGATGCGGCGGCACTCCGGTGCCGCCGCCTTTCGTTTCAGCGCCGCTGCAACACGAAAGGGACGCGATTGCTCGCGTCCCTTTGCATTACTGGCCGGCAGGTGCCGGGAGTGGCGCGGCGGCCGGTGCGGCCTCAGAGGTAGCCGGCGCTGCCGGTGCCGACGCTGTCGGCGTGATCCGCCACACGGTATTGGCCAGATCGTCCGCGACGATCACCGCACCGCGCGGATCCACCGTCACACCCACTGGCCGCCCTCGGGTCTTGCCATCCTCCCCGCGGAAGCCACTGACGAAGTCCACCGCCGCACCGGACGGCTTGCCGTCACGGAACGGCACGAACACCACCTTGTACCCTACCGGCGGGTTGCGGTTCCAGCTGCCATGCTGGCCGACGAATACACCGTCGGTGAACGCGCCGCCCACGGCGGGAGTGGCAAAGGCCACGCCCAGCGCCGCCACGTGCGAGCCCAGCGCGTAGTCGGGCGCGATGGCCGAGGCGACCTTCTCCGGGTTCTGCGGCATCACACGGCGGTCCACGTGATTGCCCCAATAGCTGTACGGCCAGCCGTAGAAGCCACCCTCACGTACCGAGGTGAGGTAATCGGGCACCAGGTTCGGGCCGATCTCATCGCGCTCGTTGACCACTGCGTACAGCGTGCCCGTCCCCGGCTGCACTGCCAGCGCGGTCGGGTTGCGGATGCCGCTGGCGAAGGTGCGGTGGGCGCCGGTCTGCGCGTCGATCTCCCAGATCTGGGCACGGTCGATCTCCACGGCCATGCCGCGCTCGGTGATGTTGCTGTTGGAGCCGATGCCCACGTAGAGGTGGCGACCGTCGGCGCTGGCCGCGAGCGACTTGGTCCAATGGTGGTTGATCGCGGCGGGCAGGTCGGTGACCTTGGTCGGCGCGCCGCTGGCCCTGGTCTGGCCCTCCACATAGTCGAAGCGGACCAGCGCGTCCTGGTTGGCCACGTACAGGGCGTTGCCGATCATCGCCAGCCCGTACGGCGCATTGAGCTTGTCGGCGAACACGGTCTTGATCTCGTATACACCGTCGCCGTCAGCATCGCGCAGCAGGGTCAGGCGGTTGCCGCTCTTGACCTGGGTGTTGCCCTTGGCCTTGATCTTGCCGGCGATGACATCCTTGGGCTTGAGGTTGGGGGCACTTCCGCCGCGGCCTTCCGCAACGAGGATGTCGCCGTTGGGCAGCACCAGGGTCTGGCGCGGGATGGCCAGGTCGGTGGCGATCGCCGACACCTTGTAGCCGGCCGGTACGGTCGGCACCTGATCGCCCCAGGCGGTGGGCTTGGCGATGGTCATGTCGGGCATGACGCCGCGGTGCGGATCGGGCAGCTCCGGGTTGGCGCCCAGCTGGTTCATCTCCGGCGCCTTGCTGCTGCATGCGGCCAGGGCCACGGCAAGCACCGACAGCGACAGTACCTTCGGCAGTGCGCGGTTCACAGGGCACCTCCCAGGCGCACGCGCACGCTGGAAAAGCCGATCCAGGTCGCTACCAGTGCCAGTACGGTGACGATCACCGACCACACCAGTGCGCCGGGCATGATCGCCCAGGCATCGCGCGCGTGGTGCAGCGAGTTGATGAAACCGACCACCCACGTAACCGCGAGGACCACGACATACAGGCCGCTGCGGCTGCCGCGGACAAGCCCGACCAACCCGCACAGCAGGGCCAGGGTGGTCATGACCATCGCCCCGACCAGCAGCCAGGAGGCAAAATTGCTCCACTGGATCTCGTAGCTGCTCCAGTAGGCATAGTCGGCCAGCAGCGCGCCGAGGAACAGCGGCAGGACCCCGCCCAGCACGGCGGCGTGGAAGGGATGGATGACCCAATGGCGGGTCACGACGGCAGTTGATGCCACGGTGGTGTCTCCAGAAGTGGAACGATCGCTTTCCATCCTGCCAGCCCAGGCGTGAGGGCGGCTTTGATGTACGGCGCCAGATCCGGCACACCGGAACGGCGCCCGGGATGCGACGATGGCGGTCCCCACCGCAGCGCCGCTGCTGCTGTCGAACCGGTCCCATGCGCCCTGACACTCCGCCGCCTGCCTCCCCTCCCGTGCCGCGGGTGCCCGCCGCCACCGGCACTGCTCCCCAGGGATTTGCCATCCGCATCGTCGGTGCCGCCGCCTTCGCGCACCTGCTCAACGATATGATCCAGGCGGTGCTGCCGGCCGTGTACCCGATGTTCAAGAGCCAGTTCGCGCTGAGCTTCGGGCAGATCGGCACCATCGCGCTGGTCTACCAGTTCACCGCCTCGCTGCTGCAGCCGTGGGTGGGCATGTACACCGACAAGCGCCCGCTTCCCTACCTGCTGCCCTCCGGCATGGTCGCCACCTTCGTCGGCATCGCCATGATGGCCATGGCCAACAGTTACGAAATGCTGCTGCTGGCCGCCGCCGTGGTCGGGGTGGGCTCGGCGACGTTCCACCCCGAAGCATCGCGGGTGGCGCGCATGGCCTCGGGCGGACGCTTCGGCACCGCGCAGTCCACGTTCCAGGTGGGCGGCAACACCGGCTCGGCCATCGGCCCCCTGCTCGCTGCCGCCGTGGTGATTCCGCACGGCCAGCGTGCCATCGGCTGGTTCCTGCTGATCGCCGCCGTCGCCATCTTCGTCCTGTTCCGGCTGACCGGGTGGACCGTGCGCCATGGCCAGGCAAAGATGAACAGCCTGGCGCGCTCGCACGGCATCGGACTCAGCCGCGGCAAGGTGGTGCAGGCCATCGCGGTGATCGCGGTGCTGATGTTCGCCAAGTTCGTGTACATCGCCTCGATCACCAACTACTTCACCTTCTATCTGATCGAACGTTTCCACCTGAGCGTCCAGCAGAGCCAGATGTACCTCTTCATCTTCCTTGCCTCGATCGCGCTGGGCACCTTCATCGGCGGGCCGGTCGGCGACCGGATCGGGCGCAAGGCGGTGATCTGGATTTCGTTCCTGGGCGTAGCGCCGTTCGCGCTCGCCCTGCCCTACGCCAACCTGATGGGCACCGCCGTGCTCGCCGTGGCGGTGGGCCTGGTGATGTCCTCGGCCTTCGCCGCGCTGGTGGTGTATGCGCAGGAAGCCGTACCGGGCCGCGTCGGCATGGTCTCGGGCCTGATGTTCGGGCTGATGTTCGGCATCGGCGGCATCGGCGCCGCCGGCCTCGGCAAGCTGGCCGACATCCACGGCATCGTGTGGGTGTACCACCTCACCTCGTTCCTGCCGCTGCTCGGAGTGGCCACGGCGTTCTTGCCGAAGACAAAGCACTAGCTCAACCGCACACTCACAGCGCGCACCGCAAGATGCACGCATGCGTCGTTTCGCCCAGGCCATCGCAGAATCCGACGCGGTCCCCGACGGCATGCCGCGTGCGCTCGCAGCGGCATTGGCGGCGGCGCCTGACCGCTACAACATCGGCAAGGCCTCGTCCGCAGCCGTGATCGCGCGGGACGCCGATGGCGCGCTCGTGGTCGCGGACATGCAGTGGGGGCTGGTTCCGCGCTGGTCCAAAACGCCGGATACCCCCTACACCACCGTCACGGCGCGGCTGGACCGCGCTGCGGGCAGCCGCATCTTCGCCAAGGCCTGGCGCGAGCGGCCGTGCGTGGTGCCGATGACCGGGTACTACAAGCTGGACCGCCAGCGCCGGCCGCCCTGGCCGCTGTTCGTGCAGCGACGGGATGGCCTGGCCCTGCTCGCGGCGGGCCTGTGGGAACACTGGGAAGATGGCGATGGCCAGGTGCTGGACAGCTTCAGCGTGCTCACTGCACCCAATTCCGCCATCCCTGCCCCGCTGACTCCCGACGGCCCGGTGTTCCTGACTGCGGCGCTGGCGATGGACTGGCTGTCCGGCGCGATAACGACCGCCGGCGGGCTGCGCGTCGCCTCGCCCGCGCTGGAGGCCTATCCGGTCGGGCCCGCGTTCCGTGATCTCAAGCGGGACGACTACACCCTGCTGGAGCCGGTCGACCCGGACCTGGAAACGGCATCGCCGCCCTCGCAGGACGAGGACGGCGATGCGTGGGACGACGGGAACTGACCCCGCTCAGTGCGACATCGAGTACGGCTGCTCCGCCCCGTCGCCCGGCCACGCCTTGTTGGGTTCGGCCTGCAGGGTGAAGTGGAGTTCGCCGCCGGCCAGGATTTCCGCATGGCGCAGGAAGGTGCGGTTGAGCGGTTTGCCGTTGAGCGTCACCGAACCCACGTACTCGTGGCCCTTGCCCATCCCATCGGTGGTGATGCGGAAGGTCTTGCCGTTGGGCAGGTTGAGCACGGCCTTGGGCAGGAACGGGCGGCCGATGATGTACTCGGCGCTGCCCGGTGCCACCGGGTAGAAGCCCAGCGCGGTGAATACGTACCAGGCCGACATCTGGCCCAGGTCGTCGTTGCCGGCAAGCCCATCCGGCCGGTCGGCGTACTGGGTGTCCATGATCTGCTTCAGGCGTGCCTGCGCGCGCCATGGCTGGCCCGCATACGAGTACAGGTAGGCCACGTGGTGGCTGGGTTCATTGCCGTGCGCGTACCAGCCGATCAGGCCGGTGATGTCTTCCATGTGCTCGAAGATGGAGGGATCGACCTTGGCGTCGAAGACCGCGTCCAGCCGCGCCAGCAGCTTGTCGGCCCCGCCGTGCGCGGCGGCGAGGCCGGCCACGTCCTGCGGCACGTACCAGGAGTACTGCCAGGCGTTGCCTTCGGTGTAGTCGGTGCCGTAGCCGCTGGCACTGGGATCGAACGGCGTGCGGAAGCTGCCGTCGCGCTTGCGCGCGCGCATGAACCCAGTGTCGGCATCGAAGGCGTGGCGCCAGTTGCCGGCGCGCTTGTCGAACTCAGCGGCGATGTCGCCCTTGCCCATGGCGGTGGCCATGCGCGCGATGGTCCAGTCGTCGAAGGCGTACTCCAGCGTCTTGCTGGCCGCCTCGCCCTCTTCATCGATCGGCACCCAGCCCAGCTCGCGATACTGTGCGATGCCGTCGTACGGACCGTAGTTCGCGGTGGCCACCATGGCCTGCAGCGCCTTGTCGGCATCGAAACCGCGGATGCCCTTGACGTAGGCGTCGGCGATCACCGGCACGGCGTGATAGCCGATCATGCACCAGGTCTCCTGGCCGTGGAACGCCCACACCGGCAGCATGCCGTAGGCGCTGCTGTGCTGGTGGGCGAGCAATGAATTGATCATGTCGCTGTTGCGCTTTTCCGGCTGCACCAGGGTCAGCAGCGGATGCAGCGCACGGTAGGTATCCCACAGCGAGAAGGTGGAATAGTTGGTGTAGCCCTCGGCGCGGTGCACGGCATTGTCCGAGCCGCGGTACTGGCCATCCACGTCCATGAACAAGGTGGGACCCAGCAGGCTGTGGTACAGCGCGGTGTAGGCGCTGCGCCGGTCATGGGCCGGCGCCTCGATGTCGAGCACCGACAGCGCCTGCTGCCACTGCGCGCGCGCGTCGGCGCGGACGCGGTCGAAGTTCTGGTCCTTGGCTTCGGCATCGAGGTTGGCAATGGCGCCTGCCTCGCTCACCGACGAAATGGCCACGCTGACCACCAGCGGTGCGTCGAGCCTGCCGAAGTCGAAGGTGCCCACCAGCTGGCGCCCTTCGATCTGCGGGCGCTGTTCCGGGTTGTTCTGCCCCGGCGGCGGGAAGCCCTTGTAGGCGATGTCGGTCTCGGTGTTGTGCAGCGCATGGCCGGTCAGCGGACGAGAGAAGCGCATGGCGAAATAGAGCTGACGCCCGGGCGCCCAACCACGGGTTTCGCGGAAGCCGGTCACGGTGCCGTCCTCGCGCAGACGCAGGCGCGACCACAGGATCTTGCCGGGGTAGTCGTACAGGCTGGTGCGCAGATCCAGCAGCACCTTGGCGTCCTGGCCCTTGGGGTAGGTGTAGCGGTGCACGCCGGTGCGCGCGCTGGCGGTCAGTTCGGCGCGGACCTTGTAGTCCTGCAGCGTCACCGCGTAATAGCCGGGCTCGGCCTTTTCGTCCTTGTGGTCGAAGCGCGAGGCGTAGCCGCTGCGTGGCTTTTCCGGATCGCCGCGCTCCAGACCGGGGTCGCCGGTGAACGGCATCACCAGCACGTCGCCCAGGTCCGAGTGACCGCTGCCGGAGAAGTGCGTGTGCGAGAAGCCGACGATGCTGCTGTCATCATGGCGGTAGCCGGCGGCCCAGTCGTAGGCCTTTTCGCGCGGCTGGATGCGCGTGTCCGGGCTGAGCTGGACCATGCCGAACGGCACGGTGGCGCCAGGATAGGTATGCCCTTCGCCGCCGGTCCCGATGAACGGGTCCACGGCCGCGTAGGCGCGCTCGCCTGCACTCTGCGGGGCCGCTGTTGCGCCGCCTGCGGCCAGCATGGCGCCGATTGCCAGCGCCGCCCATCCCGACTTCCCTGCTCTGCTCATATGGATTTAGATCGATTCAAGGTAATCCGATCCTAGCATTGGTTGTCCCCGCGCCGCATGTTGCGGCGCGGGGGCCTTGCGCTTGGCGTGAGTTGGCTGGGTTGCCGCGCAGGGCGTGGCACTACGTCACCGTTACGTGGACGTTGAGATCGCGGCGGCCCTGGTATTGGCGTCGGGCAGGGTCGGCTGGGTGGCGTCCACCGTGACCGGTTCGTCGCTGCGCAGCAGCGCGTGGGCTTCGGCTTCGCTGGCGACTGCCGGCGGCGAGCCGCGCAACGGGAGGTTCGCGGTCTCATTGACGAACAGCATCGTCACCAGGCCGATGACCGCTGCGCCCATGAGGTAATAGGCCGGCACCAGTGGATCGCCGGTGCGTTCGACCAGCCACGCGGTGATCAGCGGCGTGGTTCCGCCGAACAGCGACACCGAAACGTTGAACGCGATCGACAGCGCGCTGTAGCGCACCGGCGTGTAGAACAGCGCCGGCAGCGTGGATGGCATTGAACTGGTAAAGCACACCAGTGCCAGGCCGAGCAGCATCAGCCCCAGGAAAATCAGCCCGTCGTTGCCGCTGCCCACCAGCAGCAGGCAGGGAACCGCCAAAGCAAACAGCGCGATGCAGGCGCCGATGATCATCGGGCGACGACCCAGGCGGTCGCTGAACAGGCCGCCGACCACGTTGAGCGGCATCATCACCAGCATCACGATGATGATCAGCAGCAGGCCCTTGCTCTCGGCATAGCCCATGGTCACGCTCAGGTAGCTGGGCATGTAGGTGAGCAGCATGTAGTCGGTCACGTTGAACACCAGGACCAGACCGACGCACTTGAGCAGCTGGGGCCAATGCACCCGCAGCAGCGCGCCCAGCCCGGGGCGCTCCAGGTCGCGCTTGTCGGCTTCTTCGGCATAGGCACGGAATGCGGGGGTCTCTTCCAGCTTCATGCGCATGTACAAACCCAGCAGACCCAGCGGCCCGGCAATCAGGAACGGCAGGCGCCAGCCCCAGTCGAGCATCTGCGTGCTGCTCAGCGCCATGTGCAGCACCGTGACGGTGGCGGCGCCGGCGATGTAGCCGCCTAGGGTGCCGAACTCCAGCCAGCTGCCCATCAGGCCGCGGTTGCGGTCGGTGGAATACTCGGCGATGAACGTGGCCGCGCCGCCGTACTCACCGCCGGTGGAGAAGCCCTGTACCAGGCGTGCGAGCAGCAGCAGGGCCGGTGCCCACATGCCGATGCTGTCATAGGAGGGAATCAGACCGATGCTGAAGGTGCCCAGCGCCATCAGGATCATGGTGAAGGCCAGCACTTTCTGCCGCCCGTAGCGGTCGCCCAGCGGTCCAAACACCAATCCGCCCAACGGACGGACCAGGAACGCGACAGTGAAGGTGGCAAACGTGGCGATCAGCTGCGCGGTGGGACTGCTGGCGGGAAAGAACACCTGGCCCAGCGTCACCGCGAGATAGCCGTACACACCGAAATCGAACCATTCCATCGCATTGCCGAGCGCAGCGGCACCCACGGCTTTCTTCAACATGGGCCGGTCGACCACGGTGACGTCGTCGACCTTCATCTGGCGGCGGCGTTTGAACCAGCCGAAATGGGCATGTGCGGCATGCACTTCCTGCATCTGCTTTCTCCTGGAAGCAGGGTCATCACCACACCCGAGGTCCCACGCACGGCGCGGGAAAAAACCGCCTCCGGTAGAACGCGGCACGATGCGCGAAGCAGAGGGGTGGCAACAGGCGATCCCGGACGGCCGCGTGGTACACCACGGCGCTGCAGGATGGATGACCGAGAGACGGGCAACGGCCCGAGACAATAATCAAGCGGCACATGTTAGCACAACGCGCACGCGGCGTCGTTTCCAATGCTTCGCGCTGCGCTTGAAAGCCCTGTTTTCAAGGGCTTTCAGCCAGATCCGGTCATGCGCTCGCGTGCAGTTCCATCGCCCGCATCACGATGGGCTTGGCCCAGTCCGGCGTCTGCAGCAGGTCGATGACCGTCACCGGATGGTGCAACCCGTCGCGGTCGAGCTGCAGCAGCGGCAACGGCGTCGCCCTGCCCTGCGCATCGGCCGGCGCGCTGTTGTCGTACACATGCAGCTCGGCAAGATGCGGCAGCAGCGCGATCAGGTTCTCGCGCGCCGAATCGTACCGGTCGCGGATCTTGTCGTGCGGAATGTCATGGCCTCCCTGGCTGACCCGGTCGGCGATGCGCGCGATGTGCAGCGCCACGCTGTGCAGTCCACAGAACCAGATGGCCACCTCGTGGGTCTGGCAGGCATCGCGCAGCAGGCGCGGAATGGTGTTGCCGCCGAGCGTGGTTTCGAAGGCGAAGTCCGTGCCGTCGGCCATGGCCTGACGCAGCCTTCGCGCGCCCTCGCTCCATGCCGCCGCGTTGGCGTCGTTCAATAGCCAGCCCTGCTCGACCAACCGGCGGGTGAAGGCGTCCGGGTTGAACCAGGTCAGTCCGGCTTCGCGCAGCCAGGTACCCAGCAACGAACTTTTGCCGGCGCCATTGACGCCGGCCAGCACCAGAATCCGCGCCATCGGTCAGAGCGAGGGGCCGAGCGTGGTAACACGGCCACGGCGAACAGGCTTGCCGAGCACCTTGCCCAGTCCGTCGCCTTGATTCAGCACCGCCAACGCAGCATCGAACTCGGCACGCAGCCGGGCCAGCTCACCCTGGCGGCTGTCATCGGGGTTGCCCGCCGCGCGGGCCAGCAACTCCTGGTACGCCTTGATGTCGACGATCACCGCTTCGGGGTGATTGTGGTTGGTGATCACCAGCGCCTGCTTTTCGCGGACAGTGCGCATCAGGCTCGGCCACCCCCGCGTCTTCACCGACGAGGCGGTGGCCTTTTCCAGGCCGGGAACATCCAGGGGCAGGCTCATGGCGGGACATCCAGCGGAGAGATGGCGCCACTATACCCTTTTTGGACAAATTGGGAAAAAAGGGATATTCAGCCGTCGCCCAATGCCTGGCGCAGCGGCCCGAGATCCTCGGACCGGGTGGGGCGTACCACCCGCGCCTGCTCGACACCGTCCCGCAACAGCACCAGCGTCGGCCACAGCTTGACCTTGAAGGCACGCCCCAGCGGGCGGCCCCTTCCATCCTCGACCTTGCGATGGTCCAGGTCATGGGCGTCGGCCAGCTCCCGGATGACCCGCTGTGCGGCCTGGCAGTGGCCGCACCAGTCGGTGCCGAACTCCAGCAGCTGCCAGCCCGACCCCGCCTCGACCTCGGCGAGAGCGGGCTCGGTGCGCGCGACGAAGGATCCCGCGTAACCCATGATTCAGGCCACCAGGGCGCGCTGGATGTCGTCCAGCGGCGCATTGGTGAAGTCTTTGGCGATTTCCTTGAGCAGACGCGAGGCCACCTCTTTATGCAACTGCGGCCGGATATGGCCGAGCGTCTTCGGGTCGGCGATCAGGATCAGGTGGCTGTACCGGTTGTTGAGCGCATCGTCATTCAACTGCTGGGCCAGCTGCTTGGCAAAGGTGGCTTCATTGAGCTGGGAGATGCTCATGTCCTTGGGCACCGCACCGGAGGGGCCCTGTCCGGACACGCCCTGGGCGCTGATGTCCTGCACCTGCAGCTCCTCATGCTGCTTCAACTGCAGCGTGCGGCCGTCGCCGACGTTGGTGAACACGCGGGCCGAGCCGCCGTCGGCGACAACCACCAGGGTGTTTTCGGGGATCTGCATGGGGAACTCCTTGAGAGAAAGCGGGCAACGTCGTGGCCCGGGTCCACCGTAGGCAACCGCATGTAAGCGCCGTGCATACGGCTGTTCACCGCCCGTGGAGGCGGGACCCGGCAGGCCCCGCCGGCAGGCGGCGGCGGCGGCATTCAGGGAGTCGGCCGGTCATTCCAGTGTAAAATTCGTGGTTTTTGACCGGCATCATGGCGAAAAAGCAGCACCGCACGCCTGTCCCCGGCCCGCCCTTCATCCGGTTGCTGGCGGCGCTGGCCGACCGCAACGCCCCGCGCACCGGCCCGGACCTGTCCGACCGGCTCAGCCAGTGGATCGACTGGACCCGCGCGGTGGCCCTGTCGCGCGCGCTGGACGGACGCCTGCCGCCGCCGGCCGAAGGCGAGCCGGCGGCGGTTGCCGCCCTGGCCGAGGAATGCGCGCGGGTCCGCGCGGGTCTGGTCACGACCATCACCCAGCCTGCGGACCCGGGCAGGCCGGTGCCGGTGGACGCGGTCGCCTACCGCCAGCGCTGCCTCACCGCACAGCGCGCCATGCTGACCGCCACCGGGCGCCTGCGCGGCCAGCTCCGCGACCGGCTCGCGGCCGAACCGGGCGAGCTGGCGCGGCTGGCCGAGGTGGATGCGGCCATGGAGCAGGCGCTGAGCCCACGCGAGCAGCAGCTGCTGGCCAGCGTCCCGGCCCTGCTGGGGCTGCATTTCGAACACCTGCGCGAGAGCGCCGGCAGCGCCGAGGTCGATTCCGACAGCGGTTGGCTGCAGAACTTCAGGAACGACATGCAGGCCGTGCTGATGGCGGAGCTGGATGTGCGTTTTCACCCCATCGAAGGCCTGCTTGCAGCGCTTCGCCCCCACTAACCGGGCTGTCATGTTCAGAACTCCTCTCTACGTTGTCGTTTTCCTTGCCGGCCTGCTGGCGGTGTGCTGGATCGGGGCCGGTTACGCCGTCAGCAACCCGGTCGGCCTGGCCGTGGCACTGGTCATCGCCGCCTGCTATGCCGCCGGCGCGCTGGAGCTGCACCGTTACCGCCACGCCACTGCGGGACTGGCGCGGGCAGTGGAGGATGCGGCCACGGCGCCGGCCAGCCTGGGCGAATGGCTGGCGCGGGTGCCCGACGCCCTGCGCAACGCGGTGCGGTTGCGTGTGGAAGGCGAGCGTGTGGCGCTGCCGGCACCGGTGTTGACCCCCTACCTGGTCGGGCTGCTGGTTCTACTGGGCATGCTCGGCACCCTGCTCGGCATGATGGCCACCCTGCGCGGCACCGGGCTGGCGCTGGAAAGCGCCACCGACCTGCAGGCCATCCGCGGCTCGCTGGGCGCGCCGGTGGAAGGCCTGGCCGTGGCGTTCGGCACCTCCATCGCCGGTGTCGCCACCTCGGCCATGCTGGGGCTGCTGGCGGCCCTGTGCCGGCGCGAACGCCTGCAGGTGGTGCAGCAGCTGGATGCCCGGATCGCCACCACGCTGCACGTGCACTCCCAGGCCTGGCAGCGCACCGAAGCCTTCCGCCTGCTGCAGGCCCAGGCCGGGCTGATGCCGGCGCTGGTCGACCGGCTGGAGGCAATGAGCGCAGCGATCGAGCGGCAGAGCAGCGCCGCCGGCGAACGCCTCGCGCTCAGCCAGGACACCTTCCATGCCCGCGCCGAGGCTGCCCACGAGCGCCTTGCCGGGTCGGTGCAGCAGGCCCTGGAGGCCAGCGTGGCGCGGAGTGCACGCGCGGTCGGCGAGGCACTGCAGCCGATCATGGCCGAAACCATGGCCGGCATCGCACAGCAGACCTCGGCCCTGCACGCCACCGTTGGCGATGCGGTGCGCGTCCAGCTGGAGGGCATGACCCGCGGCTTCGAGTCCAGCCGCGCCGCCACCACCGCAACGTGGAACGACGCCCTGGACGCGCAGCGGCACGCGCACCAGGCGTTGTCGACGGATCTGCGCACCACGCTCGACGGCTTCAACCAGGCCCAGCGCGAACACGCCACCGGCCTGCTCGACGCGGTTGCCGCACGCCTGCAGGACACTGCCGGCCAGTGGCAGGCGGCACAGTCGCTGCAGCAGCAGACCCATGCCGCGCTGGTCGCGCAGCTGGACGTGGCACTGGAACGCTTCAGCGACAGCCACGCGCAACGCGCCGCCGCACTGGTCGACACGCTGGCCGCGCGCATGGACGCCAGCGCCGGCACCAGCGCGCAGGCCTGGCGCGAAACGCTGCAGGGCCAGCAGTCGGTCAATGCCGAGCTGGCCGAACGCAACCAGCAGGCCCTGCTTGCCGCCACCGCCAGTTTCGACGGTCACGCACGTGCGCTGGTGGAAGGCCTGCAGGCCTCGCACAGCGGGCTGCAGGACCGTCTTGAAGCGCGCGACGCGCAGCGCCTGGCCACCTGGAGCGATGCGTTCACCCAACTATCCCATCAGCTGGGCCAGCAGTGGGCCGACAACGGCGCGCAGGTTGCCGCCAGCCAACAGGCGGTGTGCGAGACGCTGTCGCGCACGGCGCACGAGATCGGCAGCCAGGCGCAGGCCCATGCCGCCGACACCCTCAGCGAAATTTCGAGACTCGTGACCCTGGCATCGGAAGCGCCGAAGGCCGCCGCGGAGGTGGTTGCCGAGCTGCGCCAGAAGCTGTCCGACAGCATGGTGCGCGACACGGCCATGCTCGAAGAACGCACCCGCCTGCTGGCCACGCTGGAAACCCTGCTGGACGCGGTCAACCACGCCTCGACCGAACAACGCACGGCGGTGGATGCGCTGGTGAGCACGTCGGCCGACCTGCTGGAGCGGGTCGGGACGCAGTTCACCGACCACATCGCGGCCGAGACCGGCAAGCTGGACGGCGTGGCCGCGCAACTCAGCGGCAGCGCGGTGGAGGTGGCCAGCCTCGCCGATGCATTCGGCACCGCAATGCAGAGCTTCGGCAGCGCCAGCGCCGGGCTGGGCGAGCAGCTGCAGCAGGTTGCCGGTGCGCTGGATGCCTCGATGACCCGCAGCGACGAACAGCTAGCCTACTACGTGAGCCAGGCGCGTGAGGTGATCGACCTCAGCGTGCTGTCGCAGCAGCAGATCATCGAGGAACTGCAGCAGCTGGCCGGGCGCCGTCGCAGCGCCGGGGCCGCCACCGCATGAGCGACGAGATCGAGCTGGACGCCGAGACCGGCGCACCGGTATGGGCCGCCTTCGGCGACCTGATGTCGGTGCTGCTGGGCGCCTTCGTGCTGATCCTGGTGGGCGTGGTCGCGCTGCAGCTGGAGCTGTCGCACCGGCTGGACCAGGAGGTGGCGCAGCGCCAGGCCGAAGCCAAGCGCCGCCAGACGCTGGAACAGGCGCTGGCCGGCCCGCTCGCGGCCGGCCGGGTGACCCTGGTGGATGGCCGCATCGGCATCCGCGGCAGCGTGCTGTTCGCACTCAACTCCGACCAGCTGCAGCCGGAGGGCCGGGAGCTGCTCAAGAGCCTGGCCGCGCCGCTGGCAGGCTACCTCTCCTCGCGCGAGGAGATCCTGATGGTCAGCGGCTTCACCGATGACCGCCCTGTGCGCGACAGCAACCGCCAGTTCGCCGACAACTGGGAACTGTCGGCCGAGCGCGCATTGACGGTGACCCGCACGCTGATCGCCGAAGGCGTACCGGCAGGCTCGGTATTCGCCGCCGCCTTCGGTGCCGAACAGCCGGTCGGGTCCAACGCCGATGAAGAAGGCCGCGCCCGCAACCGCCGTGTCGAAATGGCACCTATTCCGCGTCCGAAGCCGACCGTGGCGGTCGATGGACGGTAACCGCCGCGCGCGCAGCGATCGGCTCGCCGAGTGGCGCGCGCAGCACCTGGATCGCCACGATCCGGTGCAGTTCGCGTTTCTCGCGGCGCTGCAGCGGCGCGCAGACGCGACCTGCGGCACGTTGCGCGAGGTGCTGGAGGCGCGCCTGGAGACGTTGCTGGACGCGTACGCCACGCGGCTGGACGCGGTTGCAGCGGCCCCGACCGCGCCCTCCCCCGCGCGCACGCCGCACGCGCGGGCGACGCTCCCCGAACCGCGCCACGCGGGCAACCCCGCGTATCCCGCGCTGCCCGCCCTGGCCGGGTTCCGCAGCCTGTGGGCGCAGCTGCGCACCGCCGGCCAGGTCCGGCAGACCCTGGCCCAGACGCCCAGCGACGGCGGGCCGTTGAACTCCAGCGTGCTGGTCCACCGCGCGATCGGCTGGATGGGCGATGTCTCGCCGGCGTACCTGGAGCACTTCCTGGCCTACGTCGACAACCTGGCCTGGCTGGAACACATGCAGCAGCGTGGCACCCTCCCCAGCCGCGACAGCGCCCCCGGCCGCAGCCCGGCCAAGCCGCGCCGCAGCCGCACCCCGCGCTAGCCGGGGCGGCGTCGCCCTGCGCGCCGTGTTCGGATTCACCGACACCCGGGCGTGATGCCGATCAACCTGCCTTCGCATCGACACGACTAAGCTGGTGCCATCCCCCCGGGAAACCGCACCATGGCCCCGCCACACCTGCCCGCGCCGTTCGCCGACGCCCATGGCCTGTCGCTGCAGATCATCAGCCTGACCGATGAACTGTGGAGCGGCGAGGTCCGTGAGGTGAGCATGCCCGGCAGTGAGGGCCGCTTCGGGGTGATGGCGGGCCATGCCCCACTGCTGGCGACACTGCGCGAAGGCATGGTGTCGGTGTATCCCCTCAAGGACGAAGCGCCGCTGCACGTCTACGTATCTGGCGGCTATGTGGAGGTGCAGCCCGGCAAGGTGGTGGTGCTGGCCGATCTTGCGCTGCGCAGCGACGATCTGGACCAGGCGCGCGCGCAGGTTGCCCGCGAGGCCGCGCGTTCGCCGATGGCACAGGCATTCACCGACGAGGACTATGTGCGCCTGCACGCCGAGCTGATGCACCAGCGCGCCCTGCAGCTTCGCGGCCTGCCCTGGAAGTAATCGCCGCGGCTGCGGCAATCGGTCATCTCTGTCCGATCGTCAACACTACATATGATGTTGACGATGAAACCCGGCCCCACTATGTTGTGTTCATCGGCTCCCCGCTTCCGCCAGGCCCGGTTTCTGTCTCACGACACTCCGAACGGCACAGGGAAGATGGAATGACGATGCGCCACGATCACACCGCCACCGACACGCTGGTGCCGGTCCACCCCGTTCCGCAGGACGGGGCGACACGCCTGTGGATCACCAAAGAAGCCGGCAACCGGCGCATGCCGTTCGATGCGGCGCGGCTGGAACGCGCGCTGCGCGGCATCCATGCCAATTTCCCCGCGCTGGATCTGACCGATTACCTGCGTGCGGTGCTGGCCCTGATCACCCGGCGCAGCCAGCTCAGCGCAGACGAACTGGTGGACCTGCTGATCCGCGAGGCCGAATCCCGGATCGATCTGGTCGCCCCGGACTGGGAGCATTTTGCCGCGCGCCTGTACCTGCGCCGTCTGTACAAGCGTGCCAGCCGCAACCGCTTCTATGACGCCGCGCTGCGCTACGGCTCCTACGTGGGCCTGCAGGAAAGCCTGGCCGACCGCAACGTGTACTCGATCGACATCCTCAAGGCGTATTCCAAGGAAGAACTGGAGGAAGCCGGGCAGATGATCGATCCGGACCGCGACCAGCTGTTCGCCTACAACGGCCTGTACCTGCTGGCAACGCGCTACCTGGCCACGGACCAGTCGCGCGGCGTGTTCGAACTGCCGCAGGAGCGCTGGCTGACCATCGCGCTGTACCTCATGCAGCACGAACACCTGCACGGCGACCGCTCGCGCCAGCGGCGCATGGGCCTGGTCCGCGAAGCGTACTGGGCCCTGTCCAACCTGTACATGACGGTCGCCACCCCCACGCTCGCCAACGCCGGCAAGGTCGGTGGGCAGCTTTCCTCGTGCTTCATCGACACCGTCGACGACAGTCTGCAGGGCATCTACGATTCCAACACCGACGTGGCACGCGTGTCCAAGCACGGCGGCGGCGTGGGCGCCTACCTGGGCTACGTGCGCTCGGCCGGTGCGCCGATCCGCGGGGTCGCCAACTCGTCCGGCGGCGTGGTGCCGTGGATCAAGCAGCTCAACAACACCGCGGTCAGCGTGGACCAGCTCGGCCAGCGCAAGGGCGCCATCGCCGTGTACCTGGATGTCTGGCACCGCGATATCGAGGCCTTCCTCGACCTGCGCCTCAACAATGGCGACCAGCGCCTGCGCGCGCACGATGTGTTCACCTCGGTGTGCCTGCCCGACCTGTTCATGGAAGCAGTCGAGCGGCGCGCCGACTGGTATCTCTTCGACCCGCACGAAGTGCACCGCATCAAGGGCTGGTACCTGCAGGATTTCCACGACGAACAGCGCGGCCACGGCAGCTTCCGTGACCGCTATGCCGAGGTCGTGGCCGACGAACGCATCAGCCGGCGCACGCTCAAGGCGATCGACCTGTTCAAGCGGATCATGGTCAGCCAGCTGGAAACCGGCAACCCCTTCATGTTCTACCGCGACGAGGTCAACCGGAAGAACCCGAACAAACACGCCGGCACGGTGTATTCCAGCAACCTGTGCACCGAGATCCTGCAGAACATGAGCCCCACCCGCATGATCCAGGAGATGATCAGCGGCGACCAGATCGTCACCACCCGCCAGGCCGGCGACTTCGTGGTCTGCAACCTGTCCTCGATCAACCTGGGCCGCGCGGTCACCGCCGTGCCCGATCTGCTCTCCACCGACGTACTGGAACGGCTGGTGCCGATCCAGGTGCGCATGCTGGACAACGTCATCGATCTCAACCAGCTGCCGGTGCCGCAGGCGACCATCACCAACCGCAAGTACCGCGCGATCGGCCTGGGCACGTTCGGCTGGCACCACCTGCTCGCCCAGCAGCATATCCACTGGGACAGCGTCGCGGCGGAGGACTACGCCGACACGCTCTACGAGCGCATCAATTTTCTTGCGATCCAGGCCAGCCTGCAGCTGGCGCAGGAAAAGGGCCGTTACCGCGCGTTCGCCGGCAGCGACTGGCAGACCGGGGCGTACTTCCGCGCGCGCGGTTATGACAGCCCGGCCTGGCAGGCGCTTTCCGCGCAGGTGGCGGTGCACGGGTTGCGCAACGGCTGGCTGCTGGCGGTGGCGCCCAACATGAGCACGGCGCAGATCGCCGGCTCCAGTGCCTCGATCGACCCCGTGTACGGCGCGTTCTACTACGAAGAGAAGAAGGACTTCCGCCGGCCGGTGGCCGCGCCGGGGCTGTCGCTCGACACCTACCCGTATTACGAGAAGGGGGCGTACCGGCTCGACCAGTTCGCCAGCATCCGCCAGAACGCGCGCCGCCAGCGCCATGTCGACCAGTCGATCAGCTTCAACCTGTACGTGCCCAGCACGATCCGCGCGAGCACCCTGCTGGCGCTGCACATGAGTGCCTGGCGGGAGGGATTGAAAACCACGTATTACGTGCGCTCGAACGATATCGACATCGATGCGTGCGAGTGGTGTTCGTCGTGATCACACAATGACCCGGTACCTATAGGAACGAGCATGGCAACCCCGCTTGAACGCATCAAGATCCTGGAGCCGCGCTACCCGAACCGCTCCACGGGGATCATCAATGGCCGCACCAGCGGCATCCTGAACTGGAACGACATTCCGTATCCTTCCTTCTATCGGGCCTACAAGGAACTGTCGACCAACTTCTGGATTCCCGACGAAGTGGACATGAAAGGCGACGCACGGCAGTACGGTGAGCTGTCAGCCCGCGAGAAGAATGCCTACGACTCGATCATCGGCCTGCTGGCCACGCTCGATTCACCGCAGACCCGCTTCATCTACAACGTCGCCGAGTACATCACCGACCCGGCCGCGCACGCCAATGCGGCGATCATCGGCCAGCAGGAGGTGATCCACAACGAGAGCTACAGCTATGTGCTGGCCTCGATCACCGGCCTGGCCGACCAGAACCGGGTGTTCGAGCTGGCCCGCACCCATCCCACGATCGTGGCACGCAACGCGCCGATCATGCAGGCCTACGACGACTTCATGCGCGAGAAGACCGCCGAGACCCTGATCCGCTCGCTGATCCAGTCCTCGATCCTGGAAGGCATCAACTTCTATTCCGGCTTCGCGTTCTTCTACAACCTTGTGCGCCAGAACCGGATGACAGGTACCGGCAAGATCATCAGCTTCATCAACCGCGACGAACTGGCCCACACCAAGTTCATCAGCGAGCTGATCCGCGCCATCATCGGTGAGAACGCGCAGCTGCAGGGCGACCAGCTCACTGCCTACGTGCACGACGCGTTCGAGCACGCCATCGCGCTGGAGACGCGCTGGACCAGCGAGGTGCTCGATGGCATCGACGGCATCGACGTCAACGAGATGATCCGCTACGTGAAGTACCGCGCCAACAAGATGGCCGGCATGCTCGGCATCGACCAGCTGTATGAAGACGCCAATGCCAACGTGATGCCCTGGATCAAGGCCTACGCCGACAATTTCACCGAGACCAAGACCGACTTCTTCGAGATGCGCAACGCCAGCTACAAGAAGACCAACGCGGACAACGGCTTCGACGACCTCTAGGCCCTGCGGGGCCGAAGGAAGTGACATGCACATCCTGATTGCCTTCACGTCGCTGAGCGGCAACACCCGCGAAGTGGCCCGCCTGCTCGCCGCGCATTGTCGCGGCCGCGGCCACGCCGTGGACTGGACCGAGGCCGACGACGCCGAAGACGCGCTGCTGCCGATCCTGGCGCGGCCCCACGACCGCGTGCTGCTGGGCGTGTGGACCGACAACGCCGGGCGCACGCCCAGCGACATGAAGCGGCTGCTGGCGCTGCTGCGCGACACGGTCGGCCTGCCACCCGCCGCCCGCACTGCCGTCTTTGGTACCGGCGAAACCCAGTGGGGCATGGAGTACTACTGCGGCGCGGCACATCGCCTCGCCGCCTTTCTCCACTCGCCCTACCCCGTCCTGGAGATCGAGCAGATGCCGCACGGCAATGCCGATCGCCAGGCCATCCAGCACTGGGCCGACAGCGTGTTGGCCGCACCGGGATCTGCCGCATGCTGACCCTGCAGGCGCTGAGCGCCGACCACTACTATGCGACCCTGCGCGAACACCCCACGGTTCTGGTGGACTACTACAAGGATCAGTGCCCGGGCTGTCGAATGCTCGACATGGCCATTGCCAGCGTTGCTGCCACCCCCGCCGGGGTCGACGTGGTACTGCTGAAGGTGCGGTTGGAAACGCTGGGAGAAGGTTTCTTCCGCGACCTCGGACTGCGCCAGACGCCGAGCCTGAGCGTCGTAAGGGCTGGCAGGGAGATCCGGCGCCTGGCCGGCTATCAGTCGCCTGCGGCCATCGCCGCCGCACTGGCAGCGGAGTGAATCGGAAGCACCTTCACATCTGGATGACAAGGCCTTGCCCATCCTGAACGTGCCTACGGCGCGGCCCTGATGCAATTAATTGCATGGGCACGCGTCGCAGACAGCCGGATCATGCGCGGCATTTCCTGATTCCCGGCTAGAGGTTGTGAACCAACGGGGGTTGTCGTTTCACGATCCACGCTCCGGAGCATTCACAATGAAGCCTCGCTCTCAGTGCCATCAGCGCTGCGCGCTGTTCAGCGCCATCGCCTTTGCGCTGGCCACCCTTCCCCTGCACGCCGGCACCCTCACCGGTCCCGGCACCACCCATACCATCAACGCCGGCGACGTCAGCGAACTGTGGGTGGTGGAAGACCATGCCGAGTTGATCATCGCTCCCGGCGGCGCGACCAGCGGGGTGCAGACCGACAATGCAACGGTCACCGGCACCGGCGTGGACATGCGGGGCCCCTTCGGCATCCGCCTGGCCAACACCAGTACCGGCAGCCTGAGCGGCGGGCAGATCACCATTGTTGCGGCCAGCGGCGACGCCGGCAGCGTCAGCTCCGGCAGCAGCCTGGTGCTGGATGGGATGGGCGTGACGTCGGCCGGGCGCGGCTTCAGCGCCAATGGCGCCGGCAGCACGCTGACCGTGCGCAATACCGTGGTCAGCACCGCCAATGAAGCGTTCCAGGTCGGCACCGATGCGCAGCTGGTGCTGGACGGGGTGCAGGCCACCTCCGATGGCACCGGCACCGGCGGCATCGGTCGGGCCCTGTCCCTGACCGGTGGCAGCGCGCAGGTAAGCAACAGCATCCTGGATGGCGCGGCGGGCGCCGTGCAGATGACCGGCGGCACGCTGGCGCTGCAGGACTCGCAGCTGAGCTCGGTGGTTACCGCCCTGACCCTCGCCGGCGGCGGCGCGGGCACCGCCCCCACCGCGACCGTGTCGGGGAACAGTCTGGTCACAGGCTCGACTGGGGCCAGCGTGACCGGCGGCGCCACGCTGACCGTCGACGGTGCCACGCTGCGCGGCACCGCAGCCAGCGGAAGCGGTGCCAGCGGCGCCGGCGCCAACCTCAACAACAGCACGCTCGTGCTCCGCGGCGGCGCGACCGTCGAGGGCACCACCCGTGGCCTGTACATTGCCGGCACGGCTGCCGGGCGCAGCACGGTGCAGATCGACGCCTCCACGGTGCGCGCCAGTGCGGGTCCGGCGATCGCCATGCCACTGGCCGGCAACGCGGACATTACGGTGAGCAACGGCTCCACGCTCAGCGGCGGCGATGGCGTGCTGCTGCAGGTAGGCGCACGCGCAAGTGCGAACCTGGCGGTCACCGGTTCCGCACTCGTCGGCGACATCGTCGGGGAGCTGCAGGGACCCACCAGCGCCACGGTCAACGTGCAGCTGGGCAGTGGCGCCACCCTGCTCGGGGCGATCCGCAATGGCAGCGACCTTCAGCTGAACGATGATGCACGCTGGCGGCTCAGCGGCGACAGCAGCGTGCAGCAGCTGACCCTGGACAGCGGCGCCGTGGTCGCGCTGGGCGACGGCAGCGCATTCCATACGTTGAACGTGGCCGGCAACTATGTCGGCAACGGCGGCACCCTGCTCTTCAACACCGTCCTGGCAGGCGACGATGCAGCCTCGGACGCCCTGGTCATCGGTGGTGATTCGGCCGGCCAGACCTTTGTGCGGGTCAACAACGTGGGGGGCGCGGGAGCCGCCACCGCCGAGGGCATTTCGCTGATCCAGGTGGCAGGTGCCTCCAACGGCACGTTTTCCCTGTCCGGGCGCGCCGTGGGTGGGCAGTACGAGTACTTCCTGTTCAAGGGCGTGCGGGACGGCGGCTGGTACCTGCGCTCCGAACTGCCGGTGCAACCGGACCCCTGCGATCTGGACCCGACCCTGCCCGGTTGCCCTGGCACCGATCCGGACCCGGACCCCGACCCGGATCCCTGCGACCTCGACCCGGCCCTGCCCGGTTGCCCGGGCACCGATCCCGATCCGGATCCAGATCCGGACCCGGAACCGCAGCCGGTGCTGCGCCCCGAACCCGGTGCGTATCTGGCCAACCTGCAGGCCGCCGAGCGCATGTTCCGGCTCGGCTATCACGAACGACAGGACGGCCAGAACGGCGGCAGGGTCTGGGCGCGGGTGGATGGAACGCGCGCCGGCTTCGGGGCCAACGCGCAGCAGCTGCACGTGCGCGGCACAGGCCAGACGCTCAGCGTGGGCGGCGAACTGTTCGGCAATGCGCGCGGCAGCGGCGTCGGCGTGATGCTGGGCAGCGGCAACGCCAGCAGCACCTCCACCAGCACACTGACCGGCTACCACGCACGCGGCAAGGTCAAGGGCAGCGCCGTGGGGGTGTATGGCACATGGCGCGCCGCCGACCCTGCCGACGCCTATGCCGGCCTGTACGTGGACGCCTCGCTGCAGCGCGCCGTGTTCCGCAACGAAGTGGAGGGATTGGCCCTGGCCACCGAGCGGTACGACAGCAGGGCCTGGCAGGGGGCGATCGAACTGGGGTACGCCATCCCGCTGTCGCGCGCGCCCGGAAGCACGCTGTTCGTCGAGCCCAACGTGCAGCTCGGGTACACCCGCTGGGACGCCGTGCAGCACACCGAACGCAACGGCACGGCAGTGCGCTACCAGGATGCCGGCGGCAGCGCTGGCCGGGTCGGGGTGCGCGTGTCCGGCGTCACCCGCTGGGACGGCAGCGCCGCCGAGGTGCAGCCCTATCTTGCGGTGAGCTACCTGCGCAACGAGGCCAACCCCTACCTGCGCATGGACGAGGAACGCGTGGATGTGCGCATTCCACGCGAGCGCGGCGAGTTCAGTGCCGGCGCCAGCCTCCGCTTCCCCGGTGGGTTCGGGGCGTGGGCGGGGCTGGCCCTGCAGAGTGGCGCTGGCTATCACCAGCGCACGGCGCAGCTCGGGTTGAGCTACCGCTGGTAGGCGGGTGCGCCGCTCAGACGAACATGCCGCCGGACGCCTCGACCCGCTGCGCGTTGATCCAGCCGGTGTCCGGCGAAAGCAGTGCCACCACCACCGGACCGATGTCGTCGGGCTGGCCGGCGCGGCCCAGCGCGGTGTTGCCTGCCACCATCGCGTTGACGTCCTTGTTGTCGCGCACGTGACCGCCGCCGAAGTCGGTTTCGATGGCGCCCGGCGCCAGGGTATTGGCGCTGATCCCGCGTGCGCCCAGCTCCTTGGCCAGGTAGCGGCTGAACACTTCGATGCCGCCCTTCATCATGGCGTAGGCCGAGCTGCCGGGGAGCGAGAAACGGGCCAGCCCGCTGGACACGTTGAGGATGCGGCCCCCGTTGCTGATCAGCGGCAGCAGCGCCTGGGTCAGGAAGTAAGGACCCTTCAGATGCACGGCGACCAGGTGGTCGAACTGTGCCGGGGTGGTATCGGCGATCGGCGAATACAGCCCTTCACCAGCGTTGTTGAACAGCCCCTGCAGGCCGCTGGCGCCCCAGTGCTGCAGCTGCGCGCGCACCTGTTCGGCAAACGCGGCAAAGCTGTCGCTGTCGGCCATGTCCAGCGGCAACGCCACCGCACGCCGCCCGAACGAAGTGATCTGCGCGACCACGTCCTGCGCCGCCTGGGCTTGGCTGCGGTAGGTCAGGATCACGTCGGAACCGTCGGCGGCCAGTGCCAATGCGGCATTGCGCCCCAGGCCGCGGCTGCCGCCGGTGATCAGGGTGATGCGGGAAGAAGAGGTCATGGCGTGCTCCGGGGAAGTGGCTGTGCCGACAGCGTATTGGGCTTGCTTGATCGCATAAACCGCGCGATCCTGATTTGACTGTCCAACAGAAGCGAACAATCACATGGATCGTCTGGACCAGCTGCGCAGCTTCCTGCGCGTGGCGGAACTGGGCTCGTTCACTGCGGCGGCAGAGCAGCTCGGCCTGCCGAAGGCCAGCGTATCGCTGGCGGTGCAACGGCTGGAAGCCGAAGTGGGCGTACAGCTGCTGCACCGGACCACCCGCCGGGTACGCCTGAGTGCAGATGGCGCCCAGTTCCAGCAGCGCGCCCGCGACCTGCTCGATGACATGGAGGATCTGCAGGGCATGTTCCGCCGCGACACCGGCCAGCTCAAGGGGCGGCTGCGGGTGGACATGTCCAGCGGCCTAGCCCGGCAACTGGTGATTCCGCACCTGCCCGCGTTCCTGGCCCGCCATCCCGGGCTGGAGCTTGAACTGAGCGGCACCGACCGCCGCGTCGATCTGGTCCGCGAAGGCTTCGACTGCGTGCTGCGGGTCGGCACGCTGGACGACAACACGCTGGTGGCGCGCCCGCTGGGGGTGATGCACATCGTGAACTGCGCCAGCCCCGGCTACCTCGCCGAGCGCGGCGTGCCCCACGTGCTGGCGGATCTTGCCTCGCACGCACTGGTGCACTATGTGGGCACCCTGGGCCAGCGCTCGCCCGGGTTCGAGTACCACGATGGCCAGGCCTACCGCACCCTGCCGATGCGCGGTGCGATCACGGTCAACAGCGGCGAGGCCTACAGCGCCGCCGCGCTGGCCGGGCTCGGCATCATCCAGGTGCCCCGGCTCGGCGCCCGCCACGCACTGGCGGCCGGCACCCTGGTCGAGGTCCTCCCCGACTGCGTGGCCGAACCGATGCCGGTCACGCTGCTTTACGCCCAGCGCCGCCATCTGCCACGCCGCGTGGCCGCGTTCATGGAGTGGGTGGCCGCGCTGCTGACACCCGAACTGCAGCGCCGGGATTGACCGCTTGCCGAGCCGGGCGGAACCGGCATCAGCGCGAGGTGGGTGAAGGGGGGATGCTCACTGCGCCAGCGCGTAATCGATGGCCGCACAGATTGCCGCGACCTGCGCATCGTTGCACTGCTGCGGGGTGGCACGTGGGCTGTCCGGGTACACCTCGGTGGTGGTGGTGAAACGGGCGCCGGTGATGCTGGCGCACAGGCCCAGTTGCTTCAGCGGATATTCGATCACGCCGGGCGCGACCACCGGCGAACCGATGATTTCGTTGTGCTCGTCGGCGGGGGCGATGTGGGTGACCTTCGCCACGGCAGCATTGACCGCCTGCTGGAATGCCGGCTGCGGGTTCTCGGTGTCGTCGACCAGGTAGAAGCCATCGGGAATCAGGCCCGGCTCGAACGCCTTGCCGTCGCGCGCAGCCAGCGCCGGGCGGAACTCGCTTTCATCGCTGTCGGTGGTTTCATGCAGATCGATATGCAGGACCATGCCGTCGCGCAGCGGCGCCACCAGCGCCATCAGCGCCGCGGACTCCTGTGCCGGGCTGTCGGCCACGAACGAACGGTTCGGGTCGATCGCATCGGCGTTCCAGCGCTGGACGCGCTCGTAGCCCCACGGGCTGACACAGGGCGCCACCAGCACGTTGGCGCGGCCTGCATACGCGGACGCGCGGGTGGCAAGGAACTGCAGCGCGCCTTCCACACCGCTGGTTTCATAGCCATGCACACCACCGGTCACCAGGACCGACGGCAGCGCCGGGTTCCAGTCGCGGCTGCGCACGGCAAACAGCGGATAGCGGTCCGGCGCGTAGTCGAGCGTGCCGTACTGGACGACATCGAACGCGGCGCGCAGCGTGTCCAGCACCGGCAGCACGTCGTCGGCGTAGCGCCGCACCGGCACCTGCCGCGCCCGCCACTCCGCCTTCTCCGCCGCGCCCCAGGGCTCGCCGGGGGTACCGATGGGATGGAAGCGGGTGTCGTTCATGGCGATGCTCACAGTAGGTGCGGAGAGGGAGAATGGTAGCCTGCATGACCGACATGCGCCGCCGGCAAGCACGATTCCCCACGCCAGGCTGACGCCTTCAAGGGCGCAGCAGTACCTTGCCGTTGCGGCCCGGCTCCAGGCTGGCCTTTGCGGCTTCGGCAACCTGGCCCAGGCCGAAGATGGCGTCCACGGGCAGGCTGAGTCCACCCGCCGCGGCCAGCCGCAGCAGCTCGCCCACCAGTCGGCGCTTGTCGTCCGGCGCCATCGCCTGGCTGACCTTGCTGCCCCAGAAGCCCTTCACCGTGGCCTGCTTGAAGATCACATCGCCCGAGCCGATCTGCATCGGTTCGCCGGTCATCGAACCGAAGGACACCAGCGTGCCGCCCTCGGCCAGCAGGGTCATCAGCTCGCCACTGGCGCGCCCGCCCACCGAATCCACCGCCGCCACCAACGCACCCTCGCCCACGCGTTTGCGCACCTGCGCCATCCAGTCCGGCTGCGCGGTGGACACGGTGTTGTCGATGCCCAGCGCGTCCATCTCGGCAACGCCGGCATCGCGCCGGACCAGATTGATGCAGTGCACGCCACGCGCCTTGGCCAGCATCGCCAGCGCCTTGCCGACCGCCCCATTGGCCGCGTTCTGCACGATCCACTGGCCCGCCTCGACGTGCAGGAATTCAAGCAGCATCAACGCGCTCAAGGGCATCGCGATCAGCTGCGCCGCCGTGTTGTCATCGATGCCGTCCGGCATCGGGATCACCATCCGCGCCGGCGCGATGAAGTACTCGGCCCAGGTGCCATGCACGGAGGCCGCGCTGACCCGCTGCCCCACCTGCAGGCCGGTGACGCCCTCGCCCAGCGCGTCGATCACGCCGGTACCTTCGCTGCCGCCGATGGCCGGCAGCGTGGGCTTGTACCCGTACTGCCCGCGCACGGTCCACAGGTCGTGGTTGTGGATCGGGGCAAGCACGGTGCGGATGCGCACCTCGCCCGCGCCCGGGTCCGGGCTGGCCATCTCGCCACCGTGAAGCACCACGGTCGGGTCACCAAACTGTTCATGCAATGCAACGCGCATGCGGGTCTCCTGTTTCAGTAGTCGATCAACGGCGGTGCCGGTGCGCGGCCACCACGCCCACACGCGGGGCGCGCCAGGCACGGGTGCGCAGCAGCAGCGTCTGCAGCACCAGCAGCGCCGCAATGGCAAGCGCCAGCACCGCCACGGTATCGGCGCCCGGCAGGCGCCAGCCGGATTGTTTGACGTACACCCCGACCAGCGCCCACACCACTGCCGCCGGATAGGCGAAGTGGCCGCGCAGCCGATGATTCATCACCCATGCCAGGAGCGTGGCCAGGGCCAGCAGCACCAGACTCCAGGACAGCATGTCGCCGGTCGGCAGCCACTGGTAGGCCACGATCACCTGCGCGGTGTTGAGGAAGGCGGCCATGGTCAGCCAGCCGGCATGCAGCGCCAGCGGATACGCCGCGAACGCGCGCTGCCCGGCACTGGCGGTGGCCGGTGCGGCCCGTACCGCTGCGACCAGCAGGCACAGCAGCGCGCCCCAGATGATGGCCAACGCCGGCAGGAACCACAGGTTGGAGAACACCGGCATCCACGCAGCGGTCAGCACGAAGCCGGCCGCTGCCCAGCCGCGGGCGCCGGCAATGGCATCCGGCCGGCGCTGGCGCAGCTGCCAGAGACCGAAGGCCACATCCCACAGGAAAATCAGGCCCCAGATCGAGAAGGCATACCCGGCTGCCACCAGCAGCGTTGGATAGCGGTCTGAGATCGCGCCGTTGGTCGGCCCGAACTGGCCGGTCTGTGACAACCACGCCACCAGTGGCATGGCCAAGGCAGCCAACAACACGATCCAGCGCATGCACCTGCTCCCACTCAAAGAGCACCGACCATACGCGCTTTGCGGTTAAGAAGGTGCCACGGTGTTCAACCGAGCCCCGTATGCGCGTGGGCGTGCGGCAACGCCGCCAACGCGCCGGAGCCACCCACGAAGTGCCGCACGACCGGCGCATGCTCATGGCGGTGCAGCGCCCTGACCTGCTCCTGCAGCGTGCGGTCTTCGGCAGTCACCCGTTCATGCTGGCGCAGGTGCTCGATCCAGGATGCGGTCACGAAATACTCCAGATGCACGCCCGGGGTCGCCACGTCTTCGGCCACGCCCCAGATCACCGCACCATCGCGGCGACGGACCCGGCCCAGTTCGCCGAGCAGCCGATGGAACGCCGCGCGGTCGGCCGCGTCGACACGGTATTCCACGGTGATCAGCACCGGCCCGCGGTCGTGGGTGACCGGTACGGCCAGCTCCGGCGCCGGCCAGTGTCCGGTGGGCCGCAGGTCCAGTTCTTCGCTGCCGGCAATGCGGACCCGCCAGACCAGCAGCCCGCCAACGACCGCACCGATCGCAGCGAGGGTGAGCGCCAGCGGGATCGAGGTGCGTTGGGCGATGCTGCCCCAGCTCAGCCCACCGGCGGCCATGCCGAGCGAGAACACCATGATGTACAGCGACAACGCCCGCGCGCGCACCCAGGCCGGCACCGCCGTCTGCGCGGCAATCTGCAGCGAGGACAACACGGTAATCCACGCAAAGCCATTGACCAGCATCGCCAGCGGCAACAGCGCCATGTGCCGCAGCCAGGCCAGCCCAAGCAGGCTCAGCGCGCAGGCCAGGGTGGCCAGCAGCACCAGCAGGTCGCGGTCCAGTCGCGCACGCAGCGTGGGCAGCACCAGTGCGCCACTGACCGCACCGATGCCGACGCAGCCCAGCAGCAGGCCGTAGGTGCCGGCCCCACCGTGCATCTCACCCCGCACCACCAGCGGCAGCAATGCGGTTGCGGCACTGGCGAAGAAGAAGAACCCGGCCGACTTGATCAGTACCGCCTGCAGGCGCCCGGCACGCAGGGCATAGCGCAGCCCGGCACGGAGCCCGGCGCCGAAGCCTTCCGGCGGCAGGGACGATGTGTGCAGGTCGGGCTTCCAGGTGAACAGCACCCACAACATGGTCGCGAAGCTCAGCGCATTGAGGCCGAATGCCCAGCCTGCGCCGAGCTGCGCCACGATCAGCCCACCGATGGCCGGTCCCAGCGAGCGCGCGATGTTGATGCCGATCGAGTTCAACGCCACCGCCGAGGCCAGCATCGGTCGCGGCACCAGTTCGGAAACGATGGCCGCCTGCGCCGGCATCGCCATCGCCGCGCCGCAGCCCATCGCGAACGTGAGGGCTACCAGCAGCGGCGGCGTCAGCATGCCCAGGCTGGTCAGCGTGGCGAGCGTTGCCGCCACCAGCAGCATCCAGCCCTGGGCGAACAGCAGATAGCGGCGGCGGTCGACAATGTCGGCCAACGTACCGGCCACCAGCGCCAGCAGCACCACCGGCACGGTGGTGGCCGACTGCACCAGCGCCACCATCAATGGCGAGCCGGTGCGCTCGGCCATCACCCAGGCCGCAGCGACGTCGTTGACCCAGGTGCCGACGTTGCTGCCCAGGATGGCCAGCCACATCGCACGGAACAACCGGATCTTCAGTGGCGACCACGCGCCGGGCGCCGCGTCTTCGTGTGTGTTTACCATTGCCAGGCTCCTACTACCGATGCAAACAGGGTGTCGCGGCCACCGGCGGCGCGCAGGCCGGGACCGGCCTCGAACCAGGCCAGCTGTCCTTTCCAGCTCCAGTGCGGGCTGGACTCCCAGCTGGTTTCCCACTTGTACTGCCGGCCGATCCGCCGTGGCGTGCCTGCGGTGCCCGGCACCGCCGCAAGCGGCGCCGGGGTGGTGTAGACCGCATCGCTGCGGCGGTGCTTCCACGCCATCTGCCAACCGAATTCGGTGGTCAGCCGTGGATGCGGGCGCAACGTCAGGGTCGGCTGCACGTCCATCAGGTTTGCCGGTGCCAGCAGACTGGCTTCGCTGAAGTAGGCCGACTTGGGATACATCGCATTGAACGTGTTGAGCCGGCCGTCGCCGGCTGCGTGGTCGCCGCTGGCGATGTCCAGCTTGACCCCCAGGCGTGGCTGCCAGCGACGATCCGGCCAGCGCACACCGCTGTCGCTGGCCAGGGTCCAGGCCCGGATGGCGAGGTCCCCCTGCGCACGCGACAGCGTGCCGCGCTGCGCGACCAGTTCGACGTTGGCATCCCACCGCGGTTTCACTGCAAACCAGCGCGTACCGAGCGAGGTGCGGCGCTCGTCGCCGGTGGCACTGGCAAACCGCGCGGCATCGCGCCCGTAGCCGAGCACATACAGGTCCAGGCCACTGCCCGGCCCGGCGCCCTGCCAGGTCGCATAGCCGCCGAGCAGGTACTGGCCACGATCACTGCGGTCATCGAAGGCGCCCATGCGGTTGTCGACCGCGCGCAGCGCCATCACGTCCATCCGGAAGCGCTGCTGCTGCCAGCGTCCACGCACGCCGTCGAACGCCAGCCGGATGTTGGGTCCATCGCGCACCGACACCAGGCGCGAGCTTCCATACGCCGCCTCCTGCCGTCCCAGCTGCCACGACAACTGCTCGCCGTGCCAGCGTACGTAGCCCTGCTGCAGGTCGAGCGCGCCCTGATCGGTACCACCGGGTCCGCCGCTGCGTCCCTGTTCGGCATGCACGCCGAACTGGGCCAGACCCTCCCATGCGCCGCGCCGCGCCGCCACCGTGGCCAGCGCGCGCAGCAGACCGTAACCGTCCTCCTCGCCCTGAATGCCGAAGCGGGTCGGGTCGTAATACATGCCGCGCAGGCGCAGCGATGCGTCCAGCTGCAGTTCCGTGCCGTTGTCCAGGCCGATGCAGCGACCAGTACTCTCAGGCCCGCACGCCACCGCCAGCGACGGCAGGAGCGCCGCAACCCCCAGGCTCAGAAGGCGAAGCACGAACATCCCAGCGCGCCCCAGAAGGCGTTCGGCGCGTCGGTCGGGACCGGGTGCGCCGCAGCATGGCCGTGCGCGTGGGTGCGGCACCCGCCAGCGCCGTGCGCATGGGCGTGCGCCGCCAGGCCCGTCGCCGCACCGCCGACGTGATACCCGCCGAAACGGTTTACCGGCGACCAGTCCGGCATTGCCGGCGGCAAGGTCGGTGCGAGCGGACCGAACTCACCGTCGCCATGCACCACGCGCCCGCCGACCACGGTCAGCACACTGGTGATATCGGCAATGGCGGCGTCGTCCACGGCGAAGAAGTCCGACGACAGCACACAGAAGTCGGCCAGCTGACCCACCGACAGCGTTCCCTTGCGGCCATCGTCACCGGAGAACCAGGCGCTGCCCTGGGTCCACAGGCGCAGGGCTTCTTCGCGTTCAAGCAGGTTTTCCTCGCCGTACAGCGCCAGACCACCCACGGTGCGCCCGGTGACCAGCCACGACAGTGCGACCCACGGGTTGTAGCTGGCCACGCGGGTGGCGTCGGTGCCGGCGCCGACCGGCACGCCGGCCTGCAGCATCCGCCGCACCGGAGGCGTATGTCGGGCTGCCTCGGCACCATAGCGCTGCACGAAGGCCTCGCCCTGGTAGGCCATGCGATGCTGGATGGCCAGCCCACCGCCAAGCGCGCGGATGCGGTCGATGTTGCGCGGCGTGATGGTCTCGGCGTGGTCGATGAACCAATGCAGTCCGTCGAACGGAATCTCCCGGTTCACCTGCTCGTACACATCCAGGATGCGGTCGATGCTCTCGTCGTAGGTGGCATGGATGCGGAACGGCCAGCGTTTCTCCACCAGCAGCTTCACCACCGCTTCCAGTTCGGGTTCCATGCCGGCAGGCAGTTCGGGACGCGGTTCGTTGAACAATTCGAAGTCGGCCGCGGAAAACACCAGCATTTCGCCGGCACCGTTATGGCGAAGCAGGTCATCGCCCTGCCGCGGGACCAGCATCTCGCTCCACTGCTGGAAATCCTGCACTTCCCTGCCCTTGTTCTGGGTGAACAGGTTGTAGGCGATGCGCACCGTCAGCTCGCCATCGCGGTGCAGCTGCTCGATGACCTGGTAGTCCTCCGGGTAATTCTGGAACCCGCCGCCGGCGTCGATCACCGAGGTGATGCCGAGCCGGTTGAGCTCGCGCATGAAATGCCGGGTCGAATTGGACTGGTACTCGATCGGCAGGCGTGGACCCTTGGCCAGGGTTGCGTAGAGGATCAGCGCATTGGGCTTGGCCAGCAGCAGCCCGGTCGGATTGCCCAAGCTGTCGCGGACGATCTGGCCACCGGGCGGGTCCGGGGTGGCCTTGTCGTAACCGCAGGCCCGCAGCGCGGCCCGGTTGAGCAGCGCGCGGTCATACAGGTGCAACAGGAAGACAGGGGTGTCCGGTGCGATCGCATTGAGCTCGGCCAGCGTGGGCAGGCGCTTTTCCACGAACTGCTCGGCGGTGAAGCCGCCGACCACGCGCACCCACTGCGGTGCAGGTGTGTTGTCGACCTGCGCCTTGAGCATGGCCATCGCGTCGGACAACGACCGCAGCCCATCCCAGCGCAGCTCCAGGTTGTAGTTCAGCCCGCCGCGGATGAGGTGGGTATGGCTGTCGTTGAGGCCGGGAACCAGGCGCCGGCCACCGGCGTCGATCACCGTAGGGTTGATCAATCCGGCGCGCACCTCGGCTTCACGGCCGACGGCCGCGATGCGCCCGTCCACCACCGCCAGCGCATCGGCCTGGGGCACGCGCGGATCAAGCGTGGTGATGCGGGCATTGCGGATGAGCAGCGGGGTCATGGGGGTCTCCGGAGAAGTAGCGAAGGCGCGGCCGGCCAGGCCAAGGGCCATCGCGGCGCCAGCACCCAGCAGCAGATCGCGGCGGCCAGGCAGGGGTGGATCTGTGAGCATGCCGATCTCCGCTCAGGGGCCATGCAGCGCGAACGCGCCGGGGCCGGCCAGGGCGATGGCACACAGGGCCAGCGTCCAGAACAGGGGGTACTCGATACCGCCACGCATCCAGAACCAGCCCTTGGGCAGGGCCAGCACGGCGGTCATGCCCAGAAACAACGCCGCCACCGTCGCTGCGATCCGGACTTGCCAGCCAAGCAGCACCGCCACCCCGGACAGCACCTGCACCAGGGAGAGCAGCAGCGGCACCGGTGCCGGCGCGGGCAGATGGTAGCCCCGCAGTTCACCGGCAAAGCCGGCCAGCCCGGGGCCACCGAACCAGCCGAACAGCTTGCCCAGCGCATGCGGCAGCAGAAAGCCGCCGGCCGCCACCCGCAGTATCAGCAGCGCCAGGTCCAGGGCGGTGGCCCCGCTCATCCTCAGTGGCCGCCTTCCTGCGCGCCGAACATGCTTTTGGCGTACTGGATGCCCAGGCCGTAGCCACCGGCGTGCTCGCGCGCAATGCCGGTGGTGAGGTCGTAGGTGGCGCTGCGCGCCCAGTCGCGCTGCAGTTCCAGCAGGTACTGCAGCGCGGTGACCGGCACCGCGCCGGCCTGCACCATGCGGGTCACGGCACGCTCATGGGCTTCATCACTGACATCGCCGCAGGCATCGGTGATGACGTAGACCTGGAAGCCCTGCTCGATCGCCGACAGCGCCGGGCCAACGATGCAGACGCTGGTCCACAGTCCGGCAATCACCAGCCGTTGCCGGCCGATGCGGTTGATTTCACCGATCACCGCCGGATCTTCCCAACTGTTCATCGAGGTGCGGTCGAACACGGTCTGGCCGGGGAAGACCGCGGGCAGTTCGGGGAACATCGGGCCGGAGAACGACGTTGCGGCCACCGTGGTCAGCACCACCGGCACCTTGAAGCCGGCCGCGCCCTTGGCGACCAGTGCGACGTTGTTGCGCAGGGTGGCGACATCGATGGAACGGGTCGGGAACGCCATCTGCGACTGGAAGTCGATCAGCACGAGGGTGTGGTCGTCAGGCGACAGCAGCGAGGTGCCGGCAGCGGCGGTGGCAGTGGTCATCGGAATTCCTTGGTGGGCGGACACGGCCATGGTGGCGGTGCCGGCCGCATTGCCCTACCCCCCTTGGGTGGTCACGGCAGCTACTCTTTTGGGGGAGGCGCTCACCCGAAAGAGGGGGCCCACGATGCCCCGGGCCTGCGACAATCGTCGCCTGGCGCTGGCGGCGCACCCCGGAGATTCCGCATGACCCCTTCCCCTCCGTCGATCGGCATCCTGGTGGTCGACGACCATCCCCTGCTGCGCGACGGGCTGGCGGCCTTGCTGGGCATGCAGCCGGACATGCGCCTGCTCGGCGAGGCTGCCGACGGCGAGGACGCGGTCGCCCAGTACCTGGCGCTGCAGCCCGACGTGGTACTGATGGACCTGCAGCTGCCCGGCGTGGACGGCGTTGAAGCGATCACCCGGATCCGTCGCCACGACGCGCGCGCGCGGATCATCGTGCTGACCACCTATCGCGGCGACGTGCGCGCGGTGCGGGCGCTGCAGGCCGGTGCCAGCGGCTACCTGCTCAAGGACATGCTGAGACACGAGCTGGTCGACACCATCCGCACCGTCCACAGCGGCCGCCGCGCCGGCATTCCGGCCACGCTGGCGGCCAGCATCGCCGCGCATGTGGTCGAAGACAGCCTCTCCCCGCGCGAAACTGAAGTGCTGGGCCACGTCGCCGGCGGATGTTCGAACAAGGGCATCGGCGAGCAGATGCGCATCTCCGAACAGACAGTGAAGGCGCACATGAAAAACATCATGGAGAAACTGGGCGCCCGCGACCGCACCCACGCTGTAACCCTCGCGCTGAAACGCGGCATCATCAGCCTCGACGACGCCACCCCGGACCCGTAGCGCCCGCCCGTGGCCGGCAACCGGGAACCCGTGCCGACGCCATCACCGCAACCGCACCGCCAGGCTCAGGGTCGCCGCGCCCGTCGCCAATGTCGCCACACCCCACCAGCCGAAGTGCGCCAGCACCACCGCGCCAAGCGCACCGCCGGCAGCCATGCCCAGGAACACGCCGGTGAACAGCAGCGCATTGAGCCGGCTGCGCGCTTCCGGCGCCAGGCCGTAGACGAGGGTCTGGTGCGAGACCAGCGCCGCCTGGAAGCCGAAGTCGAACACCACCGCGCTGACGCCGAGCAGGGGCACGATTGCCGCACGCGGCAGCCACGGGTCCAGCAACAGCAGCGCAAACCCGGCCAACGCGATGGCGATCGCAATGCGGGCCACGGCGTGGCTGCCCAGCCGATCCGCCCAACGCCCGGCCAAGGGCGCCGCCAGCGCACCGGCCGCACCGGCAATCCCGAATGCACCGGCCACCGCGCTGCCCAGCTGGTAGCGGTCATGCAGCATCACCGCCAGGGTCGACCAGAACGCACTGAAACCCACCGCCAGCAACCCCTGCGCCAACATGGCCCGGCGCAGCTGTGGCTGACCACGCCACAGGTGGACCAGCGAGCGCAGCAAGGCCGGGTAACGGAGCGAGGTGGTCGGGGCCAGGTGCGGCAGCTCGCGGGCCAGCGCCAGCGCCATCAGCACCACCGAACCTGCGGCAATGGCGAACATCGCCCGCCATCCCAGCATCTGCGCCACCAGCCCGCTGGCCACCCGCGACAGCAGAATGCCCAGCAGCAGCCCGGTCATGACCTTGCCGACCACCGCGCCGCGCTCGGCCTCCGGCGCCAACATCGCGGCGGTCGGCACCACGTCCTGGGCCACGGTGGCCATCAGCCCGACCAGCAGGCTGGTCAGCAGCAGCGTGGGCAGGCTGCCGGCCAGTGCCGCCCCGGCCAGTGCCGCTGCCAGGACCAGCGACTTGAGCAGGATCAGCCGGCGCCGGTCGACCCGGTCCCCGAGCGGTGCCAGCAGCAGGATGCCCAGCGCATAGCCGAGCTGGGTCAGGGTCGGCACCATGCCGGTGGCCTGGGGATCGCTGCCCAGCCCGCTGGCGATGACCCCCAGCATCGGCTGGCTGTAGTAGATGGACGCCACCGAAAAGCCGGCGCCTGCGGCCATCGCCACGATGAGCCGCGACGGGACGGCGGGGCGTACCAGGGCCGCGGCGGGGATATGCACGCTGGACATAAGCCACTCCTGCTGAAGAAAGTGGCGACAGGGTCGCGCCAGACGTCTCCGGCGTGTAGTAGGCTTGGGTACATATCCATCATACGCAGGCTGTATGAGCCTCACGCCTTCCGCCGGTGCAGACCGCATCGACCTGCTGCATACCTTCGTGCGCATCGTGGAAAGCGGCAGCCTGTCGGCGGCGGCGGTCCAGCTGGGTACCACCCAGCCCACTGTCAGCCGCCGCCTGCAGACTCTGGAACGTCTGTTCGGCCTGCGCCTGCTGCAGCGCTCCACCCACCAGATGACGCTGACCCAGGACGGCGAACGCTGCTACGCACACGCCCGGGCCCTGGTCGAGGACTGGCACGCGATCCAGGCCGACCTTCGCGGCGAGGTCGAGGTGCCGCGCGGCCGGCTGCGTGTGGTGGTGCCCCATGCGTTCGGCCAGGCCCAGCTGCTCGACCCGATGCTGCAGTTCATGGCCCGCCACCCGCACGTCACCCTGGAATGGATGCTGGACGATCAGCCGCCGGATTTCATTGCTGATGGCATCGACTGCGCCATCCGGGTCGGGCCGGTGCAGGAACCGCAGCTGGTCGCCGTACCGCTGGCGGACGTCCCCCGTATCGTGATCGCCGCACCGGCCCTGGTAGGCAACGCCGATCCGCACGACCCGGCCCTGCTGCCGCAGCTGCCCTGGATTGCGCTGACCACCTTCTATCGCGAGCGCTTCAGCCTGTTGCCGGCCGACGACGGCCCTGCCCTGCGCGTGGACATCACGCCACGACTGCTCACCGACAATCTGTTCGTGGTGCGTCGGGCCGCGGTGTCCGGCCTGGGCGCAGCGGTGGTGTCGGCGTGGCTGGTGCGCGATGACCTGCACGAAGGGCGGTTGCGGCAGCTGGTGCCGGGCTGGGAGCCGCCGCCCCTGCCGGTGCACCTGGTGTATCCCGCTGCGCGCCAGATTCCCTCGCGGCTGCGCGCGTTCATCGACGCCATGAAGGCAAGCCTGCCGCATACCCAGGGCATGCGTCCGTTGGCCCGTCCCCCCGGCGGCCCGCCCGCTGAGTTTGCACTGCCTCGATAACATAGCCTCTGCTATATTGAGGTCATGAGCGCGGACCCCACCACACCGACCGCCACCGCCTGGCCGCAATCCACCGGCGACCGCCCCAGCCTGGGCGAGATGCACGCCAGCGTATCCGTTCCCAGCGGCGGGCACTGGTGGTTCCGCCTGCTGGCCTTCCTCGGCCCGGGCTACATGGTCTCGGTGGGCTACATGGACCCGGGCAACTGGGCCACCGACATCGCCGGCGGCGCGCAGTTCGGTTACCTGCTGCTGTCGGTGATCCTGCTCTCCAACCTGATGGCGATCGTGCTGCAGGGCTTGTCGGCGCGTCTGGGCATCGCCACCGGTCGCGATCTGGCCCAGGCCTGCCGCGATCATTTCTCCCGACCGGTCAACCTGTGCCTGTGGCTGCTGTGCGAGATCGCGATCATCGCCTGCGACCTGGCCGAGGTGATCGGCACCGCGATCGCACTGAAGCTGTTGTTCGGCCTGCCGCTGGTGCTGGGCGCGATCATCACCGCGATCGACGTGGTGCTGGTGCTGTGGCTGATGCACCGGGGCTTCCGCGCCCTGGAGGCGTTCGTCATCGCGCTGCTGCTGGTGATCTTCGCCTGCTTCGCCATCCAGATCGCGCTGGCCGCGCCCCCGCTGCAGGCCGTACTCGGTGGCTTCATTCCGCGCGCGGAAGTGGTCACCAACCCGCATGCGCTGTACCTGGCGATCGGCATCATCGGCGCCACGGTGATGCCGCATAACCTCTATCTGCATTCCTCGATCGTGCAGACACGGGCCTACCCGCGTACCGACAGCGGGCGGCGCGGCGCGCTGCGCTGGGCCACCACCGACAGCACGATCGCCTTGATGCTGGCGCTGTTCATCAACGCCGCCATCCTGATCCTGGCCGCTGCGGTGTTCCATGCCAACGGGCGCACCGACGTGCAGGAGATCGAACAGGCCTACGAGCTGCTCGCCCCGATGCTGGGCGTCGGCCTGGCCTCGACGTTGTTCGCGGTGGCGCTGCTGGCGTCGGGCATTAATTCGACGGTGACCGCCACACTGGCCGGCCAGATCGTGATGGAAGGTTTCCTGCGCCTGCGCATCGCGCCCTGGGCGCGGCGGCTGCTCACCCGCGGCATCGCCATCGTGCCGGTGGTGATCGTCACCGCGATCTACGGCGAACAGGGCACCGCGCGGCTGCTGGTGCTGAGCCAGGTGCTGCTGTCGATGCAGCTGCCGTTCGCGGTGATCCCGCTGGTGATGTTCGTCGGCAACAAGGCGCGGATGGGCGCGCTGGTGGCGCCGAGGTGGCTGCTGACGCTGGCGTGGGCGATTGCGGGGGTGATCGTGGTGTTGAATGTGAAGCTGTTGGCGGGGGTGGTGGGTGGGTGACAGGACAGACCGGTGATCGGCTCTCTTGACCTCAAGCGTGGTTGAGGTGGCACAGTGGGCGTTCCCACCCATTGGAACGCACCATGTCCCAGCCTGCCGCCGCGCCGAGCCAGCATGAATTATGGAATGGACCCGCTGGGGATGCCTGGGTGCGGGCGCAGCGCCTTCTGGACGGGATGTTCTCGGGCATCGTGCCGGTGCTGGCAGATCCGATCCGCGGCCAACCGGACGCTTCGGTGCTGGATGTCGGCTGCGGCACCGGCGCGGTGTGCCTGGCCATCGGCGATCGGCTGGGGCCGCAGGGGCGCTGCAGCGGGGTGGATATTTCCGCGCCGATGATCGCGATGGCGCGCGAACGGGCGTTGGCTGCGGGCAAGGCGATCGATTTCCTCGTCGGCGATGCCCAGCAGCAGCGCTTCGCACCTGACAGCTTCGACCGCATCGTCTCGCGGTTTGGCGTGATGTTCTTCGAAGATCCTGTGCGGGCATTCGCTAACCTGCGCCAGGCGCTGCGGGCCGATGGCAGCCTGCATGCGATCACCTGGCGCAGTGCGGCGGAGAATGCGTTCATGACCACGGCCGAGCGCGCTGCATCGCCATTGCTGACCTTGCCGGCGCGTGTGGAAGGCGGCCCCGGGCAGTTCGCGTTCGCCGATGCGGACCGGGTGATGGACATCCTGGACGAGAGCGGCTGGGACAACATCGAGATCGTCCCGCTCGATGTGGAATGCAGCATCGCCCGCGACGATCTGCCGACCTACGTGTCGTTGCTGGGGCCGGTCGGCCAGGCACTGCGGGCCGAAGGCTGCGATCATGAAATCCGCGAACGGGTACTGACCACGGTGATCGACGCGTTCTCACCGTTCGTCCAGGGCGATCGGGTGGTGTTCACTGCAGCGTGCTGGTCCGTCACCGCATCCTGACCACGCAGGAGCCGGCGGGTCCATCACCACTGGCCCGCCACTCGTCCCAGCCGCCCCGTCATTCGGCCCCAGGCCAATGACCGCAAGGGCTGGCGGGGGCATGCTGGGGCCATCAACCGCCGCTGTGGACGCCCCATGAAACGTCGTGACTGCCTGAAAGCCGTCCTTGCCCTGCCCCTGGTTCCGCTGATCGGCAAGGCCGCGCAGGGCGGGCGGGCAGGCGTGACCACCGCTGCCGTCCGGGTCCGCCCGGGCACGGCGGGCTGGCCCGGCGCTGCCGACTGGGACCAGCTGTCGCGCCGGGTCGGTGGAAGGCTGTCCGTGCCCGCCTCGCCGTTCCTTGGCGACGCCGCCACCCGCGCCGATGCCCTCGCCCAGCTCAGCAATCCCTTCTTCATCGGCGACCAGCCCGCGCTCACCCAGACCAGCGGCTACCACGGCGCGTGGCTGTCGCAGCCCAGCGCGCGGGTCGTGGCCGCCGCCAACAGCGCCGACGTCGCCGCAGCGGTCGACTTCGCCCGCGAGCACCGCCTGCGGCTGGTGGTCAAAGGCGGCGGGCACAGCTATCACGGCACCTCGTGCGCCCCTGACTCGCTGCTGGTCTGGACCCGGGCCATGAACCAGACCGACCTGCATGATGCGTTCGTTGCACAGGGCGCACCCGCCAGCACCGTTCCGCAGCCGGCCGTCAGTCTCGGTGCCGGCGCGATGTGGATCGATGCCTACGACGCGGTCACCACGCGCGGCGGTCGCTACGTGCAGGGCGGTGGCTGCACCTCCGTGGGCGTGACCGGACTGGTCAGCGGCGGTGGGTTCGGCAGCTTCTCCAAAGCGTTCGGCACCGCAGCGGCCAGCCTGCTGGAGGCCGAGGTCGTCACTGCCGACGGCCGGGTCCGGGTGGTCAACGCTCACCAGGATGCCGAGCTGTTCTGGGCGCTCAAAGGCGGCTGCGCCGGCAGCTTCGGCGTGGTCACCCGCATCACGCTGCGCACCCACGCCCTGCCTGAGACCTTTGGCGGCGTGTCGATGAAGGTGCGGGCCGACAGCGAGGACAGCTTCCAGGCATTGGCCGCCGAAGTCCTGCGCTTCTACCGCGATGCGTTGTGCAACCCGCACTGGGGCGAACAGCTGCGCTTGGACAGCCACCGCACCTTCGGCGTCTCCATGGTGTTCCAGGGCCTGAGCCAGGAACAGGCCGCCGCCGTGTGGGCCCCCTTTGCGGCCTGGGTCGACGCGCGGCCGCAGTACACCGTACTGGATCCCCTCCAGGCCCTGGCCCTGCCCGCGCGGCACATGTGGGATGCCGCGTTCTTCCGCAGGCATGCACCGCAGCTGATCGCCGAGGACACCCGTGCCGGCGCGCCGCCCACGCACATGCTGTGGAAGGGCGATCAGGGCCAGGTAGGCTGGTACCTGCATGGCTACGCATCGGCGTGGATGCCGTCGGCGCTGCTCGATGACGCGCAGCGCGCGGCGACGGCCGCCGCGCTGTGCACCGCTGCAGCGCACATGCCGGTCGAACTCCACTGCAACAAGGGCCTGTATGGCGCGCCGGCCGAGGCGCTTGCGGCGAGCCGAGATACCGCGACGCACCCGGCGGTGCTGGATGCGTTCTGCCTGGCCCTGATCGGCAACGCCGGCGGTCCGGTCTATCCCGGCAGCGGCGGAACGGTGGATGAGGCCGACGCCCGCACGGGCGCAGACCGGGTCGCACGTTCCTACGCCGCCCTGCGCACACTGCTGCCTACCGCACCCACCTATGTCTCCGAGTGCGACTTCTTCCAGCGCGACTGGCAGCAGGCGTTCTGGGGCCCGCATTACCCACGCCTGCTCGCCGCCAAGCGCCGCTACGACCCGGACGGGCTGTTCGTGATCCATCACGGCGTGGGCAGCGAGGACTGGAGCGCAGACGGGTTCACGCGGCGCCGCTAGTGCCGCCCGGTACGCCTGCAGGTGCAGCGCAAGCCGCACTGCCGTAGCCTGCGGGGCAATCGCCCGCTCTGGAGTTCGCCCCGTGCCTTCGTCCACGCCCGCCCGCGCTGTGCCCGCCCTGCTCTGCCTTGCCATCGCAACCGCGCTGCTGCCCCAGCCGGCAGCCGCGCAGAACGCACCGCACATCGCTGCCGCAGCGGCCACGCCCGATGCCTCCGCTTCCACGCGTTTCAACGCGCTGCTGGATGCGCAGACCATGGCCGCGATCAACGCCGATCCCGAGCTGCGTACCGTGCTGGGCATCAGCGGCGATGGCGCCGGCGATACGTCGGACCGGCTGACGGATGTCTCGCTGGCCCAGCGCGAGGTCAACCGCCGCCTGCTGGCCGACAACCTGGCCGCCATCAAGGGGTGGCACGGCGCGCCGCTGGACCCGCAGCAGCAGCTCAGCGACGGACTGGCACGCTGGTTCTACCAGGCCCAGATCGACCTGATGGCGGTGCCGTGGTCGGCGGCCTGGCTGCCGGTCGGCGGCAGCACCTACGCGGTCGACCAGTTGTTCAGCCTGCCGGTCAACCTGCCGCAGTTCTTGGACAACCAGCATGCCGTTACCGATGTCACCAGTGCGCGCAACTACATCGCGCGGCTCAAGGCGATGGGCACCAAGCTGGACCAGGTGCGTGCCAACGTCGACATGCAGGCCGCACAGGGCGTGGTGCCGCCGGAGGTGGCACTGACCGGGGCGGCCACCCAGTTCCGCACGCTGCTGGCACCGGCCCCCAAGGACAGCCTGTGGGTGGCATCGCTGCAGCGCAGGCTGGACAAACTGCCGGCCATTCCCGCCGCCGAGCGCGCGGCACTGATCGCGCAGGCGACGGCGGCGGTTCGCGATTCCGTCAATCCCGGTTACCAGCGCCTGCTCGACCGCGTGCAGGCGCTGCTGGCTGCGCACCCCGGCAACAAAGGCATGTGGGCCCTGCCGCACGGTGATGCGTACTACGACGCGGCGCTGCGCTGGTACACCAGCACGGATCTGGGCGCCGATGCGATCCACCAGATCGGATTGAACGAGGTGGCGCGTCTTGAACAGCGCATGGATGCGCGCCTGCGCGAACTCGGACTGCGCCAAGGCAGCGTGGCCGAACGGATCACACAGATGCGCAAGGACCCGCGTTACCGCTATGCCGACAGCGATGCAGGGCGCCAGGAACTGCTCGGCGACATCGAACAGCGGCTGCGCGACCTCGATCCGCTGCTGCCCACCTACTTCGGCCACCTGCCGCCGCAGAAGCTGGTGGTGCAGCCGGTGCCGGCCCACATGCAGGCCACCTCGCCGGGCGGCTACTACTACCCCCCGGCCATGGACGGCTCCCGGCCGGGCACGTTCTACATCAACCTGGGCGATATCGACTCCAACACGCGCTGGAGCATTCCCACCCTCACCTATCACGAAGGGTCGCCGGGCCATCACTTCCAGATCTCGATCGGCCAGACCCTGACCGACCTGCCGCTGCTGCGCCGCAGCCTCAACCCCAGTGCCTTCTCCGAAGGCTGGGCGCTGTATGCCGAACAGCTGATGGCCGAGGCGGGCGTGTACAAGGACGACCCGGCCGGCGACATCGGCCGCCTGCAGGCCGAGATGTTCCGGTCGGTACGGCTGGTGCTGGACACCGGCCTGCACCGCAAGCGCTGGACCCCGGAGCAGGCCATCGCCTACATGCAGGAAAAGACCGGCATGAAGGAGTCGGACGTACGCATCGAGGTCAACCGCTACCTGGTGCAACCGGGCCAGGCGTCGTCCTACAAGATGGGCCAGCTGCGCCTGCTCGCGCTACGCGAGAAGGCCCTCACGCAGCTTGGCGAACGCTTCGACATCCGCGCCTTCCATGACCTGGTGCTGGGCAATGGCGCGCTGCCGATGACTGTCGTGGAACAGGCGGTGGATGCCTGGATCGCCAGCGGTGGCGGCGACCCGCGACGCGCGCCATGACCGGTAGAAATACCTAGAACGCTTCGGTGTAACTCCGGTTGTCGGCCCGACGGCGGGTGCGCACAGTGGGGTCATGGCCTGCGCCGCAGGCCCCGACCCGCCGGAGAGCACCATGCGCCTTTCCCGTTCCTGCCTGTTGCTGGCCTTGCTGCTGGCACCGCCCTGGGCATTGTCCACCGCCGCCGCGGCGCCGCCGACGGCCAGCGAAACCGTGGGCGCGGCCACCCGCGACCCGGATGCGATCGCTGCGCTCGAGCGCATGGGCAAGGCATTGCGCGCGCTGCCGCAGTTCACGCTCTCGGCCGCCACGCGCACCGACTACGTGCTCGATGACGGACAGAAGCTGGCACTGCCGGGCACGGTGGACTACAAGGTGATCGGGCCGGACCGCTTCTTCGTCGAGATCCGCAGCGAGCACCAGCACCGCCAGTTGTTCTACGACGGTCAGACCCTGACCATCGTCTCGCCCGAGCAGAAGTACTACGCGAAGGTCGAGAACCTCGACCGCAGCAGCCAGGCGCTGCTCAGCGACTCGGCCACCCGACTGGGCATCGAATTTCCACTGGCCGACCTGTTCCAGTGGGGCACCCCGGGCTTTCCGACCGAGCGCATCGAGTCGGCCCTGTTCGTCGGCACCGAGCGCATCGACGACCAGCCCACCCGCCACTACGCATTCCGCCAACCCGGGGTCGACTGGCAGGTGTGGATCTCCGACACCACCCGGTTGCCGTTGCAGGTGCTGATCACCAGCCACGGCGACCCGGCGTTGCCGAGTTACCTGGCCACGCTGGACTGGGACACCCGACGCCCCGTGGCCGCCAATGATCTGGTGTTCCGCCCCGACGGTGCCACGCGCATCGTGTTCGTTCCGGTGGCGGTTGCCGCCGATGACACCGCTCCCGGAGGCCGCTGAGATGACCACTCCACGTTCCGTGCGCTCCGCGCTGGTGTCTGCCGTGCTGTGCGCCTCCATCACCGCCCTGCTGCTGCCGGCCACGGCCGAGGCGCGGCCAGGCCTGCGCGGCTTCGCACATCCCTCGATTGCCGGCCACGGCGGTTTCGGTGGCGGCGGTGGTTTCCATGGCGGCGGTGGTTTCAGCCCCCACCCCGGCCCTGGTCCTGGCCCGGGACCTGGTCCGGGACCGCACCCTGGTCCGGGACCGGGTCCGCATCCCGGCCCCGGTCCACATCCAGGCCCCGGACCTGGACCTGGTCCTGGACCTGGACCTGGGCCTGGACCTGGGCCTGGACCCGGACCGCATCCGCCCGGCCCGGGTCCCGGCCCCGGGCCGCATCCCTACCCACCCCCGCCACCACCGCCGCCCCCGTACTGGGACCACCCCTTCTGGGACGCCGCAGCGGTCACTGCCGGGGTAGCGCTGACGGCCGCCGCGATCGGGTCGGTGGTGTACACACTGCCGTTGGACTGCAGCACGATCGTAGTGGACGGGATCGGCTACCAGCAGTGCAGCAATGGCTGGTACCAGCCGCGTTACGTAGGCACCACCGTGCAGTATGTCGTGGTGGATCCCCCACGATGAGCAAGGTCCTGCTGCAGGCCGTGCTGCTGGCAGGCGGCACACTGGCCGTGTACGGGGCGGGCGCGCAGCAGGCGCCCGCGTCGGCCTCCACCGACGACATCGCGCGCAAGCTCGCCGATCCGGGCGCTGCGCTGATCTCGGTGCCGTTCCAGTACAACTACCTCGGCTCGGTGGGACCTGGTGGCGATTTCCACAACGAGCAGCTGAAGATCCAGCCGGTCATCCCGTTCGTCGGCGAGCACGGCAAGTTCATCCTGCGCCCGATCCTGCCGATCCAGTGGAACCAGTTTCCGGAGGACCGCAGCGGCACCGGCGACCTGTTCGTGCAGGGCTACTACATTCCCAAAACCGCGTCGGAAGCGCACGGCACCGAGTTCGGCTTCGGTGCCGCCGCGCTGCTGGACACCGCCTCGCACGACAGTCTGGGAACCGGCAAGTACTCGCTGGGACCGGCCTTCATCCTGGTCCACAAGACACCCAGATGGACGCTGGGCGCACTGGCCAACCACGTCTGGTCGGTGGGCGGTGACAGCGACCGCGAGGATGTCAGCAGCACGGCGCTGCAGCCGTTCGTCACCCGCAACCTGCCCCAGGGATGGTCGGTGGGGCTCACCTCGGAAACCAGCTACAACTGGAAGGCCTCCAGCGGCGATGCCTGGACCGTGCCGCTTGGCGCTACCGTGTCCAAGGTGCTGCGGGTGGGACACATGCCGGTCAGCGTCGGCGCCGGTGGCTTCTACAACCTGGACCGCCCCCAGTACGCCAACCGGTGGACGGCGCGACTGACGATCACCCTGGTGTTCCCCGAATAGTCACCGCCTCCCTGCTGAAGGTGCCCGCATGATCACCCACCCGTGGTTCTGGATCCTCTGCCTGTTCCTGGTCCCGTTGCTGGCGGCGCTGGTGGTGAGCCTGTTCGTGCGCAAGCGCGGGATCAGCGCCAATGCCGTGCTGGCCTGGTTCGTGCTGGTCTGCTGGATCGGCGCGCTCGCGGTGATCCTCGCGCAGGTCATGTAGCGCTGGCTCACAGCGACTGGCCAAGCTCGATGAACACCACCCGGTGGCCGCCCTCGCGCATGCCCAGACCGAAGATCAACGGGCCGATCCACGAGTCGAAGCCGAGGAACAGGCTGCCGTTCCAGATCCCATCGCTCAGCGACATGTCCGAGCGGCGCTGCCAGGCATTGCCGTACTCGACCGTGCCGCCCACCTGGGCCGAGCGTCCCAGCACCTTGCCCAGCTCGTAGGTATAGCCGGCAAAACCCAGCGCATAGTCCTGCCCGGTCAGCTCGTTGTGCTGGAAACCGGCCAGCCGCCAGCGCCCGCCCAGCCGGTACAGGCTCTGCAGCGGCGCGGTGCCGCTGCTGGTCACGTGGTAGCGCAGCCCGAGCTGCACCGCACTGCTGCCGAACGGAAATGCCCCCACCGCGTCCAGGTCGATCTGGCCGAAGCGCGCATCGGCGCCCAGCCCCTCGCGCGACTGATACGTGCCCAGCTTGACCAGGAAGCCGTCGCGGGGAAAGTAAACACTGTCGATGTTGTCATAGGCGGCACCGGCGGTGAACGCTCCCTCATCGAAATCAGTGCGCGGCACCCGCGGCGAGCCGATGTCCATGCTGGCGCTGCCAGCGAAGCGCTCCACGCCCACCCGCAACGACAGCACGTTGGACACATTGCGCACCAGCGCCACATTGGCGCCACTGCGCTGCACCCGGTACCGCGAGGTCTTGTTGCCGTCACCGTCGAACACGTTGAAGCTGCGGGTCTCGTAACCGCCCGCAGCGGCGAAGGCGTAGCGGTTGCCGACATCGAACGGATGGTAGTAGCTGCCCTGCAGCGCCGGTTCGCTCCCCACCTGCAGGGTAATCCGCGCCTCGGCGCCATAAGGCGACAACGGCGCGAACAGCAGCCCGGCCCGCAGGTTGCTTTCATGGTTGCCGTCCAGGTCGTTGCTCAACCGGAAACCCGCCTCCAGATAGGCCGGTCCGTTGGGTTTTTCGTAGGCGGTGATCACTACCCCCACCCGACCATCATCGCGACGGGTCTCCTCGTAACTGATGCTGGCCAGCGTATCCATGCCGTAGGCACGCAGTACGCCTTCCTGCATCGCCTTGCTGTCCATCGGCTTGCCGATTTCCACCGGCAGGTAGGACAGCAACAGGGCATCGGCGTAACCGGTGTGGTTGCGCATCTCGATGAACGCGATGGGGGCTGGCGCGCTGGAGACGGCGCGCTGCGTGCGGGTGGCGTACCAGCCCTGGTAAACCGGCGCCGGTTGCGAGAAGGCACGCAACGCAGGCGCCGCGCGGTCTGCCGCCTGCTGTCCGATCTGCAGTGCCTCGGGCGCCTTGTCGAAGTCGCCGGTGGCCACCTTGCCGGTCAGCTCGGGCGCGATCAGCAGATCCTGCGGACCCAGCGTGTCGAGCTGGCGCTGCGCATTGCGGGTGGTCAGAAAACCGCTGAGCTGGCTGATCACGTCCACCAGGCTGGCGTCGCGGTCCAGCTCGCTCAACGGAGTGCCCACGTCCACCGCGATCACCCGCTCGGCCCCCATCGCGCGCACCACGTCGATCGGCACCTGGTTGGAGACCCCGCCATCGAGCAATACGCGGCCGTCGATCGACACCGGGCGGAAGATGCCCGGCAGCGACATGCTGGCACGCATCGCCATGGGCAGGCTGCCGTGGTCGAGCACCACCGCTTGGCCGGTATTGAGGTCGGTGGCAATGGCACGGAAGGGAATCGACAGGTCATCGAAATCACCGCTGACCCGGCTGCCACCGGTCACGGTCTCGAACAGGGCAATCAGCCGCTCACCCTGCGATACGCCGCCGGAGAGCTGGATGCCCTTGCCACGTCCACCCACGCCGATCCCGATCGGTGCCAGCTGTTCGTAGTCGTCGCCCTTGCGCTGCAGCGAGCGCTCGCGACGCGGCAGGGTGTCGCTGAACATCGCCATCCACTGGGTGTCCAGCACCACCTGCTCGATCTGTTCGGGACTCTTGCCGGAGGCATACAGCGCACCCACCAACGCACCCGCGCTGGTGCCGGCGATGCAGTCCACTGGAATGTGCAGCGCTTCGAGCTCGCGCAGGATGCGTACATGCGCGATACCGCGCGCACCCCCGCCGCCGAGCGCCAGACCGATGCGGGGACGGGTGTCGCCGGGCTCGCGCGTGCCGCAGCTGCCGCCGCTCGGCATGCCCTCGGTCGCAGCCGCCTGCGCACTTCCTGCCCAGGGCAGCAGCAGCGCCAGCAGAACACCGTACGGGCGCGTCATCGCCATGCGCTGCCAACCTGGATGTAGAACGTGTCGTCCTCCGGACCCCAGGCGTAGTCCAGTCCTACCTGCATGCCCAGCTGCCGCGCGATCAGGTAACGCACCCCGGTGCCCTTGGAGACCTGGCTGGCCGCATCGCCGAAACTGTTGTGCCGCCCCCAGGTACGGCCGGCGCCGACGAAGCCCACCAGCGACCACCGCGAGGTGACGTTCCAGCGCAGCTCGGTTTCGAGCACGCCGGCACGGGTGTCCTGGTAACGGGCAGAACCGATCCCGCGCAGGTCGATGTAGGGCAGCCGGTAGAACGGAATATCGCCGTTGGCCCAGCGCGCATCGGCCCGCCCACCCAGCACGAAATGCCTGCCCAGCGGCCAGTAGCCGTAGGCATGCCCGCGATAGCTCTGGAACGCCACGTCGCTGCCGATACCGGGCAGATAGAAGTTGCCTTCGATCATCCCGAGCCAGCCACTGGACGGAGTGAACGGATTATCGCGGTTGTCGTACTCCAGCGACAGCCCCAGCCCGGAGCTGCGCGAAGCGAGCTCGCGACCGGTGAAGAAGTCGCGGTCGCTGTCGACGTCGAAGCCGATGTCCACATCCATGTAGATCCACGCCAGACCCAGATACAGGTCCTGCGCGCCCAGCCGTCGGAAGCCCTGCTGGAACGACACCACCCCATCCACGTTGTAGTCGATCTCCACCGGCGGTGCGCGTGTGCCCGGCGTATGGAAGCCCAGGTTCATCGAGGCCTTGGCCACCCCGCCCCGATAGCGCCAGCGGTCGTCATCGAAGTGCAGCGAGGCGCCGACCCCGTACGCCTTGCTGCCGTTCTCCGTGCGCATGGCCATGCCGCCGTAGATGTCGGGCGTGACCATCTTCGGCGCGCCACCGGCGTCGTCTTCGGAGGGAGTCGACGCGTGCGGCCGGTGGAAGAAGGCCAGCGCGAGACCGCCGCCGGTGCCTACCGCAGGATCGGTGACCACGATCGGCACGGGCAGGAACCCGCGATGTTCCAGCAGCCAGCGCGACATGTCGAAGTGCCCATCTTCCGCGTCACGGAACAGCGAGGCACGCGGCGCTGCCGGAGCCGCGGCCGCGGCCGCCGCGTCCTGGCCCCACGCGGGCGCTGCCGCAGCAAGGGCGGCGAGCAGCACCACGGGGCACACGGAAGGTGCACGGCTCGTCACGGGACACCTCGTCGGGACGGGTCGACCATCAGGAAAAGTGCGCGACACCGTGCCAGTGGGAGGGATGGGCCCTGGCACGGCGTCACGCGGTGAAACCGAACACGCCGCCGATCAACGCGCCGGTGCAGCGCCCGGCGGGAAACTGGCGAACAGTTTGTCCAGGCCGGCTTCCACCGAGGCGTTGACCCGTTCCGGAGAACTCGGCACCGTGCCGCTTGCCGTGCCGCGCCAGACCGCCTGCTTGCTGCGCGCATCGAACATGTCCACGACCAGCGTGCCGACGTCGTAGGTGCGCACCGTGGTGGTGGCCGAGCCCATGCCCATGCCGCCGCCCCAGCCGCCGCCCCGCCAGCCCCAGCCCCCCATGTTGCTGCCGGTGTAGAAGGTATCCAGCGTCTGCCGTTGACTGGTCACGATATGTGCGGCGATCGCCACGTCCCCGTTGGCCGCCTGGGTCCAGCCGCGCGCCGCCAGCCGCGCGTCGATGCCGTCGACGATGCGCTGCTGCACCAGCGGCGAGCCGCCCTGCGGCTTCATCGCCCAGGTGTAGGTCTTGAAGGACGCAAAGTTCGCGCCCGGATCAAAATCGGTATGCACGGTGGGCGTAGAGGTGCACGCGACCAGCGAAGTGGCAAGGACCGCAATCGCAAAGGCTTTCATGGCACAGGCTCCGGTTTCGGAAGTGAGGTGACGACCCGGACAGCGTACCGCTGGCGAGCGGCCTGGCAATCCGCATAACTACGCACTGGCAACAGGCAAAACTACCGGTCGGCCATCTCTCATCGCGGTGGGTTGATCACCACGTACTGCACCGTGGTGCCGCTGTAGCGGGGCTCGTACCACGTGTTGCCGCATTGCTGGTAGGCCATGCCGTTGATTACCGTGGTCACGCAGCTGGGCGGTATCGAATTGACGATCGACCCGATCACCGCCGAGGTCACCGCCACCCCGGCGGTCACGGCGGCCGCCGTGGCGAAGGGATGGTCGTCCCAGCTGTTCCAGTGGTCGTCGTAGTGATCGTGATAGTTCACATCCACGTTCACGTTGCGGTTCACGTTGCGGTCCACATTGCGATTGACATTGCGGTTGACGTTGCTGCGGTCCACATTGCGATTGACGTTGCGGTTGGTGCCACCACCGCCCTGCGGGCGCTGCACCGGATGATTGATGTTGGCGTGCGCGCCGGCGCGGGCGGCGCCACCCCCGCGATGTCCGTGCTGGGCATGGGCGAACGAGCTGCCCAGGGCAAGCACCACCAGCAGGGCGCCTGCGCACACGCGCAGGAGGGTCGGGTTGCGTGCGAGGTTGTGCATGTCAGTTCTCCGGGTCCGCATCGGGCACCACCACTGCAACCTCCACCGGCACCAGTTTGATCCGGGCGGCGTCGGCCGCCGGGGTGAACGCGAACGCCGAGGCCGGCACCGGTGTACGCGTATCCCAGCGCAGGTGCGCGCGGTACTGTGGTTGCGCCGGGTCATCCAGCGAATTGATGATCAGCTTCCTTGGCAGGCCCGTGGCGTTGGAAATCCACACCTGCCAGTCCACCCCGTCCTGCTTGAAGGCGTACTGCTCGATCGCCTCACCGTCCAGGGTGCCGCCGCCCACATGCAAGGCCCCACGGATGGCGGTCTTGGGCGCCTTGTCGGTGCCCCACAGGAACATGTCCGCCAGCGGCATCTCGATGCCGTACCGGTTCGCTGCCGCGTCCACCAGCTCACCCAGGGTGGCCCCCACGTCGGTGACCTGCGCGTAGTACTTCAGGCGCGGCGAGTACAGCGTCAGCGTCTGGCCGTCGTAGATCAGCTGGCGCAGCTGGCGATCGCTGCGCAGCTCCAGGAACAGCTGATCCGGGCGTTTGACCTTGTAGGTCACCACACCGTCCAGCTCGATCTTCTGGCCATCCTCCAGCACCACTTCCGTGCTGGCGTCGGAGGTCAGCGAGAACTGCTCGAGCGCGCGCAGCGCAGCGCCCATGCGGTCCAGTGCGGCCAGCGCCTGGGGGTCGCGCTCCTGCTGGGCCACTGCACCGGCATCGGGTTGTGGGCTTGCCGGTGCTGCTGAAACCGGCAGTGCGGTGGCGCCTACCCCCGCCAGCAGCAGGCAGGCGGCGCAGCCAAGGGTTGTTGCGTGGGTGGGCATTGGCCTGTCTCCAAGAATGCAGGGGCCAGCCGTCGGCTCAGAAGCCGGCGCTGATGGTGACGCTCCAGGGGTCGCCCTCGAAGCGGTTGCGCACACTGAACTCACTCAGGTAACGGAACGACACGTCCACGTGTTCGCCGCCCGACCATTTCTTTCCATAGGTGATGACCGGTCCGAGCCCGAACGAACGGCCCTTGAAGCCATCGAGCCGGTCGGCGAGGTCGCCATCGTCGTCCTGCACCTGCTGCAGCCACCCTGCCGCCGCGCCGAATCCCCACCCGCTGGGCGTGCGTTTGACCAGCAGCGCGTCGGTGCGCAGCACCAGGCCATTCTTGTAGTCGGTGTCGTCGTTGCGGCTGTACCAGTCCATCCCGCCCAACACGCTGAGTTCCAGCGTGCCCTTCTGGTACAGGTGGGTGTAGCCGACCGCTGGCGATACGGTCCAGACATTGAGCCCGGGATTGGCAAGCTTGCCCGGCGTGTACTTGGCGGTGGGTGCGTATACATAAAGACCGAACGACAGGTGCTGTACCTGGTCGATGTGGTAGCCGGCGATGACCGGCGCGAAATACACGTCGAACAGGTTGGAGGCGCTGTCCTGCGCCCGCACCTGGTTGCCCAGCGGTCCCTGCAGGTTGGCGGTGACCTCGGCATCGATGTAGGGCACGGTCAGCATCGAAGCGAAGTTCCATTTGCCCGGTCCGGTCGGCCACACGTAGACCCCGGTCGCCGCGGTCAGACTGACATCGGCCTGCAGCCCCAGCGACACCTGGCCGGCAATGGGCGCAGGGCGGCTGCCGGCGATCTTGCCGTCATAGTGCACGTAGCTGAGCGACCACTGCATGCCCGGCTCCGGTGGAATCACACCGACGTACGAGGTGATCTGCATGCCGGTGATCGAACGGCCCAGGCCACCTTCCACCGCGTGCGCCGGCCACGCGGCAAGCACCGCCAGTGACCCGAGCAGCACCGCGCAGGCAAGGCAGCTGCGGTGATAGTGGGTGCGCGTTGCGGATGGCATGGAGATCACCTCGCTGGAACCGGGAAACGAATGACGAGCGACGGGCGGGGAGTTCAACGCTCCACGCAACGGAAGCCCAGGTGGCAGGTGGACGTATCGATCGGCTGCGCCATCCGCGCCGCCGGGCGATAGCGCCGGCAGTAGTTGGGCGCACACAGGTGCGAGCCGCCCTTCATGACCCGGCGCGGAATGGCGCTGCGGTCGCGGGCATCGTGGCTGCGTTCGCGCGCGCCACCGCGCGGGTTGTCGATCGCACAGCAGGGTTTGCTCGGCAGCTGGTCGTGCTGCTGGTACCAGTCGCTGGTCCACTCCCAGACATTGCCGATCATGTCATACAGCCCGTAGCCGTTGGGCGGGTAGCTGCCCACCGGTGATGTCCAGCGGAAGCCGTCCTCGTCCAGGGCCTGCCACGGAAACTCGCCCTGCCACGTGTTGGCCTGGTGGCGGCCGCGTACGGTGAGGCTGTCGCCCCACGCGAATTCGGTGCCTTCCTGACCGCCACGGGCAGCGAACTCCCATTCGGCCTCGGTCGGCAGGTCCTTGCCGATCCACTGTGCGTACGCCAGCGCATCGGCATAGTTGACATGCACCACCGGGTGGTCATCCATGCCATCGAGGTGGGTGAACGGTCCCCGTGGGTGGCGCCAATCCGCGCCGGCAACGTAATGCCACCAGTTGTGCGTGTTGGACATGTCCACGGGCTGGGCAGGTTGCACGAACACCACCGACGATGGGACAAGCAGGGCCGGATCGGCGCCGGGATAGTCGCGCGGATCGGCCCGGCGTTCGGCTGCGGTGACATGGCCGGTGTCGCGGACGAACCGCGAGAATTCCCGGTTGGTGACCGGGTAGCGGTCGATCCGGAACGGCCCGACCCGTACCTTGTGCGCCGGCCGCTCCTCGGGATAGTGGTCGTTGGACCCCATCAGGAACAGCCCGCCCTCGACCTCGATCATGGTATCTGCGATCACGCTCATGTCCTGCGTCCCAATCGAATGCTCCCTGGAAATGTGCCGCCTGCCTGCGCCGGTCCCGCGACCTGTCGCGCCGCACTACCCGAACGGTGCGACGTTGAAGGTCATGCTGACGATCGCCAGCAGGCCAAGCGCCCACAGCAGACCCGCGGTGATCAGGGTGAGCGACACCGGGTAGTGGCTCTGTCCGTGGATGAGCCCCTGCTCGGTCATGAGGGTGCGTTCGGCGCGCAGCTCCTTCATGTAGCGCAGGTGGTAGATGATGCCCAGGGTGAGCAGCACCATGCCCAGGCCGACCAGCGCCACGCCGAAGTTGCGCGGGGCATGCGGGCGCAGCGATGTGTCGGCTGCCTGCAGCATGTGGCCGAAGAACTGGTAGATGGTGAAACCGAAGCCGATCAGCGACAGCGCCGTGCGGATGATCGACATCAGGGTACGGTCCGCGCTCATCCGCGTGCGCTGGAAGGACATGCCGGTGCGCCGCGAGGACAGCTCGATGGACGCCTCATCGGTGCCGCCCAGCAGGTCCCTGGCATGGGCGATGCCGCGTGCGCGGTTGCGTAGCAGCTCGTCGTCGGAAGCGGGCTCGTTCATCGTCTACCTGCCTTCTGGCGGAGTGGGATGGCGTTTGAACCAGTGACTGGCAATACGCGCGATCGGCCCCCGCAGCAGCAGGTACGGCACGAACCCGAGCACCACGGCAATCACGAAGGCTTCGGCCGGATACCTGAAACCGCCCAGGGTGCGTATCTGGTAGATCACGTCCATCACCACCCCCAGCAGCAGGATTCTGGCCGTGGCCGTCACCCCTTCCCGCCAGGCCTTGCGACGCGCGACCCGGTCGCTGTGGAGCATCAGCCAGGCGTAGGGCGAACGCCCCGTTTTCGCGTCGCGGATGCCATCGATCAGCGCAGTGATCAGCGCCATCGTCGGCTGCAGGAAAAACCGGAAGGTCATCGGACCGTCGGCGCGGTGAATCATGTCGGTCCAGAACCGGGTCACGAAATCTATCACCAGAAGCAGCATTGCCGGATTCCATGCGACCTGCAGCCAGCTTGGACGCCCGGGCGCAGGCGCACAACCCAGATTAGTACTGCATCGCTACCAGTATTTTTACTGCGCCGTGCGCCGTCGGCCCGGGCGCTATGCTCGCAGCAGATGCGAACGGGGGCACGGCATGGTCCGGCATGGTTACTCGCTGATGCGCGGCGGTCTGGTGCATCGACTGCTGTATGCGACCGGCGTGCCGCGCCGCGCGCGTCGCCTGTCGCTGTGGATCGCGCTGGTGCTGCTCACCGTGGCGCTGCTGCCGCTGGTGCTGCTGTGCGTGCGGTCGGGGTGGTTGTGGCCGCATGCCGTGGGCATGTCGCTGCTCGGCGATTACGCCACCCTGGCACGGCTGCTGCTGGCCGTGCCGCTGCTGGTGCTGGCCGCGCCCCGTGCAGATGCCCTGCTGCACAATGCCTTTCGCCAACTGTCCCAACCCACGCTGGTACCGGGCAGGCGGCTGCCACGCCTGGAAGCCCTGATGGACCAGGTGAGCCGGGGCCGCGACAGCTGGCTGCCGGAGGCGTGCTGCGTGCTGATCGCCTGGCTGCCTGCACTGCTGGGAAACATGCCGGTGAGCCTGTTGCCAGGGGTTGCCGACTGGCGCATGGAGGGTACCGCGCTGAGCGCGGCCGGCCACTGGGACGAATGGGTGTCGCTGCCGCTTTACCGGCTGCTGATGCTGCTGTGGGGCTGGCGTTTCCTGTTGTGGGCCGGCCTGCTCTGGCGCCTGCCCCGGGTTGGGCTGACCCTGCGCCCGCAGCACCCCGACGGCGCCGGCGGACTGGGATTCCTCGGCCTGGCCCAGGAACGGTTTGCGGTGCTGTCGCTGGTTGGCGGGCTGCTGGTGGCCGGCGCGTGCCTGAATCAGATCACCTACCTGGGGGCGACGCTGTACAGCCAGCGCCACCTGCTTGGGGGCTACGTGGTCGGCGCGACCCTGCTGATGGTGGCCCCGCTGGTGCTGCTGGCACCCCCGATGCTGCGGGCCAAACGCCATGCCCTGTTCCGCTTTGATGCCCTCGGCACCCGCATGGCGGCAACGTTCGATGCGCGCTGGCATCCGCTGCGCGCGCCCGCCCACCCTGCCGACTCCCTGCTCGACCATGGCGATACCTCCGCCCAGGCCGATTTCAACGCGGTGTACCAGGGGGTGGCGGCGATGTCGATCATGCCGCTCAACCGCTGGAACCTGCTGTGGATCGCGCTGCACGCCGCGCTGCCGTTGTGTCCGTTGATCCTGCTCGCCATGTCGGTCGACCAGCTGATCGCCAAACTGTCCGGCATCCTGCTCTAGCCGCGAGTGACAGGTCCAAGCGCCGTCGACAGCGAGCGGGACACGAAGGCCTCGCCGCGCGCCGCCGCCGTCACTGCCGCGGCCAGGTCATCGCCGGCATCGGACTTGAGTACGTAGCCACAACCCCCCAGGGCCATGGCCTGCGCCACCATCTGCGGTTCGGCATGCACGGTGATGAATACCACTCCCAGCACCGGCCGTTCCCGGCGCAGGCGTCGCGCGGCCTCCAGGCCGTTGAGTTCGGGCATGGCGATGTCGGTCACCACTACGTCGGGCAGCATGCTCTGCGCTGCTTTGACCAGCGAGGCGCCGTCCTGCACCAGCCCGATCACCTCGAACTGTTCGGCCAGCAGCCCGCGCAGCTGACGTCCCATGGCGGAACCGTCTTCGGCCAGCAGCACACGGACAGCATTCATGGTTTCCGCCAGGTCGAGGCACGCCTTGATGGTGTGCCGCGCCCACAGCGGAGACAAGGGGAAAACAACGGGGCGCGGGCAAGTAAATCTACTTGCCCGCGCTCGGTGACAGTACGGCTCAGTGCCGGATCAGGCCTTCCTGCTCTGCCTTGCGAACCAGCTCCAGGGTGCCGTGTACGCCCAGCTCCTGCATGATCGCGTACTTGTGCGATTCGATGGTCCGCACCGACACGCCCAGCTCATAGGCGATCTGCTTGGAACGCAGACCGCGCGCGACATACTCCAGGATGCGCAGCTGCTTGTCGGTCAGGACGTACTGCTGCCGCCCGGCATTGGCAATGGCATCCATCGCCAGGGTGGGGGTCACGTAGGTATGTCCCCCCATCACCCCGGCCAGCGCACGCACCAGCTCTTCGCCGGCCGCGCTCTTGAGCACGTAGCCGCGTGCGCCGGCACGGATCGCCTCAGCGGCCACACTGGATTCGTCATGCATGGTCAGGAACACCACCGGCATTTCATAGCCTTCCTCGCGCATCAGGCGCAGCGCCTGGATGCCGGTCAGGCCAGGCATGCTGATGTCGGCCACCACCACGTCAGGGGGATCGCGGCGTACCGCCTCCACCAGTTCCGCACCCGAGGAAACCAGTTCGATCGAGTCGAAGCGGTCCTCCAGCAGATGCTCGATGCCCTGCGCCACCACCCGGTGGTCGTCGGCCAGAACTACCCTGCGATACCGGCACTCCGCCGTCGAATACGAAACCTGCATGTTGTCGTCTCCCATTGGCCATCAATCGTCCCCTGATTGAAGCGCAGCGCAAACCGGCCGTGTTGCTGGTTCCGCGCAACGTTCCCAACCTTGCAGCTGTTATGTGATGGAATCGTGACGCCGCTTCACTTTGTGACGACGGTCCAAAACGATTCAGCCCCGGAGGGTGTCGCGGGGACTTTCGCCGAACACATCCCGGTACATCACCGAAAAACGTCCCAGGTGCGCAAATCCGTACCGCGTCGCAACTTCGGTCACGCCGACGCGTCCCTGCGACCGCCGCAGGGCACTGCGCGCCAGGTTGAGCCGGGCCAGCTGATGCCAGTGGCAGGGCCCGTGCCCGAAGGCATCGCGGAACAGCCGTTCAACCTGGCGCTCGCCAATACCCAGATGCTGCGCCAGCGCGCCGCTGTCATAGGGACTTTCCAGCTGGGATTTCAGGTAGGCCTCCGCCTGGCGCACCATGGCATCCCGTCGCCGCTCGGTGTCGTTGCCCAAGCCCCGACGTTCGGGGCCGCCATCGGATGCCGCTACCGCATCGATGAACACGCCAAGCAGGGTGCCGGCCTGGGCGTCCAGCTGCTCGGGCCGCACCACCCCCTGCCACTCGGCCGCTTCCTGCAGGACCGAAAACACCCCTTCGCGCAGGTTGCGCGCATCCCGCGGTGCGGCCGCCCTGCTGTACCACCCGGTGCGCGGCAGCCGCAGCTCACGGCCCAATCGCCGGGTCGCTTCGCGCTGCAGCACCTCGCGCGGAATCAGCAGCACGGCCCACTGCCAGCCGCCCGGGCTCGGCCGGACATTGAGCTCGCTGTCTTCGGCGAACACCATCACTTGACCGGCGGCGATCCAGCGGCCGTTGGCCCACATCGGCTGCTCGCAGGTCACCGCCAATGCCAGCGCGATCATGCCCTGGCTGAAACTGCCGCTGGCGAAGATGGGCAGCGTATAGGCACCACTGTCCAGGCTGAACTCCGGAAACATCAGCCGCTGGATGCACGCCCGGAAGTGTCCGGAGGACAGCAGCCGCTGTTCGAAACGCGTATCGCGGACCACGCCGAGCAGGGCGTCGGCGTCGAAGCCATCAACTACGAAACGGCTGTAAGGTGAAGTCGGTTCATCCATCGCCAGCGCCCCCGTCACGTCGGAATGTGGATAGCGTGCGTTGCGGCAACCTGCTTACATCGGGGCGATTGTGCGGCCGAAGCAATGCGGCAGCAAGCGTTTGCGACGGTAAGGTCGTACCACGTCATGGCGCATCGGTCTCCCAAGGCGATCGCGCGCATCCGCCCGAGGTGCACAGTGCAGGTCAGCAGCCAGGTGAATCGCGCCGGTGTCGAGGCGCCAGACACGCAGCATGCGCACTACAGGACACCACGCACGCTGCGTTTCACACTGCCTCCACTCGACATTCGCACGCTTCTAACAATTGCACTGCCGCTGTTGCTGGGGTGCATGCTGGGTCAGTGGCTGCCGACGTTGATGCCTGCGCAGCTCAACCTGCAGGTGATCTGGATACCCGGCCCCCTGCTGCTCGCATTCCTGCTGGTCACCCCCCGCAACCAGTGGCGCAGCTGCCTGCTGGCGGCCTGCGCCGGGACGGTGCTCGCACTGCTGGTGATCCCGATGTCCTCCCTGCCCCGCCTGCTGGCCAGCATCGGCGAGTTCGCGATGGTCGCGGTGGTGGCCTGGCTGCTGTCGCGCTGGCGCGGCGAGCGTGCCGCGCTGGAGGATTATCGCGACCTGAGCCTGTTCCTGCTGCTGGCCTGCGTACTGCTGCCGATCTGCGGCGCCTGGTGGTATGCGCTTGCGCTGGGAGGCCGCAACGGCGGCGCCAGTGCCGTGGTCATGCGCGAGCTGGCCGTGACCCATGCCGTCAGCTACCTGCTGCTGGTTCCGGCCCTGATCAACGTGCAGCGCATCGCCAGCGCGCCTGAGCGCCGGCATGGGTGGCACTGGCAGAACGCAGCGCTGGCGCTGGTGCTGATCGGCATGCTGGTGGTGCTGTGGACGGTGGACTGGCAGGACGGCGTGGTCACCCCGCTGCTCACCCTGGCGCCGATTCCGCTGCTGGTCTGGGCGCTGATCGTGTTCGGGATCGCCGGGGCATCGGTCACCATGCTCGCGGTTGCCGTACTGGGCATGCAGCTGGGGGTGGAGAACCTGGGCCCGTTCGGCTTCTGGACACCCGAGCGCAACCTGCTGACCGGCCAGGCGTGGACCCTGTGCACCGGCTTCGCGCTGCTCTTTCTGGGCGCACTGTCCGAGCAGAAGCTGTCCAACCGCATCAAGCTGCAGCGCGCCTATGCGCGCCTGGGCGAGGTCACCGGGCGCATGCTGGTCGTGCAGGAGGAAGAACGCACCCGGATCGCGCGCGATCTGCATGATGACGTCAACCAGTCGCTGGCCGCGATCTCGATCCGGCTGAGCACGCTGCGCAATCATATTCCTCTCGAGGAACGCCCCAGCGTGGTGGAGCTTCAGGACCAGCTGCTGTCGGTGTCCAATGACATCCGCGCCATCTCGCACGAGCTGCATCCCAGCATCCTGCGCTTCACCGGGCTGGCCAGCGCACTCGACGCGTTCTGCATCAAGCGCAACGCGCGGGGGCGGCTGCGCCTGCGATGCAGCATTGAAGACGCACCGCGGCTCAACGACGAACAGGAGCTGAGCCTGTTCCGGATCGTCCAGGAAGCGGTCAACAACGTGGACAAACATGCCCGCGCCCGCGTCGCCGACGTACTGGTCTGCGTGCGGGGCGTGGAGCTGGTCCTGCGTGTGGACGACGACGGCATCGGCATTCCCCCTGGCCACCTCCGCCGCGCGCCCGGCCTCGGTCTGATCAGCATGGAGGAGCGTGCGCGGCTGCTGGGCGGCACCCTGCATGTGGAGACCAGCCCACTGGGCGGAGCACGCATCGAAGTGCGTTTTCCGCTGCGTCACGCGGGGCAGCGCCAGCATTAGCAGCACCCTCGCATCGACAAGGAGCTTTCCCGTGCGTGCATTCTGCCTTGCTTCCACCCTGGCCCTGACCGCCCTGCTCGGCGCCTGTGCTACCGGCCCGCTGACCAGCCCGGCGCCGGCGATGATCCCCACCGCGATGCCTCCGGCACCCGCTCCGGTACCCGAGCTGCGCCCGGGCGTACCGGCCGGATATCTGGGCAGGGCCCTGCCTGACAGTCTGGCCCTGCTGCCACCGCCACCGGCGAAGGGAACGCCGGCTTTCGCGCGCGATCAGGCGGTCAGCCGTGCCTCGCAGAAGCTGAAGACCACGCCTCGCCATGCACTGGCCAGCCGCGATGCGGACCTGCGTTTTCCCCAGGTTGCCGGCACCTTTTCGTGCGCGCTCGGCGTGCCGATCAGCCAGCAGGACACCCCGCGGTTGTATCTGTTGCTGCAGCGGACCATGGTCGATGCGGGCCTGGCCACCTACGCGGCCAAGGACCATTACCAGCGCACCCGACCCTTCGTGTTCTACAGGGAGAGAACCTGTGCGCCGGCCGATGAGGAGGCACTGCGCAACGACGGCTCCTACCCGTCCGGCCACACGGCGATCGGCTGGGCCTGGGCGCTGCTGCTCAGCGAGCTCAGCCCGGCCCAGGCCAACGCCGTGCTTGCACGCGGGCGCGCATTTGGCGAGAACCGCCTGATCTGCAACGCGCATTGGCAGAGCGACGTGCTGCAGGGTCGCGCAACAGGCGCCGGCGCCGTGGCGGTGCTCCACGCCAACGCGGACTTCAACGCGGACATGGCGGCGGCACGCGCCGAGATCGACGCGCTGCGCGGCAATGGTGTCGAGCCCCAGGACTGCGCCGCCGAAGCCACCGCCCTGAAAGTGAAGATTCCGGGTGTCGAGTAGTCGTGGCAGCGGGTCGCTTTTTCGTGGCAATGCCCTGGCTCGCCGTCATGTCCGATGACGGGGGAGACACCGCGCACACCGGCGAGCCAGGTCGAACGGGTAAGCCGAATTGGCCTGGCTCGCTGCCTCCTGAGCGATGACGGGGGAGACATCCCGCGGTTGGCAGCGAGCCAGGACAAGGGTGGGCAACCTCGATTGCCTTGGGACCATTACATCCCACGCACTCGCGCGCACACGCCTCGATCCGGCAGCGCACACGTGCGTTCCGGCAAGGAGAGAGTTCGATTCGGCAAGGCAATGCGCATTTCCGGCACGGCGCCGGTACGCAGCCCTCAGGTGGCGCTGTCGATGCCCGCCGGTGACCGCATCAGCGTGTCGCGGGGGAACTCGCCGAAGACGCGGCGGTAGTTGTCGGCGAACCGTGACAGGTCCCACAGGCCGCAGCTCAGCGCCACCGATTTGACCGACCGCCGTGTCGCATCGGCCATGGACAGGCCGCGGCAGGCCGCGCAGAGCCGCAGCAGGGACAGGTAGCGGTTCGGCGAGGTGCCGAACAGGTCCTCGAACGCATACCGCAGGGCGCGCTCGCTGGCGCCGGCGGCGGCGCAGATTTCATGCATGTAGATGTTGCGCCGGAGATTCTGCCGCATGAACACCTCGGCGCGCTGGGCGATCAGGTAGTGCGCGCGACGGGCCCGTGTGCTGCCCTGCCGTACCTGACCCTGGGCCCCGAGCAACGCCTGCACGTGCGTGTGCAGCAGCGCCTGCACCGCATCGTGCGGAATCCCCTCCGTCGGCTCGCCCAGCCATTGGCTCAGCTTTGCATGGTGCCGGGCCAGCGGCGAACCGCCGGTCCCGTCGTCGGCGCGGAACAGTGCCATGCCCTGGCCCGATGGCAGACTGCTGCGCAGGCTGAGTTCGGCGAGCTTCCGCTGCAGGCGGTGCATGGGCACGAGCAGCAGGGTGAGTCGGGTACCTGCGCTGAGCGCGAATTCGCTGCTGCCTTCCGGCAGCAGCGTGAGCGCCGTACCCGCGCTCAGGCTGACCCCATGGCACCAGCTGTGGCGCTCGTCGGTATCGTGGATATAGCCGAGCATGCACCAGTCCGCTGGCAGCACGAACCGGCCGCGGAACTGGAAACCGCAGGTCGCCGACAACAGCAGCGACTCATCGTGCACCTGCGACTGGATCGAGGCGCGCGGGCCGTTGGCGTCCAGCAATACGATGTCGAGGTCACAGACACGCAGCAGTCCCCCCAACGTCGCCAGATCCACCGGCGTCAAGGCAACCGCACCATCGACTTCCACCACACCATCGACCATGACAGTGATTCCTGCGGGTGAGTCGGCCCCCTTGGGACACTGCGCAGCGCTTTCCGCCGAAGATCGCCGCGTGTGGGGAAGTCTCCGGTTCACGCCGTGTACACCGCGTCAACATCTGTTCTTTCAATTTCCTTCACGCCAGTCTCACAGGCCCACGCCGTCTTCCTGCCGAATTCGTGCATCCACTGCCGTCGCCCAGGACGAGGATGGGCCGAAGCGGTGCGCCTACCGCGCCCGCGCGAGTGCCTGCAAGGACGCTTCCCATGTCCGCTTCGCTCAAACTGCTGCATCCCCGGCCAGCGCCGGTCACCCTGGTCCTGTACGCGCCCTCCGCAGACCTGGCGCGCCTGCTTGAAGCCCGGCTGCCGGTGGGCATGCGCGTGCATTGGCAGGACAGCGCGTCACCGCCCGGTGCGATTGACGTGCACAGGCGCGGCGGCCGCTGCGTGGTGCTGCTGGACTACCTGCGCAGCGCTGCCACCACCTCCGACGCGCTGACCCGGTTGCTGCAGCGCAGCCACCCCGACCTGCCGCTGGTCGCGGTGGGGTCGACCTCCACGGTCCAGAACAGCGGCATCGTCGCGGCAGTACGCGCCGGCCTGCGCGACATTCTGGACCTGGATGCCAGCACGGCCGAGATCGACGCGGTGCTGCGACGCGCTGCCATGGTGCCTCCGGGCCAGGGCGACCCCGCTGGCGACGCGGCCGACAAGGCGCGGCTGGTACTGCTGCTGGGAGTGCGCGCAGGCGTGGGCAGCAGTACATTGGCCGCGCACCTGGCGGTGCTCGCGCAACAGCAGGCCGCTTCAGATTCCCGTGCGTGCGATGCCACGCTGCTGGTCGACCTTGGCCAGCCTGCCGGGGATACCGCGCTGTATCTCAACCTCGACAGCCGCTTTCATTACGAGGATGCGCTGCGCCATGCCAACCGGCTGGATGCCACGCTCGCAGGCAAGATCATGACCCGTCACGAGGGCGGACTCACCCTGCTGGGCCAGGCAGCCGGCAGCGAGGCCGGCACGGTCGCCGATCCCGCCGTCCTGATGCAGCGCCTGCGCGGCGTCTTCGGCACCGTGCTGTGCGACCTGGGCGGCGTGCCGGCGCGCCAGATTCCCTGTTCGCTGCTCAACGGCGCCGACGAGATCTGGCTGGTCGCCGACCAGTCCATTGCCACGCTGGTGTCCCTCGACCACCTGCTCAGGCACCTGGAAGCGCTGGGCGTGCGCGATCGGCGGGTGCACCTGGTCGTCAACCGGCACAAGGAAGGCGCCGGACTGAGTCCGAACCAGATCGCCGCGCGCTTCGCGTTGCCGCTGCTGGCCACCCTGCCGGAGTGCCCGCGCCTGCGCGTCAGCGCCAACCACGGCCACCTGCTGCTGCAGGATGCGCCGCGCGACCCTTACCTGCGCGCGCTGTCTACGCTGTTGCGCCGCCTCAGCCCTGACTCCACGCCCGCCACGCCTCGCCGCTGGCCGGAACGTCTGGCACTCGCCCTCGGTGGCTACCCATGGAAAACAAGCTGACCCGGTTCGCGGCGCGCGCCGCCCGCACCGACGGCCCTGCCGCTTCCGCCGAGACGCGCACGCCGTTTGCGGTATCCGAGGACTACCACCGGGTGCTGGCGGCGGCCTACGAGCACCTGCTCAACCGGATCGACGAGGAACAGATCGATGTCGATGCCTGGTCGCCGGTCACCGTGGCCCGCTTCGTGCACGCCCATACTGAGCGCTTCGTGCAGGAATGGCGGGTGCCGGTCAATGCGGCCGAGATGGAAATCGTGGCGGCGGCCCTGGTCCGTGAACTTACCGGCTTCGGTCCGCTCGACGAACTGCTGCGTGACCCGGACATCGATCACATCCTGATCAACGGGCACAAGGACGTCCACATCACCCGCGGCGGTGAACGCATGCGCGCCAACCAGCGGTTCACCGACGACGAGCACGTCCTGCGCGTCCTGCGCCACATTCTGTCGCCGCTGGGCCTTCGCCTTGACGACGACAACCCGGTCCTGGACGCCCGCCTTCCCGGCGGTGCCCACCTCACGGCGATCATTCCGCCGATGGCCCTGGACGGGCCGGTCATATCCATCCACACGATCCGCCGGCAGCCGCTCAGCGGCGACGACCTGCTGCGCCTGCGGATGTTCGATACGGCCATGCACGCCCTGCTGCGCGCGATGGTGGCGGGCCGCTGCAACATTCTGGTAAGCGGGGGCAACAGCTCCGGCAGAACATCGCTGCTCAACGCGCTGGCCAGCGACATTCCCGCCGACCAGCGGGTGGTCACGCTAGAAGAAACGGCGGAACTGACACTCGAGCATCCCCTCCTGGTCAGGCTCGAATGCCAGGGCAGCGGTGGGTCTGGCCAGCGCTCGGTGAGCACGCGGGAGCTGGTGCGCAACAGCCGGCGCATGCGGCCGGACCGCCTCATCGTCGGCGAGGCGCGCGGCGCCGAACTACTGGAGCTGCTGCCGGCGATGGGCAGCGACTGCAGCGGCTCCATGGCCACCCTCCACGCCAGCTCCGCGCAGGACTGCCTGCACCGCCTTGAGCTGCTGGCCGGCGCTGCCGGTTTCGCCGGCAGCCAGGACAGCCTGCGGCGGCAGATCGCCGACGCGGTCGATGTCATCGTGCATGTCACGCGGCTGGACAGCGGACGGCGGGTAGTGGCCTCGATCACCGAAGTCAGCGGTGTCGACGCGAACGGCATCCAGACCCGGGACCTGTTCCGCCACGAGCCCCAGCTCGCCGCCGATGGGACCGTGACTGACCGCTGGGTGGAAGTGGCATCGCCCCGCAATGGCAAGCTCGCCGGCTACCGCCCGGAACTGCGCGACGCGGTGGCAGCGGAGGCCCGGCCCAGCCAGACGATCCCAACATGAAAGCGCCGGGCAAGAGCCCGGCGCCTGGTCCGACCAATGACGGCGCGGTTACCGGTCAGGCCGCCTTGACCTGCGCGCTCTGGCGCTGCACCAGCGCGTTGAAGCGCGCCAGCGAGCTCAGGTGGTGGTGGATCGAGGCCAGCCAGCCATTGCGGTGCCAGGCGACGATGATGTCGTCGGGCAGCTTGGCGAACTTTTCTACGTCGACCACGTGGAAGCCGTTGACCGACATCTTCTCGCCGTTGGCCAGGGTCACGTCGATGCTGCGGTCGACCAGCAGGTCATGTTCCTTCAGCGCGGCGCTGAACAGACGGGTCTGCTCGTGCTCGCGGGTGAAGTCCGCGCAGAACTTCATGGCATTGTCGACCAGCTCGGTGGCCTTGCCGTCGACGAACAGCGGTTCGCCTTCATCGCTCACGCCCTGGTTGACCTGCTCCGAATCGGCGTCCAGCGCCAGCAGGAAGTTGCCGTCCTCATCGGACTGCATGAACACGAACGGATAGCGGCGCAGGTAGGCCGGTGCGTAGGTGTCGTCGGCCCACTTGCCGTCCGCCACGAACAGGTTGTTGCGGGCCAGGCCGACCGCCACGATCGGCGCCGCATCGTTGCCGGTGAACAGGATCGGGAAATGCTGGGCGGCCATGCCGAATTCGCCGATCACGGCCGGAATGGCATTGGTTTCGGCGGCGAACGCCAGCGAACCCGGGCGCAGGCGCCAGTTGGCGTGCTTGTCCGACTGCAGCGGCAGCGGGTTGCGGTAGAACAGCGGGCCGGAAGCCTGGGCCGGGGCGGCCGGCGGAGTAGTCGTTTCAGCAGTCATGGAAGTGATCAGGTACGACGCGCCAGACAGCCCGGGCGCGAAAGCGGGCACCGCATTGATCGGCCACTATAGCGTGGCTGTTTGACGATTGCCTGCCTGCCCGTCCGTGGCCGTCGCGCCCCTTCGTTCGCTGCAGTGCAGCAAATGCAGCCTTCCGCACCCTCCGCCAGGGTCGGGCCCACCCCAGCGACCGGAGCCGAGTGAACGTGCCGCTCAGCCGATCACGATGTAATCGCTCACCTGCGCAATGCCGTTGTGCGCCCCGCGCACCAGATGCACATGGCGCCCGCCCACCTGATCGATGGCGATGCAGTCATCCACCTCCAGCAGGGCGTCGGTATGCGGCTTGAGCCACGATGCGTCGCGCAGCGGCCTGGCCTTTTGCCGCGCGTGGGCCAGGTCGCGGGCCACCAGCAACCGATAATCGTGCGCCTCGCCAAGGGCACCGGCCACGTAGCCCCCCAGGTTGAGGAAATACAACTTCGGCTCGTCGTGCCCAGGCGCGACATCGGCAAACCGGACCCGGTACTCCTCCACGCCGTCGACCGCCAACCAGCCATCGACGTGCAGGCCCTTGGCGTTGCCGAACCAGTCGCGTCGCAGCTGCGGATAGGCCGCTTCGATGCGGTCGACGTTGGCGAAGGCCACGTCGTGCACTTCGATCCTGGCGCGGGCATGTCGCCCGCCAAGCATGAACACGTGCAGCACGATGGCTCCCTGGTCTGTTCCCGTCCACAGTGTAGCGGCGCGGCTGCACAGGACCGGCACGGCGGTGGTATGGTCAGGCCTGGCAACCGCAGGAGCGACCCATGACGTCCCGTTCGCGCATCGTGATTCCGCTGGTGGCGATGGCCGCCCTTACGCTGTCCGCCTGCGCCACCTCACCCGGTCCGGCGATCACCGGCAGCGGCCAGTGCCACGCCGAACCGCTGGCCTGGGCCATCGGCAAGCCCGCCGATGAAGCCAACATGCGTGCGCTGCTCAAGCAGAGCGGTGCCGGACTGATCAACCCGATCGGCCCGGACACCATCACCACCCGGGACTACCGTCCGGACCGCCTGCGCGTGTTCATCGACAAGGACAACGTCATCACCGCCACGCGCTGCGAGTAGAGGCGCCTGCCGCCCCCCCTCGGCAGCTACCGGTCGCGCAGGACGGTGGCCAGTGACGCGGCGCTGATGTCGGCCAGCCGGCGCGCACCGGTCAGCGTCATGGCGACCCGCATTTCCTTGGCGATCAGATCCAGCAGGTTGGCCACCCCGGCCTCGCCGTGTGCGGCCAGCGCGTAGACGAAGGCGCGGCCCAGCAGCACCCCATCGGCGCCCAGCGCCAGCATGCGCACCACGTCCAGCCCGGTGCGGATGCCCGAATCGGCCAGGATCTCCACCTCGCCCTTGACCGCGTCGGCAATGGCCGGCAGCGCCCGGGCGGTCGACAGCACGCCGTCCAGCTGGCGTCCGCCGTGATTGGAGACCACGATGCCATCGGCGCCGAAACGCACCGCGTCGCGCGCGTCTTCCGGGTCCAGAATGCCCTTGATCACCATCGGGCCGGTCCAGAACTCGCGGATCCACTCCAGGTCCCGCCATGAAATGGAGGGATCGAAATTGCTGCCCAGCCAGCCGATGTAGTCGGCCAGCCCGGTCGGGCTGCCCCGGTACGCCGAGATGTTGCCCAGGTCATGCGGCCGCCCACGCAGGCCCACGTCCCAGGCCCATCGTGGGTGGGTAATCGCCTGCAGCATGCGCCGCAGGCCGGCGTTGGGCCCGCTCATGCCCGAATGCGCATCGCGGTAACGGGCGCCCGGCACCGGCATGTCCACGGTGAACACCAGCGTGGTCACCCCGGCCGCGCTGGCACGCTCCAGCGCATTGCGCATGAAGCCGCGATCCTTGAGCACGTAAAGCTGGAACCACATCGGCCGGCCGATCGCCGGGGCGACCTCTTCGATGGGGCAGACCGACACCGTCGACAGCGTAAAGGGAATGCCGCGGCTGGCGGCCGCACGGGCGGCCTGCACTTCGCCGCGCCGGGCGTACATGCCCGTCAGCCCCACCGGTCCCAGCGCGACCGGCATGGCCATGCGTTCGCCAAGCAGTTCGGCGTCCAGGCTCAGTTCGGACATGTCGCGCAGAACCCGCTGCCGCAGCGCGATCTCGGCCAGATCGGCGACATTGCGCTGCAGCGTATGTTCGGCATACGCCCCGCCGTCGATGTAATGGAACAGGAACGACGGCAGCCGGCGCTGTGCGGCGGCGCGGTAGTCGGTGGAAGCAGAAATGATCATGGTCGAACCATGGCCGAAGCCGTTGCGATCCGCCCATTAGACCAAAGATCTACTCCCCTGCCCGCAGACGGCGTCAGCCGCAGCCGCAGGCGCTGGACGGTCCCTTCAGCTCCACCCCGTTGCCATCGGGGTCGCGCAGGTACAGCGACAGCCCGTCGCCTTCCGCGCCGAGATTGCTGGCCACGCGTCCGTCCACCTCGATCCCGTGCATCTGCAGGTGCTCGCGGAGATGGGCCTCGTCGAACGGCTCGATGCGCAGGCACAGGTGCTCCATGTTGCGCCCCTCGGCGCCGGCGGCCGGACCGCCGCGACTGCCGAGCGTGCCGTCCACGCTGATCAGGTCGATCATCGAGGCGCCGGCATGCAGGTGCACCATGCCCAGCGACGGCCGCTCACGCGCCACGGTACAGCCCAGTACATCGCGGTAAAAGGCCACGGCGCGCTGCAGGTCCTGGACCCGCAGCACGAGGTGGTCGATGCGCTCGATCTCGAACGGGCGTTGGCTGCTCATGACGACTCCAGCTTCTTGGCCAGACGGCGGAATACCGTCAGCACGATGACGCACATCACGCTCACCCCGATGGCGATCACGTACTCGCCAATGCCCACGGCAATGCCGATGGCAGCGGCCATGACCAGCGAACTGGCGGTGGTCAAGCCGCTGACCTCATCGTCGCGGTTGCCGCGCAGGATGGTACCGGCGGCGACGAAGCCGACGCAGGCCACCACGGCCTCGATCAGACGTACCGGGTCCACCTGCAGCAGGTCGCGGTACCGCTCCTGCTGGAAGTGCTCGGCAATGCTGTCACCCAGGCCCACGATCAACGCCGCGGCCCCGGCGATCAGCATGTGCGTGCGCAACCCGGCAGCGTGCCTGCCCAGCTCGCGCTCGATGCCGAGCACCCCGCCGAACAGCATTGCTGCGGCAATACGCAGCAGGATCGACAGATCTTGTTCCAGTCCCATCCACTACTCCTCAAGGTTCTGCAAAGCCTTGCGCGAGGGTTGTGGGAGCGCCGTGAAATCCAGCGTGAGGGCGGCGTGCAGGAGCGCCGCCGCACCTCAACCTGTAGCGGGCAGCATTACTGCGCGAGATAACCGCCGTCGATCGCGTAATAGGTGCCGGTGGCGAACGAGGCATCATCGCTGGCCAGCCAGGCCACCAGCGCGGCCACTTCTTCGGAGCGGCCCAGCCGTTTCAGCGCATGCTTGGCTTCCAGCGCGCCGCGCACTTTCGGGTCCATCTTGTCCAGCAATGGCGTGGCGATGAACCCGGGACCTACCGCATTGATCCGGATGTTGTCGGGCGCATGTTCCCAGGCAGCGGTCTGGGTCAACCCGACCACGCCATGCTTGGCGGCCACGTACGCCGCGGAATTGTCAAAGCCCACCTGCCCCAGGATCGAGGCCATGTTGATGATGCTGCCGCCCTTGCCCGCCTTGCGCAGCGCCTGGATCTGCGCGCGCTGGCACAGGAACACGCTGGTGAGGTTGACGTCGATGACGCGCTTCCATCCGTCGACGGGGTAATCGCCGCTGCTGGCCGACGGACCGCCGATACCGGCGTTGTTCACTGCGATATCCAGGCCGCCCAGCTCCTGCACGGTGCGCTGCACGGCAGCCTCCACGGCCTTTTCGTCGGTCACATCCAGCGCAATGCCGATCGCCTTGACGCCCTTGCCGCGGATCGCCTCGACGGTTTTCTGCACGGCCTCTTCCTTCAGGTCCCACACCGCGACCGCCGCGCCGGAGTCGGCGAGCAGCTCGGCCACGGCCAGGCCGATGCCGGACACGCCGCCGGTAACGATGGCGACCTTGCCCTTCAGTTGGTAATCGATCATTTCGTTATTCCTCTGTCTGCGGGGGCGCCGCAACCCGTCACGAGCGCGCGGCGACGACATCACCTTACGCCGCAGACCCGTTACGCAACGTGCACGCGCCGCGCCGCAACAATGCTTCCCATCGCTGCAACGCCCCTGCGCCTATGCTGGGTATCGCAGCTTCTGCAGACTCCCTTCCCCAAGGCATTGCCCATGACCCAGTCCACTGATGGAACGTTGTTCACCCCTGCCCGGCTCGGCGCGATCGATGTGTCCAACCGCATCGCCATGGCACCGCTCACCCGCAACCGCGCCATCGAAGGCCGCGTGCCCAATCCGCTGGCCATCCAGTACTACCAGCAGCGTGCCAGCGCCGGCCTGATCATTGCCGAAGCCACCCAGATCAGCCCGCTGGGACAGGGCTATCTGGACACCCCCGGCATTTACAGCCAGGCACAGATCGATGCATGGCGCGCGATCACCGACGCGGTGCACGAGCGCGGCGGCCGTATCGTGCTGCAGCTCTGGCACGTTGGCCGCATTTCCCACACCAGCCTGTTGCCCGAGGGTGAAGTGCCGGTGGCGCCCAGCGCGCTGCGTGCCAACAGCAAGACCTTCACCGCGAAGGGCTTCGAGGACGTGTCCGAGCCGCGGGCGCTGGGCCTGGACGAAATGCCGGGGCTGATCCAGGATTACCGGCAGGCCGCACGCAATGCGATCACTGCCGGTTTCGATGGCGTGGAAGTGCATGCGGCCAACGGCTACCTGATCGACCAGTTCCTCCGCGACGGCAGCAACCTGCGTACGGACGACTACGGCGGCAGCATCGAAAACCGCACCCGCCTGCTCGACGAGGTGGTGCGTGCGATTGCCTCGGAAATCGGCGCCGAGCGCACCGGCGTGCGGTTGTCGCCGGTGACCCCGGCCGGTGACGCGCACGATTCCAACCCGCAGCCCCTGTTCGAACGCGCGGTGGAGCGCCTGGATGCCATCGGGGACCTGGCGTTCGTGCATGTGATCGAAGGTGCGACCGGCGGCCCGCGCGACAACATTTCGTTCGACTACGCCGCGCTGCGCGCGAAGTTCCGCGGCCCGTGGATCGCCAACAACGGTTACGACAAGGACAGCGCCGAGCAGGCGGTGGCCTCGGGCTACGCGGACATGATCGCCTTCGGCCGTCCCTTCATCGCCAACCCCGACCTGGTCGAGCGCCTGCGCCTGGGCGTGGCCTTGTCCGAGCTCGACCCGGACACGCTGTACGGCGGCGGCGCAAAGGGCTACATCGATTACCCCAGCGTATCGGGCTGAAAGCCCGACGGTGTGGATCCGGCGGTGTGGATCCGGCTGTGTGGATCCGGCTGTGTGGATCCGGCTGCGTGGATCCGGCTATGTGGATCCGGCTGTGTAGAGCCGACTGTGTAGAGCCGACTGTTAGTCGGCTGGCTCTCCGTCCCGACATCCAGACCCCGACCGCACCGCGCCGCCGCGCAGTTGCCGACTAACAGTCGGCACTACCGGTCGGCAGGCTGCGTGGATCCGGCTGCGTCGATCCGGCTGCGTCGATCCGGCTGCGTCGATCCGGCTGTGTAGAGCCGACTGTTAGTCGGCTGCTCTTCCTCTCCGTTCCGACATCCAGACCGCGACCACACCGCGCTGGCGCGCGGTTGCCGACTAACAGTCGGCACTACCCGTCGGCAGGCTGCGTGGATCCGGATGCGTGGATCCGGCTGTGTAGAGCCGACTGTTAGTCGGCTGCTCTTCCGTTCCGACATCCAGACCCCGACCACACCGCGCTGGCGCGCGGTTGCCGACTAACAGTCGGCACTACCCGTCGGCAGGCTGCGTGGATCCGGATGCGTGGATCCGGCTGTGTAGAGCCGACTGTTAGTCGGCTGCTCTTCCGTTCCGACATCCAGACCCCGACCACACCGCGCTGGCGCGCGGTTGCCGACTAACAGTCGGCACTACCGGTCGGCAATTCCGGTGGGCAATTCCGGTGGGCAATTCCCGTCGGCAGTTCCCGTCGGCAATTTCAGTCGCCGGCCGGCGCTGCCTCAGTACACCGGCAACGAAATGAAGCTTGCCTGCCCCGGTGCGTGCCATACCTGCTGGGTCGCCTTCTGGTAATCGCCCGGCTTGGCCAGGTAGATGTTGGGCACGAAGGTCTGCGGGTTGCGGTCGTACAACGGGAACAGGCTGGACTGCACCTGCACCATGACCCGGTGCCCGGGCTGGAACACGTGGTTGGCAGTGGGCAGGCCGAACCGGTAGTCCAGCACCTGGTTCGGCGCGATCGCCTTCGGTTCGCTGAAACTCTCACGGTAGCGGCCACGGAAGATCGCCATCGACACCGCGAGTTCGTAGCCGCCCATTTCCGGCGTCGAGGGCACCTGGTCCGGATACACATCGATCAGTTTCACCACCCAGTCGCTGTCGCTGCCGCTGGTGGCGGCCTGCAGGTTCACCTGCGGCGCGCCACCGATCCGCAGCGGTTCGGTCAGCGGCTCGCTGACGAAGGTCAGCACGTCGGGACGGCCATCGACGAAACGCTGGTCCTTGACCAGCCAGCTGGTCCACATGTCGCGGTCGGCGAAGCGCACCGGGCGCGGTACGAACGGCACCGGCTTGGCGGGATCGGAAACATAGGCCTCATACGTGGCCTCGCCCGCCTGCGGCGCCTCGAAGGACAGCTTGCCGCCGGCACGCAGGTACAGCGGCCGGGTCTGGGCGGCGGTGCGTGGCCACTGCTGCAATTTGTCCCAGTGGTTCTCGCCGGTGTTGTAGATCAGCACCGGCGGCGTATCGGCCTTGGCCGCGCCATCGACCAGGTACTGGTCGAAGAACGGCTTGAGCACGTCGCGGCGGAACTGCAGCGCGGTATCGCCGTCGAAGCGGAGCGCGCCCAGGTTGGCACCGTCATAGTTCACCTGGCTGTGCCGCCACGGCCCCATGACCAGGTAATTGAGCGTATTGCCGGTGTCACGCGGCTCCATGGCGGCGTAGCTGTGGACCGCGCCCCACATGTCTTCCTGGTCCCACAGACCCTGCAGCCACATCGTGGGTACCTTCAGCGGCGTGCTGGCCATGCGCTTGTCCAGTGCCTGCTCCTGCCAGAACGCATCGTAGGCCGGATGCTCGATCAGCTTGTGCCACCACGGCAGCTGATCGATGCCATTGGCTTTGGCGTAGTCCCCCGCCGAGCCGGCGCGCAGGAAGGTGGTGTAATCGTCGTAGCCGACGCTGGGAATGGCCGGCCCCTTGCCGCGCTTGGCCAGCTGCCCGGTGAAATAACCGAAATTGACCTGGCGGAAGGCCCCATAGTTGAGCCAGTCATCCCCCATCCAGCCGTCGATCATCGGACTCTGGGGCGCGGCAACCTTCAAGGCAGGGTGTGGGTCGGTCAGCGCCATGACCACGGTAAAGCCTTCATATGAAGAGCCCAGCATGCCGACCTTGCCGTTGCTCTCGGGCACATGCTTGACCAGCCAGTCGATGGTGTCCCACGCATCGGTGGCGTGGTCGACCTTGGTGCTGTTGAGCGGGCCGCGCAGCGGCCGGGTCATCACGTAATCGCCTTCGGAACCGTGCTTGCCGCGGATATCCTGGAACACGCGGATGTAGCCGGCATCGACAAACACCTCATCCCCCTGCGGCAGGATGTCGCGCATGTGCGGCGAGTCGATGCGCTTAGCCCGGTTGGCAGCGTCATACGGGGTGCGGGTGAGCAGCATCGGCGCATTGCGGGCGCCCTTGGGCACGACGATGACGGTATACAGTTTGGTACCGTCGCGCATGGGAATCATCACCTCGCGCTTGTCGTAGTCGTACCCCGCCGTCGGGGTCACAAAGCCCTTGGCCGGAATATCCGGGGTCATGGGCGCGGTCTGCGCCGACACGCTGGCGGCAATCATGAGGCTCAACAGCACCACAGGCACGACACGAACACGCATGGCTCTCTCCGGAAAGGTGATGGCGACCAACGTCCGCAGCCTAGCGCTGTTTCCCCCCGTTCGATATGTGCCTTTGGTTGACCGCCAATGGCCGGTTACAGCAAAGCCTTGAGAGCAGAAGCCCAGGTCTGCGGGATTCTCTGGCTTGGGCCGGCGGGTACGGGGGTACGGGGGACGCCGCCGACCCTTCGACAGTGCGTCGGTGGCCAAGGAAAACGCGGTAGGTGCCGACCGTTGGTCGGCACCGCAATGCCTGCGCGACCCAAACCGAGGAACGCCGCAGACCCACCCCCGCCGGCCCAAACCAGAGACAATCGCAGATCAAGGCTTCTAGCTTCTAGCTCTGGCCACCTATCTCACCGAACCACACCACCACTCAACACCATCGGTACGCTCTGCAGCGGCTCGTTGGCCGAGCGCGAAAGCTGCAGTTCGTAGCGGCCTTCGGCAATCTTCCACTGCTGGTCGGCGGTGTCGAAGCTGGCCATCGCCTTCGGTTCGGCCTCGATGCGGATCCGGCGCGACTGGCCGGGCTGCAGCGTCACCTTCTGGAAACCGATCAGACGGATCGGCGTGGTGCTGCCTTCCGGCATCTTCAGATACAGCTGCGCCACGTCCGCGCCGGCCACCTTGCCCGTATTGCGGATGTCCACCGTCGCCACCAGCCGCTGCCCCATCGCCGTGTAGGTCAGGTTGTCGTACGCAAAGCTCGTGTAGGACAGACCGTGGCCGAACGCGAACTGCGGCGTCAGCCCCTTCGCTGCGAACCACTTGTAGCCCACGTTCGCCCCTTCGATGGTGTAATCGATGGTGTCGTCCGGCTTCTGCTTCGGGTTGAAGCCCAGCCCGTTCACGTGCGGACGCGGCAGCTGGCTCACATCCGTCGGCCAGGTCACCGGCAGGCGACCGGACGGATTGACCTTGCCCGTCAGCAACGCCGCGATGCCCTCACCCCCCCGGATGCCCGGGTACCACGCCTGCAGTATCGCCGGCACTGCCTTCAGCCACGGCAGCTCCACCGGCCCGTTGGTTTCCAGCACCACCACCGTCTTCGGGTTGGCCTTGGCCACCCCCGCAATCAGCCTGTCCTGGTTGTCCGGCAGCTGCATGTGCGGCAGATCGACCGACTCGGCCGACCACTGCGTCGCGAACACGATCGCCACATCCGCCGCAGCCGCAGCGCGCGCCGCCGCCGCCACATCACGCCCGTCCACGTACTCGATCGTCGCGTCCGGACGCTCCGCGCGCAACGCCTCCAGCGGCGAGGACGGATGGAAGATCACCGGGCCCGGCCACGTGGTCGGCAGCACCCCCGGCACCGCATTGGTGCCCTTGGCCGTGAATCCCACGTGCGACGAACCGCCGCCACCGATCACGCCCTTGTCCGCATGTCCGCCGATGATCACGATGCGCTGCACATCCCTGCCCAGTGGCAGCAGACCGCCTTCGTTGCGCAGCAGCACGCTGCCCTCTTCCACCGTGCGCTGCGCGGCCGCGAAACCCGCCGCCACGTCGATCGGCACGTGCTGTGGCGGCAGGTCGAAGTTGCCATGCGCGAACATGGTCCGCAGAATCCGCGCCACCATGTCGTCCAGGCGCGCCTGCGGCACCACCCCACCGGCCACCGCCAGGCGCAGCGGCTGGTCGAAGTACACCGCCTTGTCGAACACCTCACCGGCCGACTGCTGGTCCAGCCCCGCCAGCGCCGCCTTCGAACCGCTGTGCACCCCGCCCCAGTCGGACATCACGAAACCCGGGAACTTCCACTCCTGCTTGAGCACCTGGTTCATCAGGTAATCGTGTTCGCAGCCGTAGGTGCCGTTGATCTTGTTGTACGAGCACATCACCGACCCGGGCTTGCCGTCGGCCAGCGCAATCTCGAACGCCAGCAGGTCCGATTCGCGCATTGCCTGTTCGCCGATCTGCGCACTGTGGAAATTGCGCGAGGTTTCCATGTCGTTGAGCGCGAAGTGCTTCATTGTCGAAATCACGTGCTGGCTCTGCACGCCCCGGATCGACTCGCCGACCAGCCGCCCGGCCAGCACCGGATCTTCACCGGCATATTCGAAATTGCGGCCGTTGCGCGGGTCGCGCTGCAGGTTGACGCTGCCCGCCAGCAGAATGTTGAAGCGCTGCTGCCAGGCCTCGCGGCCCATCGTCGCCCCACCGGTGAACGCGATCTGCGGGTTCCAGGTCGACGCTGTGGACGGCCCCGACGGCATCGCCGTGGCGATATCGCCCTTGCGGATCCCGCCCGGGTTGGTCACGCCCACGCCGGCGTCGGCCGACTGCTGCGCCGGAATGCCCAGGCGCGGCACGCCCGGCACGAAGCCGGCCGAGCCCACTGCGCCTTCCGGCAACGGCCCGCCATCCTTGCCCAGCCCGAAGTAGCTGTGCAGCATCTGGAATTTCTCGTCCACGGTCATGCGTGCGACCAGCAGCCTGGCCCGCGCATCGGCACTCAGGCCCGGATCCATCCACGGCATGTCGCCGCCCACGGGCGCGGCGTAGGCCAGCGTCAGCAATTGACCGGCAACGGCCGCATCGTCGGTGAGCCGCAGCGTGACCGGCTTGCTGCTGGCCGCATCGAAGCCCTGGCTGTAGCCGACGCCCTTGGCGATCGCGGCAAACCCTGCCGCCGTCGCCGTCGCCGTCGCGGCCGCGTTGCCCAGCAGCACCGCCGGCGCGCCCAGGCGCGAGTGTTCGACCAGTGCCTTGAGCGGCGCGCCGTAGGCACCGGTGGCGTCGGTGTACAGCGCCACCACATGGCGCCCGTCATTGAGGCGCAGGTAGTTCAGGCCCGGCGCTTCCACGCCCGATCCAGCTTCCACCGGCAGGCGCGAGAGCACGATGCTGCCGCGCTGTTCGGCCGCAGCGGGGTCCGCGCTGACGAAACGGTAGGTGTAACCGAGCTGGTCGGCCAGCGCCGCGAGCGGGTCCGGGGCGTGTGCGGTATCGGGCGTATCGCCGGGGCGCACGACATTGCCGATGGTCAGCGCGTCCACGTTCAACGCCTGCAGCTGCGCGGCCACCGCCGTGGCGTCCAGGTAGTCCGGCGCCTTCTCCAGGCTGAGCACGGTGAAGGCATCGCCGGTGGGAGCGGACGGTGCTGCCCACGCCGATGCAGACAGCGACAGGGCGATGGCGGCCGTCAGGGCCAGGGGCTTTGTAATCGTTTTCATAAGCGGGCGAAACACCTTTGCTGACGCAGTAAATCCAGGGAGTCTTGCCGCAGAAGGGTGCAGCGCCATGACGGCGGATCCCGGCGCGCATCCACGGCCGGCATCGGAACTACACGGACACGCCGACCACGATCAGGCCCCTCCGCCTGCCGCCACAGCCCGCGCCTCCGCCGGGTGCCGTGACCGGCGCCCATCCGGTCAAGGGTCGTTCACCGCGTTCATCCGTGTCAACAGCGGGTTCAGTTTCGCTCGGATGCAACTGGCGCTCAGTGGCGGTAAGCAAAGCCTATCGACTGGCTTGGATTCATTGAAATATTTGCCTTGCTCCGATTGAAAATAAACCTCTAAGGTGTATATTCAACTCGACCATGGAAGGACGCGATGCTTCCATCGCCGCCCGGAACTCGTCCAGCCCCAACGCCGCTGGGGATCACGTCCCGACCTGATGGCGTATGGGAAAAACAGACGCCTTCCTACTCACTTGATCAGGTCAAGCAGGTAGTTCGCCAGTTCGGGACGGGTGTTTTTGGCTTCAAGGCGGTGGCAGGCGTTGCCGCAATGCAACTGAACATGCATCAGGCAGTGAACACCATCCTCAGGCTGCGGGAAGATCATTTCTTCAAATCCATGACCGCAGCGGCCGATACCACTCACGCGCTTTGGCAGGATGTCTATCACGGGCCTACCGAAAACGGCCTGGCCTATATCAAGTTCATGCTGTGGTTTCCCCCTCCTGCTTCGAGTACTGCAGCTCCCCCTGCTCCCAAGCTGGTCATCTCCTTCAAGAGACTCTGAGCATGACGTCTGGACATGAGTACCCCACGCTTGCTTCCGGCCAGTGCCCGGCATGCGGCGCTCCCGGCTCACTGGTGGCTTTCGCCGGCGGATTGCCGCTGACCAGTGGGCCTCGAATGATCGAGGTTCCCCACCTCACCGGCCAACGTTGTGAGCATTGCGGAGAGGCGTTTCTGGATGACGTCAGCCAGGCACGTTATGTGGCTGCGGCAGATGCGCTGGTCGATCAGGTCCGCCTGGAAGCTGGCGCGGAACTGCGTCGCGTGCGGCGAAAACTTCGCCTGAGCCAACATGAGGCTGCGGCCATCACGGGCGGGGGGCCCAACGCCTTTTCCCGATATGAAAGCGGCAAAGCCCAGCCGGTGGCGGCGGTATTCAACTTGTTTCACCTGCTTGATCGCCACCCCGATCTGCTGGGGGAAATCAGGGAAGCGGCGGCAGCCGGAACGACATTGCGGCAGGCCAAGGTCCGCAGCAGTACCTAGTTCCCTTGTGGCAAGCCCGAATTACTCAGAATCGACCACAACGGCTGTCAGACCTCTTGAACCGGCTTGATCACCACGGTGTCGGCCGCCGCCACTGGCCGGCCTTGGGCATCACGCGGCAGCATCAGCGCCAAGGCCGGCAGTGAGTTCGGCGCGCTGGCCGGCAGTGCGCTGTATGCGGGGGGTATGGGTGGGACGCGGTGTGCCGGGTGGGGGCTGGGGTATCGGCGATGGTGTGGGGCTCGGCAAATCCATTAGCAATTTTGCTAATTGGAGGTAGCATGTCGGTCTCACCCCTTGACACCCACGCTGCCGATACTCGCCTCCATGTTCAGGTTTTCCGCCCTCTTCCACTTCTTCCAGCCTGCCCGGGAGGTGCGCTGATGGGTGCGGTCGTGGCCCTGGACCAGCTGCTGGAAAGCCGCCAGGTCTGGCGCGGGCATCTGCGCGGAGCGGGGCCGGAAGCGCCTGCCCACCCGACCGGACACCCGGCACTGGACAGCCGTCTGCCCGGTGGCGGCTGGCCGCCCTCGGCCTTGTCCGAAGTGCTGCTGGCCGCGCCGGGCCAGGGCGAGCTGGCGCTGGTCTGGCCAACCCTGGCCCGGCTCAGCCAACTGCAGCAGACCGTGGTGCTGGTGGCCCCGCCGCACCTGCCGCACGCCCCGGCCTGGGCCGGGGCCGGACTGGACCTGGGCCAGCTGCAGGTGATCCACGCCAGTCCGCGCGAGGCCCTGTGGGCGGCCGAACAGTGCCTGCGCTCAGCCGCCTGCGCGGCGGTGCTGTGCTGGCCCGGGTATGCCGACGACCGGGCCCTGCGCCGGTTGCAGGTGGCCGCCGAAACCGGCCAATGCCTGGGCTTCGCCTTCCGCGACAGCCGCCTGGCCCGCAACCCGTCCCCCGCCCCGTTGCGGCTGCAGCTCGATGCCGGCCAGGTGCGGGTGCTCAAGTGCCGCGGCGGCATGGCAGCGGCGCAGCCGCTGCCGCTGGCCCTGGCCCATTGAGGCGCCGCCATGCAGTGGGCCTGCCTGTTGCTGCCTCAACTGGCGCTGGACGCGGCCCTGCGCCAGCAGCCCGATCCGCGCGCGCCCCTGGTACTGGTGACCGGCCCGGCGCAGCGCCGGGTACTGCACGCGGTCAGCCCGGCGGCGCGCCAGCTCGGCCTGCGCCGCGGCATGCTGCTCTCGGCCGCGCAGGTGCTTACCCGCGACATGCTCACGGTGGAATACGACCCGCGCGCCGAACAGGACACCCGCCAGCTGCTGGCCAGCTGGCTGTACGGCATCAGCTCGCAGGTAAGCCTGGCCTTTCCGCATGCGCTGGCGCTGGAGATCGGCGCCAGCCGTGCATTGTTCGGCGACTGGCCCGCGATCGAACAGCGCCTGCGCGAGGGGTTGAAGGAACTGGGGTTCCGCCACCGCCTGGTGGCCGCGCCGAACCCGCATGCGGCCTGGGTGCTGACCAGCGTGCATGCGCGGCTGGGCGTGGACGCCCACACGCTCGAACCGGCCCTGGCACAGCTTCCGATCGAGCGCAGCGGCCTGCCCGCTGAGGCCGTCACGGTACTGGCACGCTCCGGGCTGCGCAGCCTGGGCGCGGCCTTCGCCCTGCCCCGCGACAGCCTGGCGCGGCGTTTCCCGGCACAGGTGCTGGCCCACCTGGATGCGCTGCGGGGCATCGGCGCGCTCGCGCCGCTGCAGTATTTCCGGCCACCGGACCGGTTCGATGCGCGCATCGAGTTCGACTACGAAATCGACTCCACCCAGGCCCTGCTGTTTCCGCTGCGCCGGCTCACCGCCGACCTGGCCGCCTTCCTGTGCTCGCGCGATGGCGGCGCGCAGCAGTTCGACCTGTGGTTCGAGCACGACCAGCACCCCGATACGCGGCTGACCGTGGGCCTGCTCGCGCCCGAACGCGATGCGGCCATGCTGTTCGAACTGGCGCGCAACCGCGTGGACCACCTGCGCCTGCCCGCCGGCAGCCGCGGGCTGCGCCTGCAGGCCGAGCACCTGCCGCCGTTCGTGCCGGCCGCGCGCGACCTGTTCGACCCGCGCCCGCAGCAGGCCATGCCCTGGGAACAGCTGCGCGAACGCCTGCGCGCGCGGCTTGGCGACGACGCCGTGCAGGGCGTGGCCCTGCGCGCCGAACACCGGCCCGAACGCGCCAGCGGTCCTGCAACACCGGCCAGCAAGGCTCCGCCGCCGGTGCTTCCGCTGCGTCCGGGCTGGCTGCTGGCCACGCCGCAGCCGCTGTACGACCCGGACCTGCGCATTCTCTCGGGACCGGAGCGGATCGAATCGGGCTGGTGGGATGAAGGCGATGTCCGCCGCGATTACTACGTGGTGGAAACCGTATTGGGCCAGCGTGGCTGGGCCTACACCGCCGCAGGCGCACGGCACGGGCCGTTCATGCTGCACGGCTGGTTCGCATGAGCGCCGCCCTGCCCGGCTATGCCGAACTGCATTGCCTGTCGGCCTTCAGTTTCCAGCGCGGCGCCTCCATCGCCGAGGAGCTGTTCGCGCGCGCCAAGGAACAGGGCTACCACGCACTGGCGATCACCGACGAATGTTCGTTGGCCGGCATCGTGCGCGCCTGGCAGGCGGCGAAGAAGCACCAGCTGGCGCTGATCACCGGCGCCGAATTCCAGATCGAAGACGGTCCCAAGGTGGTGCTGCTGTGCACCGACCTGGCCGCCTATGCCGGGCTGTGCCAGCTGATCACCACCTGCCGCCGACGTGCGCCCAAGGGCCAGTACCAGTGCCTGCGCGCGGACTTCGATGCCCTGCCGGAAGGGCTGCTGTGCCTGTGGGCCGAGCGGGTGCCGAACGCGGACGATGCCGCCTGGCTGCGCACGCGTTTTCCGCACCGGCTGTGGCTGGCGGTGGAGCTGCACCGCGAAGCAGACGATGTGCAGCGCCTGGAAGCCGCGCTGGAATTTGGTTACGCACACGATGTACCGCTGGTGGCCAGCGGCGACGTGCACATGCACGTGCGCCGCCGCCGCGCACTGCAGGACACGCTCACCGCGATCCGCCAGCACTGCACCATCGCCGATGCCGGCTGGCACCTGTTCCCCAATGGTGAGCGCCACCTGCGTACCCGCCAGGCGCTGACCGCGCTGTACCCGCCCGAGCTGCTGGAGGAAACCCTGCGCGTGGCCGAGCTGTGCCGGTTCGACCTGGCGCAGCTGCAGTACACCTACCCGCGCGAACTGGTCCCCGACGGCCACGACCCGGCCAGCTGGCTGCGCGTGCTGGTGGAGGACGGCATGACCTGGCGCTGGCCTGGCGGCGCCAGCACCGCGCAGCGCCGGCAGATCGAACACGAACTGGGCCTGATCCACCTCAAGCAGTACGAGTCCTACTTCCTGACCGTGCACGACATCGTGCGTTTCGCCCGCAGCCAGCAGATCCTGTGCCAGGGCCGCGGTTCGGCGGCCAATTCGTCGGTGTGCTTCGTGCTCGGGGTGACCGAGATCGACCCCAGCCACATGGAACTGCTGTTCGAGCGTTTCATTTCCGAAGAGCGCGACGAGCCGCCGGACATCGACATCGATTTCGAGCACGAACGCCGCGAGGAAGTGCTGCAGTACGTGTTCAACCGCTACGGCCGCGAGCGTGCCGCGCTCACCGCCGTGGCGATCAGCTACCGCGGCCGCAGCGCCGTGCGCGATGTCGCCCGCGTGCTCGGCCTGCCGCCGGACCAGGTCAACGAACTGGCCGCCTGCCTGGACCGCTGGAGCAGCCACGAACCGCTGCCCGAGGCACTGCGCGAGCGCGGCTTCGACCCGGACACGCCGCTGATGCGGCGGGTGGTGGCGCTGACCGCCGAACTGGTCGATTTCCCCCGTCACTTGTCCCAGCACCCCGGCGGATTCGTGATTTCCGAGCACCCGCTGTCGACCCTGGTGCCGGTCGAGAACGCGGCCATGGCCGAGCGCACCGTGATCCAGTGGGACAAGGACGACCTGGACGCCACCGGGCTGATGAAGGTCGACTGCCTGGCGCTGGGCATGCTCACCGCCGTGCGCAAATGCCTGGCCATGCTGCACGCGCAGGGTGTGCGCGATGCCGACGGGCAGCCGTTGAGCATGGCCCGCCTGCCTGCCGGCGATGGCCCCACCTACGACATGATCTGCCGCGCCGATACGCTGGGCGTGTTCCAGATCGAATCGCGCGCGCAGATGGCCATGCTGCCGCGCATGCAGCCGCGCTGCTTCTACGACCTGGTGATCGAAGTGGCGATCGTGCGGCCCGGGCCGATCCAGGGCGACATGGTCCATCCCTACCTCAACCGCCGCAAACGCCTCAAGGAAGAAGGGATCGAAGAGATCGACTACCCGCCCGAACTGGAGAAGGTGTTCAAGCGCACCTTGGGCGTGCCGCTGTTCCAGGAGCAGGTGATGCAGCTGGCGGTGGCCGCGGCCGGCTTCAGTCCCGGCGAAGCCGACGCCCTGCGGCGTTCGATGGCCGCCTGGAAGCGCCACGGTGGTCTGGAACCGCACCGCGACAAACTGTTGGCCGGCATGGCCGCGCGTGGCTACAGCCGCGACTACGGCGAACGCCTGTTCGAGCAAATCAAGGGCTTCGGCAGCTATGGCTTCCCGGAAAGCCACGCGGCCAGCTTCGCGCTGATCACCTATGTGAGCTGCTGGCTCAAGTGCCACCACCCCTCGGCGTTCGCTGCCAGCCTGATCAACAGCCAGCCGCTGGGCTTCTACACCCCCGACCAGATCCTGCAGGACGCGCGCCGGCATGGGGTGCCGGTGCTGCCGGTGGACGTGCGCCACAGCGACTGGGACTGCACGCTGGTGCCGGACGCGCACGCCGGTGCGTTGCCGGGCATCCGGCTGGGTCTGCGCATGGTCGATGGTTTCAGCGAAGCCGTGGCCGAGGCCGTGATGCAGGCGCGCGCCCGGCATGCCTTCGACAGCGTGGCCGACCTCAGCCAGCGCGCACGCCTGGACCGCCGCCACCAGGGCCTGCTGGCCGACGCCGGCGCGCTCAAGGGGCTGAGCGGTCACCGCCACCGTGCACGCTGGGACGTGTCCGGGGTGGAAAAGCCGCTGCCGCTGTTCGAGGCCGTGCGCGCCACTGCCGAAGCGGACGTCGCATTGCCCGCCCCCAGCGCCTTCGAGGACATGCAGGCCGATTACAACAGCACCGGCACCACCCTGGGCCAGCACATGGTGTCGTTCATCCGTGACGCGCTGCAGGCGCGCCGGTGCCAGCGCTCGGACCAGCTGGCCCAGCTGCCGCACGGGCGCAGCGTACGTTTCGCCGGCCTGGTACGCATGCGCCAGCGCCCGCAGACCGCCAGCGGCGTGACCTTCCTGACCCTGGAAGACGAGTGCGGCATGGTCAACGCGGTGGTCTGGCGCAGGACCGCCGACCGCCAGCACCGGGTGCTGGTGGAAGCCCGGCTGATGCAGATCGATGGCCGGCTGGAACGGGTCGATGGCGTGCAGCACCTGATCGTGCAGCGCATGCACAACCTCGACGCGCTGATCGACGGCGTGCGCACCCACAGCCGCGATTTCCATTGACCGCTCGACTGTGACGCGCCTCCCGTTGATGACAGATACAGATTTTCCCGACTGGTGCCGAAAACCTCCGTTCGGCTATCGTCGCTGCCATCCAAGGATCCGGAGCCAGCCATGTCGCGCGCACTTACCCTCACCACCCTGGCCGTATCCAGTCTCGCGCTGGTGGTATCCGGCTACACCGCCGTGCGGCTGCACCAGAGCCAGTCCGACCAGCGGGTCATCACCGCACGCGGCCTGGTGATCCAGGACGGCGCTGGCCAGGCCCGGGTGATCCTCGGTGCGCCGCTGCCCGATCCGCTCAGCAAGGGCGTCCCGCAGGGCCCGCGCGCCTCGCCGCTGTCCGGCGTGGTCCTGCTCGGCGCCGACGGTTCCGAACGCGGCAGCTATGGCACCGCCGATGTCGGCGATGAAGCCTCGCTCACCCTGGACGATGCCAAGGGCACCACCGAGGTGTTCAAGATCACCGCCAATCCCGACCGCGGCGCCACGCTGGTGATCAAGCACCAGAACAGCACCGGCGCGATGCTCACCTCGTGGCAGGGCAAGCCGGAGCTGATCTTCCTCAATGACAACGGGCAATCGCATTACATCCGACCCGGGGCTACAGCGGCGCCCTGAGCGGCCTGCCACCAGACCCCCGCCGCTTCGCGGCCGCCTCCTGATTCAGGGGGCTCCTGCACCGATGCATGCATGGAATGGTGCGAAAATGCGTGCCGTGCCTGTTCTGGAACACGCCATGTCCATTGCCGCTCCTTACTGGCCGCAGGCCAGCACTGTCGAAGATTTCCGCCGCAACCTGGATGCGGTGCATGCGCGCATCGCCGCTGCCTGCTCGCGTGCGGGGCGCGATGCGGCCAGCGTGCGGCTGCTGCCGGTCAGCAAAACCGTGGACGAAGCCCGCCTGCGGCATGCGGTTGCGGCCGGGTGCGACTGGCTGGGCGAAAACAAGGTGCAGGAAGCCAAGGGCAAGGCCGAGGCGATGGCCGATCTGGGCATCCGCTGGTCGGTGATCGGCCACCTGCAGACCAACAAGGCGCGCGACGTGGCCCGATTCGCCAGCGAGTTCCAGGCGCTGGACAGTCTGCGCGTGGCCCAGGCGCTGGACCAGCGGCTGGCGCAGGAAGGCCGCACCCTGGACGTGTTCGTGCAGGTCAACACGTCGGGGGAAGCCAGCAAGTACGGACTGGGCCCGATCGAAGTCGCCGACTTCGTGCAGCAGCTGCCCGCCTTTTCCCAGCTGCGCGTGCGCGGGCTGATGACCCTGGCCCTGTTCTCCACCGACGCCGAACAGGTCCGTCCGTGTTTCGTGCGTCTGCGCGAGCTGCGCGACCGTCTCCGCCCCAGCCTGCCGGACGGCGTCAGCCTGGACGAACTGTCGATGGGCATGTCCGGCGATTTCGAGATCGCCATCGAAGAAGGCGCCACCGTGGTGCGCGTGGGCCAGGCGATCTTCGGTGCGCGCGGCACGCCCGACAGTCACTATTGGCCGACGCCTGCGGAGTGATCGGCACCGCGCAGCCTCCCATTACCCCACCAGCGTCAGCATATGCCGCGCATGCTCGGCCGCCTGCGCATGCAGCCACTCACGGAATGCCAGGAATCCCTGGTGCGTGGACGAACGCGGCGGGTACACCAGCCAATGCGACCAGCGCGTCTTCAACCGGTGCGGCGACAACGCGATCAGCTGCCCGGAATCCAGCAGCAGCCGCGCCCGTGTCACCCGCCCCAGCGCCACCCCGAAGCCGTCCAGCGCCGCGCGGTGATGCGATTCGGAGTCGTTGAGCATTGCCACATACCGCGAGGGCGTCGCCTCCCCGGCGGCAGCGAACCAGCGCTGCCATTCGCCATCGGGGTCGCCCAGCAGCGGCCACTGCGACAGCGGAAGCGCGCCTACCCCACCCATGCGTTCCACCAGTGACGGGCTGGCCATCGGCATCAGCCACTCGTCGAACAGCGGCTCCACATGCAACCCGCTCCACTGCCCCGCGCCCACTCGCAGGGCCGCATCGCAGTGCAGCTGCCGCTCGAAATCGGTAAGCCGCTCACTCGATTCAAGGTTGAACTCGATCTGCGGATGCGCGGCCACGAACGAGCCCAAACGGGGCACCAGCCAGTTGGACGCCATCGAGGGCAGCGCGCTCACCGAAAGCACCCGGTCATGCCGCGCGCCGAACGGCTGCAGCGCCTGCGTGATCGCATCCAGGTGCGGACCAACCTGTTCCAGCAGGCGCTGGCCTTCGGGCGTCACCTTGACCCCGCGCGGCTGCCTCTGCAGCAGTGCGTAACCCAGCCGCTGTTCCAGCTGCCGCATCTGGTGGCTGAGCGCGCTGACGGTGAGATTGAGCGAATCGGCCGCCCGGGTCAGGTTGCCCAGCCGCGCGGCGATCACGAAATTCTGGAGCGGCAGCAGAGGAACCCGGCTCATGTCGACTTGAATCCAGTTCAAGAAAGGCTTGCGAAACCGTCGCTTTTACGCCGCCCATCCTGCACCTATCGTCAACTCCACTCAAGTGGAGGACGCACATGAACATCTACAGCGGATTGTTGTTCCTGCACGGCCATATCGCCGATGCGGAGCTGGCGCGGCAACTGGCCGGGACGCGGCAGGCCCCTCACGAGGCCGATCCGCGTCTGCATCGGGAGGCGGCCAAGAAGGCCGATCAGGCCGCTGCGCCGGCCTGCCACGCAGGGCGTGGCACTACGTTACGGGTTGGCCGGTGATGCCGGCAGCACCCGGGGGCGGCTGTCGTACCACTCGCGGGCGCCTTTGAGATGCCAGCGGCGCTGGTCACCGTCCAGTTCGATGCCGGCCCCCAACAGGCCCCATCGCAGGTACAGGTCGCCGCGCTTCCCGGCCTTGGTCATGTCCAGGCGGGCGCGCAGCGACAGCCGCTCGTTCTCGGCCTTCAGATCGTCCAGGGCCAGATGGTCGTGGCGCCAGCGCAGCTGGCCGGTGGCCTGCACTTCGCCGGAATCGAGCAGCCCCAGTACCCAGCGCGGATAATCGCTGCGCTGGGCGAACACACCGAGCACCGGGCCGGCATCGCGCAGGCGCAGATCGGCATCGGCCGTGACCTCGTACGGGGCGGCGGCATCGATATGGCCACTGCGCAAGGCCACCTCGCCCCACCAGTTCGCGTCGCCGGCGCCATCCACCTGGATGTTGCGCAGGGTCACGGTGCTGCCGCCCAGGTCGAACTGGCGGTTGTCCAGGTCTGCCCGCTGCAGCCGCGCCTGCACCTGCGCATCGCCGCGCAGCGCCATGCCGGCCACCTGCATTCGGGCGCCACGCCCACGAAGATCGGCGCGGCCCTTGCCAATCCGGCCGGAAGTATCCAGTTCCACTTCGCCACTGAGCAGGCCGGTGCCGCCGAGCAGGCGCACATTGTTGCCGCCGACATAGCGGTTGTAGGCGGTCAGGTCCGGCACCCGCGCATCGTTGAAGCGCAGGTGGGCGCGCATGCCATCGCGCAGCTGCTGCAGGCGCGCATCGCCGCGCAGCGTCAATGCCATCGCCTTGCCATCGAACAGTGCCGTCTTCGGTGCCTCTTTCGGCGCGGCGCGGAACTGGGGAATGGCGACCTGCAGTTCGGCCTGCGGAGGGGCGCCCTCGACGATCCGCCCCACCGCGCTCGCTTCGCCCTGCATGCGCACGCCGGCCACCTCTGACACCGCCACCACCTTCGGCACGTCCAGACGGCTGCCGGGCGCCAGCGCCCCGTCGGCAATGCGCAGGTCGCCCTGCAGAAGGCCGCCGCCATCGAGCCGGAACCACGGCTTGCGCACGAACAGGTCGGCGATCCAGTTCAGCGAATCGAAACGCCACGCCCCCTGCACCTGGCCGGACAGCCGCGGCAGCAGTTCGGCAGGCGCCTCGAATGGAATGCGCCGCCCGGTCACGCGCAGGTCCGCATGCAGTTCGCTGCCCGTCTCCGGGTCGCGCGGCAGCCGCGCCTGCACGCGCATGTCCTGGGCCACGTCCAGCTGCAGCGACAGCAGGCCCCGGTCGGGCGCATGCACACCGGCATGTACCGGTACGCGCCACACCAGCCGGCTGCCGGGCTGCAGCAGGCCACGATCCATCGCCAGCGTGGCGTTGAGACGTGCTTCGGCCGGCACAGTGCCGACCTTGACGTGCGGCCCGGCCGTGTCGATGTTGATCGCCTGGCTGCGCCCGTCCACCTGCAGTTCGGCAACGGTGATGCCAAGCTTTCGAAGCCCCGGCGCCTCATCGCGATAGTGGCGCGGGTACCGGAAACGCGCGGCAAGGTGCGCCTGGTCCAGCAGCGTGACACCGTCGTAGCTGACCGTGGCCTGCTCGAAGCCGGCGGTGGAATCGAACAGTTCCGAAGGCCCGCCCTTGACCTGCTTCTGGAAGCCCACCGTGCCATGGCCCTGGCCGGCGATCAGCAGCTTGCCGAAACGGCCGCTGCGGATGCTGTCGCTGTGGATCGCATCCAGCCGGATGTTCCATCCGCGGTCGCCGCGCGGCGGTGGCGGGATCGCCTTCTCCACCCGTTCAATCTCCGATTCCACGCCGACCGCGTCGATGCCCGGAATGCGGACCTCGCGCTTGAACAGGTGCACCAGCGAAATCCACGCACTGGCCCGGTCGGCGCGGAAGATGTAGACGGTGTGGTTGGCCTGGCCGCGGATGCGGATGTTCCAGACATAGGCATGACCGGGCACCAGCGTGAGCGCCGGTCCGGTCTGCAGGGTGAATTTTTCAGGCTTGCGGTTGGTTACCGCGTTGAACAGCGGCGTGTTGAGGAACACATTGCCCGCGATCAGGTACAGCGCGTAGAACACCACCAGGGTGTACAGCATGACGCGCCACGGCCGCGGCCAGCGCTGGACACGCTCGGGGATCAGGGACATCGGCAGGCACGGGACGGCAGGGGCATGCCGCCACTATCGACAATCCCTCGACGCAGCCGCGTGAAACCGCGCGGCCGCCCTGCAGGTGCTCAGCCCGCGCGCCGCTCCGGATCCCACGCCACCGGCTCCCACAGCTCCAGCTTGTTGCCGTCCGGGTCCAGGATCCAGGCGAAGCTGCCGTTCTCATGCGTTTCCGGACCGCTGACGATGCTCACCCCGGCCGCACGCAACTGTGACAGCAGGCCGGCCAGGTCATCCACGCGGTAATTGATCATGAAGGGCGCGTCGCTCGGACTGAACCACTGGCTGTCGTGCTCGGCAAGCGCCCACACGGTGAGCCCGCCATCGTTGGCCTTGTCGTCAGGCCAGCGCAGCACCGCGCCGCCGAAGTCCTCCAGGTGCATGCCCAGGTGCTGGCGATACCACTCGGCCAGCGCGGCGCGGTCGCCACGGCTCTTGAAGAACACCCCGCCAATTCCGGTTACCTTCGCCATCGCCGACCCCGCCTGTGCTGTTGGTGTGGCGAGCGTACACCGGCGGCCGGGAGCTGGAATGAAAACGGCAGGCCGGACTCCGGCCTGCCGTCATCGCGTGCTGCCGGGAGCGATCAGAAGCGGAACTCGCCACCCACGGCGATGGTGTCCACATCGACATCCACGCCGTTGAAATCGGCCTGGCGGCGGTCGTAGTTGAGGCTCAGGCCCCAGCGGCGGTTGAAGTCGTAGCCCACGTTGACGCCGTAGTACGGCTTGGTCGAGCTTTCATCGTCGATGACATCGAACGTGTCTTCGCGAACCTGCGCGGTCATGCGCGCGATACCGGCACGGGCGCCGATGAAGAAGCCGGTGTCGTCGGCACCGAAGTTCTTCTTGGCCACCAGGCCCACGCCGATCGTGACCAGGTCCAGTTCCTCGTCCCAGCCCAGGTCCTTGTTGTAGAGCGAGCCCACATGGCCTTCCACACCGATGTTCGGGGTAAACCAGTAGCCGCCGCCAATCACGCCGGACGTATCCGACTCGCTGGCACGGAAGCCGTCGACGCGCACTTCGGTATCGCTGCTGCCCAGTTCGGCACGGACGAACGCATGGCCGGCAAACGCATCGGTCGACAGGGTGGCCAGCGCGACGGCTGCGGCCAGGGTTACGTACTTCTTCATTCAGATCCTTCCAAAAGGTGGTTTTGCCCAATCCGGGCGGCGCCACTCTGCCTCCTGTTCATGTTTGTGTCAATTCCGTTAAACCCCCTGCTCACACCGGAGCGTCGGGGAGCTTGGCCGACCACGTCCGAGTGTTACCGCGCAGGTAACGGCGCGATCACCAGCGTGTCGCCTTTGCAGACATCCACGTCGCGGTAGATTGCCGTGCGCCCGTCACGGAACACCAGGCGCAGGTCGAACCGGCAGCCGCTGTCGCCGAGCCGGAGGGTCGTGCCGCCTCCGCCGCCGGCGAGCGTATCGATCGCGCGCGGCTCGAACGCGTCGGTGCCGGACGCGGCCACCTGCACCGAGGTGACACTGTCATGGGCACGGTTGAGCAACGCGAGGTAGCGCGGCGTCGCATCGGTCGCCTTGGCGACCAGCGCAGCAGACAACAGAACCACGATGACAAGCGGACGATGGCACATGGCGGCAGGCTCCAAGGGGCGGGAGCCTGCATCACGCCCGCACCGTCCCGGTCCGGGCAACCGATCCGGGACGAATCGTCGTGGCGGCAGGACCAATCGTAATGCGCCTTTACGGCGCTTCTCCGGGCCGGCCGGGCCACCTAAGATGGCTCTGCCCCGCCGCGCCGGGCGCTCTGGATACCCACCATGAACGTGCGTCTTGGCAGCACCTCGATCGGCCTGACCCGCTACCTGCTGTTGTGGACCGCGGTCGTGCTGGTGTTCGCCGTGCAGCATGCGCTGAGCGACGGCCTGCACGGTAACAGCTGGCCGTTCCTGGTCCATCTGCGCTGGGCGATGATCCAGTGGTACACCTGGGCGGCGCTGGCACCGCTGGTGTTCCGCCTGGCCGAACGCTACCCCTTGGACCCGGGCCGCCGCCTGCTCGGGCTGGGCCGGCAGATCCTGGCCAGCCTGGCGGTGACCTTCGGTGCGATGCTGATCGGCGCGCTGGTCTCGGCGCTGTTCGAGCCCAGCGGCCCTTTCGAACAACTCGGCTACTTCCTGGCCCAGCACTTCGCCATCGGGCTGCTCACCTACTGGGCGTTGTTCGCGCTGCAGCAGGCGCTGCATTACCAGGCCGAGAAGGCGCGCCGTGAAGTGGAAGCCAGCCGGCTGGCCACCGAACTGGCGCAGTCGCGGCTGCTGGCGCTCAAATCGCAGCTGCAGCCGCATTTCCTGTTCAACACGCTGCACGCCATCATCACCCTGCTGGATGAAGACACGCTCTCGGCCGAAGACATGCTGCTGCGCCTGAGCGAACTGCTGCGCGCCTTCCTGGAAGACTATGACGGCCAGGAAATTCCGCTGCGCCAGGAGCTGGACCTGATCGAGCTGTACCTGGGCATCCAGCGGGTGCGCTTCAAGGACCGGCTGACCACGCGCACCTATGTCGCCCCCGACACCCTCGACTGCGCCGTGCCCAGCCTGCTGCTGCAGCCACTGGTGGAGAACGCGCTGCGTCACGGCATCGGCCAGCGGGTGGGCAGCGACGTGGTCGAGATCGAGACGCGCCGCGAGGGCAATGACCTGTGCATTGAAGTGCGCAACCGCAACAGTACGCTGTCGACCGCGCAGAGCGCGCCGGCCGGGTATGGCATCGGCATGTCCAATACCCGGCTGCGGCTGCAGGAGCTGTACGGCGATGCGGCCGATGTCCGCCTGGACATGATCTGGCCCGAGGGCGTGGTGTGCCGCGTGCGCCTGCCCTACCGTCCGCTGGACGCGGTCGACGAGCATCCGGAATTCACCCGCGGCGTGGCGCCGGCATGAGCATCACGGTGCTGGTGGTGGACGATGAACCGTTGGCGCGCCGTGCGATCGTCCGCCTGCTTGCCGAGGACCCGACCCTGGAACTGGCAGGCGAATGCGGCGACGGCATCTCTGCGGTGAAGGCGATCCGCGCGCAATCGCCAGACCTGGTGTTCCTGGACATCCAGATGCCGGCGATCAGCGGCCTGGATGTGGTGGCCACCATCGGCGCCGGGCGCATGCCGGCGACCGTTTTCGTCACTGCTTACGAGCAGTACGCGGTGAAGGCCTTCGAAGCCAATGCGGTGGATTATCTGGTCAAGCCGTTCAGCCGCGAACGCTTCGCGGCCACCCTGCAGCGGGCCCGGCAGCGCCTGTCGGCTGCGGTCGGCCCCAGCGCGCAGACCACCGCGCAGATCCTGCAGGCGCTGGACGCACTGCGCCAGCGCGAGGATTACCTGCAGCGCATCCCGGTCCGCGTGGACGAACACGTGGTGTTGATCGACGTCGACGACATTGTCTGGGTCAAGGCCGCGCGCAACACCGTGGAGATCCACCTGGCGCACGCGATGCATGAGCACCGTGGGACCATGGCCGCACTCGCCGCACGGCTCGACCCACGCCACTTCGCGCGGGTGCACCGCTCGGCCATCGTCAACATCCGCCGGGTCAGGGCCATCCACCCCTGGTTCAACGGCCACCATGTCGTCACGTTGGACACCGGCCAGCAACTGCGCATGAGCCGCTACCAGAACGAGGCCTTCCTCAAACTGGTCTCCACCCGCGAACCCCCGTAGCGCCGGCCCTGCCCGACTGCAGTGACCGGCGCTACGCCAGCCCGCGCTCGTCGCTGCGCAGGGTCAGCACCTCCACACCGGCATCGGTCACCAGCACCGTGTGTTCGGCCTGCGCCGAGCGCTTTCCGTCGCGGGTGGTCACGGTCCAGCCGTCCTCGCTCATGTCGATCGCGGCCCGGCCCTGGTTGATCATCGGTTCGATGGTAAAGGTCATCCCCGCCTCCAGCACCAGGCCCGCGCCGCGCTTGCCGTAATGCAGCACCTGCGGCTCTTCGTGCATCTCCCGGCCGATCCCATGCCCGCAGAATTCGCGCACCACGCTGTAGCCGTGCGCCTTGGCGTGCTGCTGGATGGCAAAGCCGACATCCCCCAGCGTCGCCCCGGGCCGCACTACCGCAATACCCTTCCACATCGCCTCGCGGGTGACCCGCACCAGCCGCCTGGCCTGGAAATCGACCTCGCCGATCAGGTAGGTCTTGCTGGAATCTGCAATGTAGCCGTCCTTCTCCAGGGTGATGTCCAGGTTGACGATGCTGCCGCCACGCAGGATCTCGGCATCCGACGGCACCCCGTGGCACACGACATTGTCGACCGAGCTGTTGAGCACATAAGCGAAGCCATATTGCCCCTTGCTGGCAGGACGGGCCTGCAGTTCGTCGACAATGAAGCGTTCCACCCAGTCGTTGACCTGCAGCGTGCTCATGCCCTCCAGCGGCAGGCGGTCGAGCGCTTCGAACACCGATGCCAGCAGCCGGCCGGACGCGCGCATCCGTGCCTGTTCCTCTGCGGTCTTGATCACGCCACGGCCACCCGCAGCGCCCCGGGATCGACCCCAGCTGCGCGCAGTTCGCGGCTGACGATGTCCTGGTAACTCATGCCGGGATTCATTTCGCACAGCATGCCGACCTTGATCCAGAAGCCCGCCTGGGCATTGATCGAGCGGCCGGAGACGCCGCTGGCGCGGCGCAGGTTGTCGTGCAGTTCGTCGTCGATGTTGACGATGCCCATGGGGACTCTCGCAATACGGAATATACGTATCGTATATGGTTCATATAGCCAGCACCACCCCGCTGGTACTCAGGTCCAGGCCGGATCCGCAGTGAAATCGATGGTGAGCCAGAAGTCGCTGCCCCGGGCATCCAGCCGTTCGGCGATGTCGTCGCGCAGCGCGTCCACGTCACCGATGGTGCCGATGACCGTCTCCGGGCGCGTCAGCACGTGGATTTCGACAAAGCGCATGCGTCCCATCTTGGCCACGTGGCTGGTGAAACCCAGATGGCCGTGCTCGGCCACGAACGCAGTCATCACCGCCTGCACCCGCGCATCGAGCGTATCGGGCGCCACCTGGAGCACCTCGCGCATCGCCCGCCACGCGCTGCGCAGCGGCACCGGCAGCACCGCCACGCTGATGACGGCCAGCACCAGCGGGTCCAGGAAGGGAATCCAGTGCGCGTGCTCCCCGCCCTCCAGCGCCAGGGCCAGTACGAAGGCCAGCACCACGGCCAGGCTCATCAGGCCACTGAGCAGCCAGGCCCGCACGTCCAGCCACAGCAGCGCGGACTGCAGCCGCCGCGCATGGATGCGCACGATCGCGGCCATGCCCAGATTGCTTGCGCACAGCAGCGTGGCCCACATCAACGCGGGCCCGGCGCGGACGACATGCCCGCCGGTGGTAAGCCCGATGATGGAGTTGGCCACCGCATAGATGCAGGCCAGCGCCAGGATCGCCCCGCCCAGGGCCTCCACCATCGGTTCCAGATGCCAGTAGCCGTACTGGAAGCGCGGACTGCCTTCGCGCCCCAGCAGCCGCAGCACGGCCAGCGCCACCAATGTCAGGGCCACATCGACCAGGCTGTAGACGCCGTCGAACAGAATGGCCTGCGAGCCCACCAGCAGGCCGCCGATGAAGCCGGTGGCGCTGACCGCCACCGTCACGCCAATCGAGAATTTCAGGACCCGCTGTTCGCGCGCTGTCTCCATCGCCTGCCGAAGCACCTGGCCGCGGGCTCAGGTCTTCAGCACCTCCACTTTGTAGCTCGGCACATCGCCGTCGTGATCGATGATAAGCCCGTGCACGTCCGACTCGAACCCCGGGAACCGGGCGTTCTGTTCGCGGGCGATGCGCAGCGACTGGATGATCGGTTCATCCGGCGCACCAAACCGCTCACCGGGCATGATCGTCGGAATTCCCGGTGGATACGGCACCAGCATCGTGCCGGCGATGCGCCCGCTGAGCGCCTCGATGTCGACCCGCTCGATCTGCCCACGCACCAGATGGTCGTACGCCTCGGCCGGCGTCATCACCGGCTCCGGCAGATCCACGTACATGTCACGCATGATCTGGGCCACCGCAACGTCGCGGTTGAAGGCGTGCAGCGCCTCACACAGATCGCGCAGCCCCCACCCCGCGTAGGCCTGCGGGTAGTCGGCGGCCAGATCGGGCAGCGCACGGGTCAGCGGCGCGTTGCTGTCATGAAGCTCCTTGAACGCCATCAGCTCGGTGACCAGCGTGCTCCACTTGCCCTTGGTGATGCCCATGGAGAACAGGAAAAGCACCGAGTACAGGTTGGTCTTCTCGACGGTGATCCCACGTGTCCACAGGAACTTGCTCAACACCGCCGCCGGTATGCCGAGCTGCCCCATCTCACCGTCGACCGACAACCCAGGGGTGAGCAGCGTGACCTTGATCGGGTCGATCAGCACGTAGTCCTCCACCAGCCCATCGAAACCGTGCCAGTGTGCGTCGGGCTGCAGATACCACTCCTCGCGCTTGGCCACCAGCGGCGCGGGGGCATCGCCCTTGGCCAGCGAGCGTGCCAGCTTGTCCGGCTGCCACACCGAGAACCACCAGTCCTCGCGCCCCAGGTCCTCGCGCACGTGCAGCATCGCGCGACGGAAGGCGATGGCCTCGTCGTGCATCTCCTGTACCAGAGACTCCCCGGCCGCGCCCTCCATCATCTTCGAGGCCACATCGCAGGCGGCGATGACCCCGTAATGCGGGCTGGTGGTGGTATGCATCATGAACGCTTCGTTGAACCGCTCCGCATCCAGTTCGCGGTTGGCCGCATTGCGGACGTGGATCATCGAGGCCTGCGAGAACGCCGCCAGCAGCTTGTGGGTGGAATGGGTGGTGAAAATGATCGCGTCCTGCCCGCGCGGCTTGCCCTTGGCCATGCCGTAGTGGTTCTCGTAGAACGGATGGAAGGCCGCGTACGCGTACCAGGCTTCGTCGAAATGCAGGAAGTCCACCGCGCTGCCGATCTCCTCGGCGATCTTTTCGGCGTTGTAGCACAGCCCGTCGTAGGTGGAGTTGGTGACCACCGCGATGCGCGGCTTGGAGCCCGTGCGGAACGCCTTGCTGGCCAGCGGGTTGGCGGCAATGGCCTGCTGCAGGGCGTCGGGCGTGAACTGGTCCAGGCTGATCGGCCCGATGATGCCGTGCGCATTGCGGCTTGGGGTGAAGTAGACCGGCACGCCGCCGGTCATGATGAGCGCGTGCAGCAGCGATTTGTGGCAGTTGCGGTCGACGAACACCACATCGCCCCGGCCCACGGTGCCGTGCCAGACGATCTTGTTGGCCGTCGAGGTGCCATTGGTCACGAAGAAGGTATGGTCGGCGCCGAAGTTGCGCGCCGCCTCGTTCTCGGCGGCTTTGATCGGGCCGGTATGGTCGAGCAGCGATCCCAGCTCCGGCACGGAAATCGACAGATCGCTGCGCAGCGTGTTCTCACCGTAGAACTGGTGGAAGGCGCGCCCCACCGGCGACTTGGTGAAGGCCACACCGCCCGCGTGCCCGGGCGTATGCCAGGAGTAGTTGGATTCGGCCGTGTGGTGGATCAGCGCCTTGAAGAACGGTGGCAGCAGCTGCTGCATGTAGTCGTCGGCCGCGCGCATGACCTGACGGGCGATGAAGCTCTTGGTGTCCTCGAACAGGAAGATGTACCCGTGCACGTACTTCAGCAGCTTGCTGGGCACCTTTTCGATGGTGCGGCGCTCACCGTACAGGAACACCGGCAGGCTGCCGCGGCGCGCACTCTGCTCGCGAAGGAAGCCGAGCAGGCGCTGGAACTCGCCGGGCGCGTCCTCGGTGCCATCGATGGAGATCAGCACCGCCGAGGCGGCGACATAGGTGCGCGCACCCGCCTGGGCGTCGGCCAGGGTCAGCCCGCACAGCACGCGCTGATCGCTGGCGCGCAACTCGTCCACCAGGGCGCGGATCAGGATGCCGCCGATGCGCGGGGACTCGTAGTCATCGTCGATGACGACGATCGGATAATCCAGAGACTTGAAATACACAGCAGTTTCTCCTGGGCAGTGTCACGGAAGCCTGGGTGCGGCGGTAGCGTCCAACGCCGGCAGCTGGCCACGCTGGCGGCGACGCTCTTCGCTGAAGAACGGATAGAACACGGTGATGAAAAGCACGAACAGGAAGGCGTACTGCACAATGCTTCCCGACGAGCCGAAAATCGCCCACAGGCAGTACACCACCGTGATGCTGGTCAGGAACCAGAACGCACCGGTATGGACCAGCGTGTGCGAGCGTTCGACCACGAAGTAGCAGGCCACGCAGGAATAGATATACGGCAGCAGGGTCAGCACCACGGCTGCCGAGGTGATGACATCGAACTGCGCCGAGGCGGTTTCCGAGGTCGAGGTCACCAGCACGGCGACGGTCATCAGCACGGCCACGATCAGCACGCCCTTGACCGGCACATCGTCCTTGTTGGTCTTGCTGAAGATGCCCGGGAACAGCCCGTCGTCGGAGGCCGCCTTGGCGCTCTGCGCGGTCAGCAGGATCCAGCCGCCCAGCGAACCGGCCGCGCCCACGAACGCGCACAGGCTGACCAGTGCCCCGCCCCAGCCGCCCACCGCATTGGCGGCGGCCAGTGCGAACGGTGCATCCGATACCTGCAGCTCGCCATTGGGCACCATGCCCATGATCACCGACGAGCTGGCGATGTAGGCCACCGCCGCCAGGAACACCCCGGCCAGGGTGGCGCGCGCCACGTTCTTCTCCGGGTTCTCGACCACGCCGGCGGTGACCGAGGCCGACTCCACGCCGATGAACGCCCACAGGGTCAGCGCAGCGGCGCTGGAAATCGCCCCGAAGTTGGATTCACCCGACACGTTGTAGGCGCCTTTGAAGATCGCCGGGTCGAAGAAGAACCAGCCGAAGATCGCGATGCCCAGGATCGGAATCAGCGCGAAACTCGTCGTCACCGTCTGCACCCGGCTGACAAAGGCCGGACCGATCACGTTGGCGAAGCTCAGCGTCCACACGAGCGCCAGCACGGCGATACAGCGTGGCAGCGGCTGGGACAGAATCGGGAAAAAGTAGCTGAAGTAGCCGACCGCGGCGATGGGAATGGCGACATTGCCGATCCAGTTGGCGAACCAGTAGATCGTGTTGGTCTGGAAGCCCATGTACGGCCCGAACCAGTCGCGCGCGTATGCATACGGCCCACCTGCCTTGGGCGCCAGCTTGCCCAGTTTGGCGAACACGAACGCCAGCAGCAGCGCGCCGGCCGTGGTCACCAGCCAGCCCCATATCGAGGCGGTGCCGATCTTGGCCAGGCTGGACGGCAGCAGGAACACGCCGGACCCCATCATGTTGCCGGCCACCAGGAACGTGGCACCGACCACCCCGATTTTCTTCGCTTGCGCCATGACGGTCTCTCCGCTATTTGATGAAGTTGTATTGCAGGCTGCCCTGCAGACGCACCGTGTCGGCCCGTTGTCCGTCCTGCTGCTCCAGCTGGCCGTAGAGCAGCTCCATGCCCATGGTCCAGGACGGAGCGGGGCTCCAGATCAGGTTGAACACGCCGTACCGGCTCTGCCGGAACGCATCGGCGGCGAGTGCGTCATTGCGCCCCATGGTGAGCTGGCCGTAGACCAGATTCGATCGCCAAAGCGGCGACCAGTAGTGCGTGTAGCCGAAGAACCCGCCCTGCAGCGAGAGCACATGCAGACGGCCGTCCGCGCCGAGCACCGCATCCAGGCCGGACCCGGTCAGGTCGGCGGTGTAGCGGCTGAGCCCTTTGCCACCCAGCAGCCCGAACAACAGCAGATCGTGCTCGCCGATGCTGGCCGAGCCGCTGAGCTGGAAACCTCCGCCGAGCCGCTGGTCGTCGCGTTGCGCATCGTCGTACCCAAGGCGGCGCGCCACGGCACCCAGCTGCAGGTGACCCCAGTCGCGCTCCATGCGTGCGGCTACGGTAACGTCAGGAAACCGGTTCACTGCGACCGTCCCGTCGCCGAGTCCTGCAAGCTCGGCATCGGGGTCTTCGGCCGCTACTGTCAGGCTGTTGCCCTTGCCCATCGCGAAACTGTGGTGGATACCGGCCACCAACAGGTAGCCGGCGCCACCGGGGCCGGCAAAGTCCAGCGTGTCGGGCAGGCTGTCGGCGTCCATGAAGGTCGCATAGCCGTACCCGGCGTACGTATTTCCCAGCTGGCCATACGCATGCCGCAACCGGAAGGCATAGCCGTCGCTGCTGCCGAAGAAGTCGTTCTCCAGATAGAAGCGCAGATTGCCGCGCGTGGTCGGCCGGCGTGCCTCGAAGCTGAAGCGGGTCTGCTTGGCGTGCAGGTTGAAATTGGAGACGTCGCGGTGCGCGCTGCCGACGGGAATGGACGAGGTGACGAACTGGTCTTCGTCGCCGGCGGCACGGGCATCGGCAATCGCGTCCAGCTTGGCGTAGCCGCCAATGCGGATCAGCGTGTCGGTGTTGGGAACCGCAAAGAACCCCTTGAGGTCCGGGTCGGTCGGCCCGGCCGCACTGTCAGGGCGTGATGCGGCGGACGACGGATCAGCGACCGAGTCACGCGACGGCAGGATGGCCTGTCCGGTGCCCGGGACCTTGCCGCTCGCAGCGGCGCTCAACGTGGCCGAGGGAGAGATCGCCGTGGGTGCCACGGCGCGCAGTTCAGGCGGCGATGCGGGATCGCGCGCCTCGGCGGCTTCCAATGCATCCAGCCGCTGTTCCATTGCTTCCAGCGTCTGCCGCAGCGTACGGATGTCCTGGCGCAGCGCGTCCGCCGAATCCTGCGCACGCGCCGGCACCGCAACCACCGCCATGACCAACACCACCACCACTACCGAACACCGCATCACGTCCTCCCTGAACCGCAGACGATCTGGCCGGAACAGAGCAACGCGCAGTCATGCGCAACCCCGACGGCAACCAGTACTGCATCGCAGGAGAACGACAGCCGCAGTGACACCGGCGGTCATTCAGACCGCCGCACTGCTGCCGGCAGTGCACCCGCGAGGGACTCCCTCCGCATCCCGGGTGGCGCGCAGCAAACACGCATGCCAACGTCTTGAGTAGCAATTACAGGGTGATTGAATCGTGAAGCGTGCGCGTCAGTGGCGTGACGCGCGTTCGGATCGGGTCAGCGCGGACCCATCACCTTGCCCATGTCCTCACCCTGCGGCATGCCGGACACGCGCTGCACCACGCCATGTTCGTCGCGGAACAGAATGCCCGGCGTGCCCTGGAAGCCCAGTTCCATCATCAGCACCTGGTTTGCGTCCAGCTTGTTGGCCAGCTCGGGGGAAATGTTCGCGGCCGGCTTGATGCCACCCTTGCCGAAATCGTGCTCGTTCTGCAGGAACACGGCGCTGGGATTGGGTGCACCCAGAATCGCCGCCGCCTTGGCCGGGCTGTCCTCGCGGATCACCCCCACCATCACGTGGCGCAGCTGTACCTTGCCGCTGTCCACCCACGGCCGCGCCGCTTCCCAGAAGCGATGGCAGTAGGGGCAGTTGGCGTCGCTGAAGGTGTACACCACGCGGGGTGCGTCGGCGCGGCCATCCCGCACCCAGGCACTGCCGTCAAGCCGCGCCCAGATCCGGTCGGACATGGGCTTGGCGACCAGTTTGTCCAATGGCCCGGCACCGACGTCTTCGCCCTTCTCGTTGAAGAGCGTACCCACCATCACGTTCTTGCCGTCGGCGGTGACATACGCCGCTGCCGGCTGCCCACCGACCTGGCCGGCAAAGCCACGCAGACCACCCGGCGCGTCGAACTCGCCGATCACCTCGAAACCATGCTTCTCGATACCCTGCAGCACCGCCGGACGCGAGGCAGCAGCACCCGCGCCAGGCTTGGCCTCCGCCTTGGGTGCGGACGGATTCTGCTGCGCCTGGCTGCACCCGGCGACCGCCAGCAGCAACGCGGTGGTCAGCACGGCGCCCCGTACGGGCGAGGTCTTCAACAACATGGCAACTCCTGGAATGCACGCGGACGATGAGTGCCCCACAGGGTAGACGCATCCGCGCGCCGCTGCAGCCGTGCACTTGCGCATGGGTTCACGCGGCAGGCCGAAGCGGCTCGCTCTGCAGGTGGGGCACGGTGGTGCGCGTGCGTTCGCGGCGCTGGGCGAATATCTGCCGGCGGTAACGCGCCGGCGTCACCCCGACAATGCGCAGGAACAAGCGGCGGAACGCACTCTGGTCCGAATACCCCACCGCCCAGGACACCTCGTCCACCGCCCCGCCGGCCTGCAGCAGCAGCTGCGCCTTGGCGATGCGCAACCGCTGGCAATAGGCGATGGGGCGCAGCCCGGTCGCTTTGAGGAAGCGTCGCTGCAGCGTGCGCGGCTCCAGCCCTGCCGCATCGCAGATGTCCTGCAGGGTGACCCCGCGCGCGGCGATGCCGTGCAGCCAGCGCTGCGCCTTGAGGACGCCGCGGTCGCCGTGGGCGAAGTTCGGGCTGAAGCGCTCCAGGTCTTCCTGTACGCCGCGCGGAATGACCAGCTGCAGCTGCTGGATGGCCGCACTCATCACGCTCTGCCCGTAGATGCGGGCCAGCAGCCGCAGACTCAGGTATTTCCAGGCTTCCGGTCCGGACGCGGTCAGCAGGTCGCCGTCGTCCACCAGGGCGCGCTCGCTCGGCTGCCAGCTTGGCACCACCGCCGCCAGCGTCGGACAGCGCGACAGGTCGGGCAGGCTCACCGAGCGGCCGGTCAGCACCCCGGCCGAGGCCAGCAGCAGGCCACCTTCCTCGCAGCCGGCAAGCAGGCTGCCGGCATCGTGGCAGTCGCGCAGCCAGGTCAGCATGCGTTCGTCGCCCTGCATCAGCGGCCAGCTCGGCTCATTGCCCGGCACCACGATCACCGCCGGCGGGGTGTCGCCGAACAGTTCGGCACCGGCCACGCGCTGCATGCCGTGGCCGCGGGTGGAGAGCACCCAGCGGGTGACCAGCATCCGCGCGCCGGTGCGTTTGCCTGCGGCGGCGGTCCGGTTGCAGCGCTGGGCCAGCTCGGAGAGAACGGGTGCGGCGGCACGCAGGCTGCCCGGGTACTCGAGCACGGCCACTTCCATCAGGATCGGCGAGGTCGGCTTCGGGGAGGTCGAAGAAGAGGGGAAACATGCATCCATGGCGGCGCTCCTGGAACGGCTGCTGAGACCGGCAAACCCTGCTGGATCAAGGCTTCCCGGCGATTCCAATGGAGCGTACGTAGGCGCTTGGGCCGCATCTATGAAACTAGTTGCAAATCTGGCCCGGTAACGACACCCGCCGATTCCGGCAAAACCCTTGACTCTTGACCAGAGTCCAGGGTTCAGACTGTGCCCCTGCCCTACCCCGAGGTCGCTGTGAACATTGGACAACTCGCCCGCCAGGCCGGCGTGCCCATCGATACCGTCCGCTACTACGAGCGCCAGGGACTGCTGGCCACGGCCCAGCGCAGTGCCGGCGGTTATCGGGTCTTTTCCGACACCGACTTGACCCGCCTGCGCTTCATCCGGCGCGCCAAGGCGCTGGGCTTCACGCTGGAGGAGATCGGCGAGCTGCTGCGGCTCAGTGACCACCGCGGCCAGGACATGGCGCAGGTACGCGAAACGGCCGTGCACCGCTTGCAGGACATCCAGCAGCGCATCGCCGAACTGCAGCGCGTGCATGCCGCACTCGAGCAGTTGGTGGAGGCCTGCCCGGGCCACGGCGACCTGGACCGGTGCCCGATCCTCGGCGCGCTGGCGGAGCCACGCCCATGAACGCACCCCACCACCACGCCGGCCAAGGCCATCCCGCTGCGACCGGCGGCGGTTGCTGTTCCAGCCAGGCCGCGTCGACCGCTACCGCCACGGTCACCGACCCGGTCTGCGGCATGCGCGTGGACCCGGTCGCCACCGTGCACCACGCCCGCCACGCCGGCACCGATTACCATTTCTGCAGCGACGGCTGCCGCCGCCGCTTCATTGCCGAACCGCAGCGCTACCTGGACCCGGCGTCGCATGTCGCCGCGCCGGTGCCCGCCGGTACGCGCTACACCTGCCCGATGGATCCGCAGATCGTGCAGGACGGCCCCGGCACCTGCCCGATCTGCGGCATGGCGCTGGAACCGATGATGCCGAGCCTGGACGACGGCGAGCATCCGGAACTGATCGACTTCCGCCGGCGCTTCTGGTGGAGCCTGCCGCTGAGCATCGCCACCGTCGCACTGGCGATGCTGGCGATGACCCCGCTGCTGCAGGCGCTGTCGCCCACGCTGCGGGTGTGGATGGAACTGGCGCTGGCCACGCCGGTGGTGCTGTGGGCCGGCTGGCCCTTCCTGCAGCGCTGGGCCCAGTCGATCCGCAATCGCAGCCCCAACATGTGGACGCTGATCGGCACCGGTGTGCTGGCCGCCTACGGCTACAGCGTCGTGGCCACACTCGCACCGGACCTGTTCCCGCCGTCATTCCAGCAGCACGGTCATGTGGGCGTGTACTTCGAAGCGGCGGCGATGATCATCTCGCTCACCCTGCTCGGCCAGCTGATGGAACTGCGCGCCCGCGCGCAGACCTCGGCCGCGATCAAGGCGCTGCTTGGGCTGGCACCGAAGACCGCACGGGTACTCCGCGAGGACGGCAGCGAAGCGGAAGTGGACATCGGCGCACTGCAGCCAGGCGATCGCCTGCGGGTACGGCCGGGCGAGAAGGTCCCGGTGGATGGCAGCGTGCTCGAAGGCCGCTCCACGCTCGACGAATCCATGCTCACCGGTGAGCCGGTGCCGGTGCTGAAAACCGTTGGCGACGCCGTCATCGGCGCCACCCTCAACGGCACCGGCAGTCTGGTCATCCGCGCAGAGCGGCTCGGGGAAGACAGCACGCTGGCGCAGATCGTGCAGCTGGTGGCCCAGGCACAGCGCTCGCGCGCGCCGATGCAGCGCATGGCCGACAAGGTGGCTTACTGGTTCGTGCTGGCCGTGCTCGGGGCTGCGCTGCTGACCCTGCTCGGCTGGGGCCTGTTCGGCCCGGCGCCGTCGTGGACGCACGCCGTGCTGAGCGCCGTCGCCGTGCTGATCATCGCCTGCCCCTGTGCGCTGGGGCTGGCCACGCCCATGACGGTGATGGTGGCCACCGGCCGGGCAGCGCAGCATGGCGTGCTGTTCCGGGATGCCGAAGCGATTGAAGCGCTGCGCACTGTCGATACGCTGGTGGTGGACAAGACCGGCACGCTCACCGAAGGACATCCGGCCTTCGGCGAGGTGCAGGCCGTCCCCGGTGTCGACCCCGACCAGGTGCTGCACTGGGCGGCAAGCCTGGACCAGGGCAGCGAACACCCGCTGGCGGCGGCGATCGTGGCCGAAGCGCGCCGACGCGGCCAGGGTACGGCGCCCGTGGAGGACTTCGATTCACTGACCGGACTCGGCGTGCGTGGCCGCGTCGATGGCAGGCAGCTGCTGCTTGGCAACACCGGTTTGATGGCCGATCACGGTGTTGCAGTGGCCGCGCTCCAGGCCGATGCCGAGCGCCTGCGCCGCGCGGCGGCCAGCGTCATGTACCTGGCGGTCGACGGTGCCCTGGCCGGGATCATTGCCGTGGCCGATCCGATCAAGGCGTCCACTGCCGATGCGATTGCGCAGCTGCGTGCCGAAGGCATGCGCATCATCATGGCAACGGGCGACGGCAAGGCCACCGCCGATGCCGTGGCGCGTGCACTCGGCCTGGATGAAGTGCACGGCGAACTGCGGCCGGCAGACAAGGCCGAACTGATCCGTCGGCTGCAGGCACAGGGACGCACCGTGGCGATGGCCGGCGACGGCATCAACGATGCGCCGGCACTCGCCAGTGCCAACGTGGGTATCGCCATGGGCAATGGCACCGACGTGGCGATGTCGAGCGCGCAGGTGACGCTGGTCAAGGGCGATCTGCGCGGCATCCTGCGCGCACGCCGCTTGTCGGCCGCCAGCGTGCGCAACATGCGGCAGAACCTGGCATTCGCCTTCCTCTACAACGGCCTGGGCATTCCGGTTGCTGCCGGTGTGCTCTATCCGTTCGGTATCACGATGTCGCCGATGCTGGCCGCAGTGGCGATGAGCCTGAGTTCGGTATCGGTGATCAGCAATGCGCTGCGCCTGCGTCATCAGCGCCTGTCGAACGCATGACAGTTTTTTCTTGCCATTCGAAAACAGCGTCGCTATGATTTCGCTCCTCACGACGTGGGGCCATAGCTCAGCTGGGAGAGCGCCTGCATGGCATGCAGGAGGTCGGCGGTTCGATCCCGCCTGGCTCCACCACTCCAATCATTAGGCCGATTGGAAGGACGTGAACACAATTCGGTTTTTCGTGCGTCCCCATCGTCTAGAGGCCTAGGACATCACCCTTTCACGGTGGCGACCGGGGTTCGAATCCCCGTGGGGACGCCAGTTGCACAACAACAAGCCCTGACTTCGGTCGGGGCTTTTTGTTTGGCCCGCACCTTCACAAAACACTTGGCGAATGCATCGCGTGCGCGTAGAATTCCGCCTCCAGCATCGTGGGGCCATAGCTCAGCTGGGAGAGCGCCTGCATGGCATGCAGGAGGTCGGCGGTTCGATCCCGCCTGGCTCCACCACTCCCGACCTTAGGCCGTCGGGCGTTGCCGGAAACATTGATGAGTTCATGCGTCCCCATCGTCTAGAGGCCTAGGACATCACCCTTTCACGGTGGCGACCGGGGTTCGAATCCCCGTGGGGACGCCACTCATCAACGACCAAGGCCCGGCATGCCGGGTTTTTTGTTTCAAAGACCTTCCCATTCAGGCAGATCAACGCTAAGATGGGCGGCTCGCAAGCAGCAACAACGTGGGGCCATAGCTCAGCTGGGAGAGCGCCTGCATGGCATGCAGGAGGTCGGCGGTTCGATCCCGCCTGGCTCCACCACTTCTCCGGACATTAGGCCGTCCGACAGAAGCAGGAATTCAAAGTTTCGTGCGTCCCCATCGTCTAGAGGCCTAGGACATCACCCTTTCACGGTGGCGACCGGGGTTCGAATCCCCGTGGGGACGCCAATAACGCAGAAGCCCCGGCAGTGCCGGGGTTTTTTGTTGAAACCGCCCGGTCGATTCCTGAAAAAGCTTCCCTTTTTCAGATTTTTTGATACATTAGGCGGCTCGCAGCATCATCGTGGGGCCATAGCTCAGCTGGGAGAGCGCCTGCATGGCATGCAGGAGGTCGGCGGTTCGATCCCGCCTGGCTCCACCAACATCCGGTCATTAGGCCGACCGGATGGATGCAGCAAAAATTCAGTTTCGTGCGTCCCCATCGTCTAGAGGCCTAGGACATCACCCTTTCACGGTGGCGACCGGGGTTCGAATCCCCGTGGGGACGCCAATACAACGCAGAAAGCCCCGGCCATGCCGGGGCTTTTTGTTTGTTAGCGTAGCGAACAACCGTCGATCCCTGCCCGGGACTCTCCATGTGCTATTCCGCCCAGATCCGTGCCGACTACACCAAGCTGGTCCGTGAGTTCGGTGCCACCCTGTCGCTGGACGAGTTCGCCCAGCTCTACGCCCACGATGCCGGCAAACAGCGCCCGAAAACGCCCAAGGCGATGGATGACGGCTTTGCCGGCGCCCGCACGCCGCTCGGTCAGGACATCGTGGCGAAGATCCAGCAATGGCATGCGCAGGAAATGCAGGCGCTGGACGAAGAACTCCGCGCGCAGGGCGCGCGCCTGAAGCACGCCGAGGAAAGCCTGGCCCACCGCCCCACCCAGAAGGCGCGCAACGAACTGCGCATTGCCGGCAACCGGATCGACCGCGCACAGGCGCGCCTGGCCGACCTGCACCGCAGCGGTCTGCTGCCGCGCGACAGCCGGATCTTCCCGGGCGTGTATGCGCCGGTGATCGTGTCCGAACAGGGCCAGCGGGTGATCAAGCCCATGCGCTACCAGTGCCGTTTGCCGGACAAGCCCGCGCGCAACGACGCGCTCTACCCCGGCACCTACAACGCGCGGCGCGACAGTCTGGAGGCCTACTGGAAGAACGCCTTCGGCCACCACCATGGCGTGGTGGTGGTGCAGTCGTTCTACGAGCACGTGCCGCGCCACGCGATGGAAAAGCGCACGCTGGCGCCCGGCGAAAGCGCGCAGAACGTGGTGCTCGAGTTCCGCCCGCAGCCGCCCCGCGACCTGCTCATCGCCTGCCTGTGGTCGGAATGGGAAGGACCCGAAGGCCGGCTGCTTTCATTCGCCGCCATCACCGACGAGCCACCCCGCGATGTCGCTGCCACCGGACACGATCGCTGCATCGTGCCGATCCGGCGCGAGAACCTGGATGCGTGGTTGAATCCCGACCCGGATGACCTGGGCGCCCTGTACCGGATCCTGGACGATCGCGAGCCGGTGGAACTGGGTTACGAAGAAGCGGCGTAACGCACGCTCAGCTGACGACCGGGTGCCCCTGCAGCGCACGCGCCAACGACGCCTCAAGCTCCTTGGTGAGATACGGCTTGATCAGCACCACGCCGGGACGGAATGCGTCTGGCAGCTGATGCGAGGCCATGCCGGTGGCCACCACGAACGGAATGCTGCGGGCAGTCAGGGCTTCGGCCACCGGATCGCTGGTTTCATGGTTGGCCAGGCGGTAATCCAGCAGCACGATCTGCGGCGCAGCCTCCTCGACCAGGCGCAGCGCATCGGCGACGGTGGCTGCCGTACCGACCACCTCAGCGCCGGACTGCGCCAGCTGCATCTCCAGCAGCGTCGCGCTCATCTCGTCGTTTTCGACCACCAGTATCCGCAGGCCCTGCAACGCGTTCATCCCGGTTCCCTGTATGGTTCAGCGCCATGAGTATAGCGTCGTGGCCACATGAGGGTCCGGGCAAGGGTGAACAGTTCAGGACTCCCCAAGCGCAGCGGCTTTGTATACACTACGCGGCCAGCCAGCCGAAGTGGCGGAATCGGTAGACGCAGCGGACTCAAAATCCGCCGCCCTTAAAAGCGTGTGGGTTCGAGTCCCACCTTCGGCACCATGGAATCCAAAAGGCCAGATCAAACGATCTGGCCTTTTGCTTTTCCGGTCGCTTACACCAGCCGCAACGACGGCGCGCCGTTCGAGGTGCTCGACTGTGCCGCCTGGCGCAGCGCCTGCGCCACGGCGCCGTCGACCCGGAAGGCGGCGACGGTCTGCAACAGCTGGGTGGCCTGCTCTTCCATGCTGCGCGCGGCGGCCGAGGCCTCTTCCACAAGCGCCGCGTTCTGCTGGGTGCTCTGGTCGATGTGTTCCACCGCCTGGTTGATCTGCACGATGCCGTCGCTCTGCTCCTGCGCACCGGTACTGATCCGCGCGATCAGCGCATCCACGCGCTTCACGCTGTCGACGATGTCCTGCATGGTGCGCCCGGCACTTTCCACCTGCGCAGTACCGGTACCGACGCGGTCGACCGAATCGTCGATCAGCTGCTTGATCTCCTTGGCTGCGCTGGCCGAACGCTGCGACAGCGAGCGGATCTCGGCGGCCACCACCGCAAAGCCGCGCCCGTGCTCGCCGGCGCGCGCCGCTTCGACCGCCGCGTTCAACGCCAGGATGTTGGTCTGGAACGCAATGCCGTCAATCACCCCGATGATGTCGACGATGCGGCGCGAGGACGTATTGATCAACGCCATGGTGGCCACTACGTCGCTCACCACCCTGCCCCCCTGCGCGGCCACCTCGACCGCGCCGCCGGCGAGCTCGCTGGCCTGGCGCGCATCGTCGGCGCTCTGCCGCACGGTGCTGGTCAGCCCCTGCAGCGAGATCGCGGTTTCCTCCAGCGAGGCGGCCTGCTGTTCGGTGCGCTGGGACAGATCGCTGTTGCCGACGGCGATTTCGCTGGCACCCAGCGCCACCGCATCGGCCGCCACGCGGATCTGCCCGATCATGCTGCCCATGGTCTCGACCATCGCGTTGACGCCTTCGCACAGCGCCGCGATCTGCCCGGTCTTGTCGCCGGTGTCGATACGCCGGCTCAGGTCGCCGGCCTGCGCGGCGCTGACCACCTCGCGGGTCTGGGCCACGGCGGCGGCCAGGGCCTGGGCGTCGCGCACCTGGGCGGTGATGTCGGTGGCGTACTTGACCACCTTGAACGGACGGCCGTTCATGTCGAAGATCGGGTTGTACGACGCCTGGATCCAGACCTCGCGCCCACCCTTGCCCAGCCGCCGGTACTGCCCGGCATCGAACTCCCCGCGCCCCAGTTTCTGCCAGAACTGCCGGTACTCCACGCTGCGGGCGTACTCCGGCTCGGCAAACAGGGCGTGGTGCTGGCCGCGCACTTCGTCGAGGCTGTAGCCCATCGCGGCAAGGAAGTTGTCGTTGGCCGAGAGAATGCGGCCATCCAGCCCGAATTCGATCACCGCCTGCGAGGTATTGATCGCCGCCAGCTGGCCGGCGAAGTCGGCCGCCTGCATCTGCTGGGCGGTGATGTCGGTGGCGAACTTGACCACCTTCACCGGCCGGCCGCTGCTGTCGAACACCGGGTTGTAGGAGGCCTGGATCCAGATCTCGCGCCCGCCCTTGCCCAGCCGCCGGTACTGGCCGGCGTCGAACTCGCCGTGGCCCAGCCGTGTCCAGAACTCACGGTAGGCCGCGCTGCGCACCTGCTCGGGGTCGACGAACATCGAGTGGTGCCGCCCGCGGATCTCGTCCAGCGTGTAGCCCAGCGTCTGCAGGAAGTTGTCGTTGGCCTGGAGGATGGTGCCATCCAGGTCGAACTCGATCACCGCCTGCACCCGGTGCAATGCAGCCACCTGGGCTTCAAGCTCTGCGTTGCGTTGGGCCAGCGCCGTACTGGCCTGGCGTGCTGAGCGCGGAGCAAACGCCAGCGCGCCCAGCGAGCGCAGGAGTGAGGGCGTGGCGGAGGTGCGGGTGCGAGCGGCCGCCGGTGGCTGAATGGCTGCGGTGGACATCTGTGATTCCTCGGTTCCAACAAGCTCAATGGGCTGCGCCGGGCCCCATGCCCGGTTCAGTACGCAGTACGCTTGGGGACTCACGAAGAGCGTCGTGGGGTGACGTTCCTTCCGTGGGGTGACACGACAACGTTGACTGTGACCTTGTAAGCGGCGTTTTGCGGCAGAACTTTAGGCCGCCTCGCCATCAGCGCCGCCGCGCCGGTCCTGCTGCTTTCGTCGCCGGTTTTCCACTCACCGCTCTGGCCAGTTCCTGGGCCGGCTGCAGGTTGAACATGCGCGCGTACTGGGCCGCCATCCGGCCCAGGTCCCATACCCCGAACCGCGAACAGATGCCGGTCACGGTATCGCCGGGTTCGCCCGAGCGCAGTTCGGCGCGGATCGCGTGCAGCCGCTCGATCAGATAGAAGTGGTGAGGCGCCATCCCGAACAGATCGTCGAACGCCCGGTTCAGCGACCGCTGCGACGCGCCCACGGCGAATGCGATGTCCGAGAACGCGACCTCGCCACGCAGACTGCGCTGGATATGCTCCACGCCACGGCGGACGATCTCCCGCCGCGGCAACGGAGGGCGCCCACGGCGTGCTGCGCTGGGTTCCGCAGCGGCGCGTCGGTGACACTGCAGCACGGCGGCCGCCAACTGTGCCGCAAAGGCCTGCCGGGGTCCGGCGGCGTCGAACGCATCCGGACTGCGCTCACGCAGGTCCAGCGCGCGCTGCACCAAGGCGACGACATGGCCCACCATCGCCGGGGTCGTGGTGATGGTGCCGGTGCGGTACAACCGGACCACGTCCAAACCTTCGATCTGCGCCGCCTGCTCCAGCAGCAGGCGCTCACTGAATGCGATACCCAGAAACCGCGCGGGAACGCGGGTGAAACCCTGCAGCTCCACGCGCGGTGCCAGCCAGGTGAAGCAGTCGTCCCCTACCCGATGGCCGTCCAGCTCGGTGTGGCTGCCCGGCAGCGCCAGATACGTTCCGAAGCGTCCCGCATGCGGAGCGCCGCGATAGATGACCGGCGCCCCGTCGATACCGTGCAGCAGGGTGACGTCGCCCAGCTCCAGCACGTCCAGCATCCAGGCGCCGTCGGCCCGACCGGTAACCCGCATCTCGCCGTCTATTCCTTCGACGGCGTTTGAATACTGCTCGAAATCCGGAAACACCAGGGCGGGCATATTGTCCATGCGGTCGTGGGAGATAATCAGGCCGCACTGGATGGGAGCGGTGGACCTGAGCGCCGCGGCGCGGGGCGGCAGTTACTCTACGCCACGTGAAGACGCTGCGCGCATGGCTGAAAGTCATGCCGGATTTCGCTGGATTTGGCCAACTATACGTAGCGGCGCGTCGAGCACGACGATAAGAATTGGCCCGCCTGGCTACGGGGTGCTGGGCGGTGGGGACTGTCCAGCATCCCGTTGCGGGGTCCGCTTTCCGAAAGTGCGGGCATGGCCGAAGTTTATGGCGTCCATAATGAAGCCGACCACGCCGGAACATACTCGCAAGACTGTTAACCAGATCACGTTCCGACGTATTTCCGACATTCACCTGGATACTCAGCCCGGACCGCCCTCGCTGCTCTCACCGTCCAGTTCGCCATCGCCCGGATCGAGCGGCTCCACGCCGCCGTGCACGGGGGTTTCCACCTGCACGTTGTTCCTGCCCAGGGCCTTGGCCCGGTAGCACTGTGCGTCGGCTGCAGCCACCGCGGCGTCCACGCTCATGCCGCCACGGATCGCAGCGATGCCGATGCTGGTGCCGACCACCAACCGGTCCACGCTCCACGGAACGCTCAGTGCGCGCACCGCGTCCAGCAGGTCGCTGGCGATCCGGCGAGCGCGCCGCAGAGAGCAGCCGGCCAGGATCACCGCGAACTCGTCGCCGCCCAGCCGCGCCACCACGTCCGAGTCGCGCACGCCCTGGCGAAGCACATTGGCCACCGCCCACAGCATCGCATCGCCGGCCAGGTGGCCGTGGTTGTCGTTGATGGGCTTGAAGTTGTCCAGGTCGATGAACATCAACGACGCCGACTGCCCGGTGCGGGCCACGCGGGTGATGGCGGCCTGCAAATGCGCCTCGAAACCGCGGCGGTTGCTCAGCTCGGTGAGGGGATCGATCTCGGCCAGGTGCCGTGCCTCGCGCTGACGCGCACGCTGCTGGGTGACATCGCGGATGACCCACACCGCGCCGCTGACCTGCCCGTCCTCGTCCTGCAGCCACGCCCGGGTCAGATCCACCGGCAGCAGGCTGGCACCTACCGACAGCAGCAGATCCGAATGCAGGTCGACGGCATTGCTGTCCGGGTCCATCAGCACGGCCAGGTCCAGCGGCGAGCGTGGCGCGTATTCGGTGGTCAGCTCCATGACGTCCTGGACCAGGCTGCCGGTTAGCGGGCTTGCGCCCTCTCCGGCCAGCGCACTGGTGGCTGCGGCATTGGCGTAGTCGATGTGGCCGTGCAGGTCCAGGCTGAGCACCATGTCGGCCACCGCATCCAGGGTGACCCGGGTGCGCTGCTCGGACTCGCGCAGGTGCTGGCCGCTGAGCCGCTGCGCGGTGACGTCCTGGATCTGGGAGACGAAGTGCAGCGGTTCGCCGTGCGGTGCTCTCACCAGCGACACCGACAGCCGGCCCCAGACCACGTTCCCGCCCTTGCCCAGGTACCGCTTGTCCAGGTGATAGTGGTCGCGGCGGCCGGCCAGCAGATCACCCACGAGGGCAAGGTCGCTGTGCAGGTCGTCGGGATGGGTCAGGGTCTGGAAATCGATGTCGAGCAGCTCGACACGGGTGTAACCGAGAATGCCGCACAGCGCGTCGTTGACATCCAGCCAGCGGCCTTCCAATGACACCAGGGCCATGCCGAGCGCGGCGGAATTGAAGGCGCCGGCGAATTTCTCGGCGGCAACGTAGGCCTGTTCGCGCATCTCCAGCAGCGGCGTGATGTCCACGGCCATGCCGACATAGCCCAGGCGTTGCCCGCTGCCGGAATCGAGCGGGCTGATCGACAGGCGTACCTGGCGGTGTTCGCCGTCCTTGCGCACGAAGGTCCACTGGTGCGACCAGGTGCCGTGCGCGGCGTGGGCGGTCAGCGCTTCGAACACGGTCGGCGCGCGACCGTCGGCATCGGTCAGCGGCCTGAGGAAATCCTGCATTTCCAGGGCATCGTGGAACAGGCCCGGATTGACCCGCCCGATCACCTCGTCCGGGTGGTAGCCCAGCAGCTTCTGCGCGCCGGTGTTGAACAGATTGACCACGCCATCGGGATCGGTGGCGATCACCGCGACCTCGTCGGAGGCATCGACTACCGCCTGCAGGCGCTGGCGCATGTCCGCCGCGTCTTCGCGCGCGTTCTCCAGGTCGCTGACGTCGGCATGCGCGCCGGCCATGCGCAGCGGCTGGCCGTTCGCATCCCATTCGTAGACACGCCCGCGGTCCTGTACCCAGATCCAGTGCCCCAGCTTGTGGCGCATCCGGCACAGGCTGTCGTAGTGCGGCGAGCGGCCGTCCAGGTGCTCGCGCAGCAGCGCATTGGAGCGCGCCAGGTCATCGGGGTGGACCAGATGAAAGAACGTTTCCGCTGTGATCGGCGCCAGTTCCTCGCGGGTGTAGCCGACAATCTGCGCCCAGCGCTCGTTGACCTGCATCTGCCCGGTCTGGCAGTTCCATTCCCAGGTGCCCATCCCGGTACCGTCGATGATCATTTCCAGGCGCCGGCGCTGCTCGGTCGTCTCGCGCAGCGCGCGCGACAAGGCGGCGCTGCCATCGCTGGCATCGTCGCCCTGGCCCGGACCGGGGTCCCCCGCCTGGTGGTCTGTCATCTGGCCTCCCATCGCCGGTACAGCGTACCGGCATTCAAGGGGAAACGGGATCAACCCACCGTCAACGGGGGCGTGCCGGGGTCAGCCGCCGCGCTTGGCCCGTGCGAAGGCGTCGGCCAGCGCGTTGTTGGCCGGCGGTGCGCTGGCGCCCGGCCGCGGGGCGCCCGGTGCGCCACGACCGCCCTGGCGGGGACCGCCGCCATCCCGGCGACCTGCGCCGGCCGGGCGTGCATCGCGCTCGCCGGGCGCCTTGGCCGGGGCCGGCGTGTCGTCCAGGCGACGGGTCAGGGCGATGCGCTTGCGCGCGACGTCCACTTCCAGCACCTTGACCTTGACGATGTCGCCGGCCTTGACCACGTCGCGCGGGTCCTTGACGAAGGTGTCCGACAGCGCGGAGATGTGGATCAGGCCATCCTGGTGCACGCCGATATCCACGAACGCACCGAACGCCGCGACGTTGCTGACCACGCCTTCCAGGATCATGCCCGGCTTGAGGTCCTTGATCTCCTCCACGCCGTCGGCAAAGCGCGCCGCCTTGAACTCCGGGCGCGGGTCGCGGCCGGGCTTCTCCAGCTCCTTGAGGATGTCGCGCACGGTCGGCACACCGAAGGTGGCATCGGTGAACTGCTCGGCCTTCAGGGTGCGCAGGAAGCTGCCATCACCGATCAGCGCCTTGATCGGGCGTGCGGTGGCGGCCACGATCCGCTCCACCACCGGATAGGCTTCCGGGTGGACCGAGGAGGCATCCAGCGGCTGGTCGCCGTCGGCGATGCGCAGGAAGCCGGCGCACTGCTCGAAGGTTTTGTCGCCCAGGCGCGGCACCTTGAGCAGGTCCTTGCGGCGCTTGAACGGACCGTTTTCATCGCGGTGCCGCACGATGTTTTCGGCCACCGTCGAGGACAGCCCCGACACGCGCGCAAGCAGCGCGGCCGAGGCGGTATTGACGTGCACGCCGACTGCGTTGACGCAGTCTTCCACCCGCGCATCCAGCGCACGGGCCAGGCGGTACTGGTCGACGTCGTGCTGGTACTGGCCCACGCCGATCGCCTTGGGTTCGATCTTGACCAGTTCGGCCAGCGGGTCCTGCAGGCGGCGGGCGATGGAGACCGCGCCGCGGATCGAGACGTCCAGGTCCGGGAATTCTTTCGCAGCGAACTCCGAAGCGGAGTACACGGACGCACCGGCTTCGCTGACCACGATCTTCTGCAGTTTCGCTTCGCCCAGCGCCTGGATCACCTCGCCGGCCAGCTTGTCGGTTTCGCGGCTGGCGGTGCCGTTGCCGATGGCGATCAGCTCCACGTTGTGCTTCATGCACAGCTGCTTGATCGTCTGCAGCGACTGCTCCCACTGGCGGCGCGGCTCGTGCGGGTAGATGGTGTCGGTGGCGACCAGCTTGCCGGTGGAATCGACCACGGCGATCTTGCAGCCGGTACGGATGCCCGGGTCCAGGCCGAGCACGGTCTTGGGCCCGGCGGGCGCGGCCAGCAGCAGGTCCTTGAGGTTGTCGCCGAATACAGCGATGGCCTCGGCCTCGGCCTTTTCGCGGGCCTGGTTGAACAGGTCCAGCAACAGGTGCATGTGCAGCTTGGCGCGCCAGGTCAGGCGGCAGGCGTCGAGCAGCCAGCGGTCGCCGGGGCGCCCGGCGTCGCGGATACCCGCCTTGAAGGCCACGCGGCCCTCGGCGTAGACATGGCCAGCCTCGGCATCGCTGCCGGGGTCCAGCTCCAGGAACAGGATGTCCTCGCGACGCGCGCGGAACAGGGCCAGCAGCCGATGCGAGGGAATCTTCGCCAGCGCTTCGGCGTGCTCGAAGTAATCGCGGTACTTGGCGCCCTGCTCTTCCTTGCCCTCGGCCACGCGCGCACGGATCACACCGTGCTCGCCCAGCCAGGCGCGCAGCTCGCCGACCAGCGCGGCATCCTCGCCCCAGCGTTCCATCAGGATCGCGCGCGCGCCTTCCAGTGCGGCCTTGGTGTCGGCCACGCCCTTGTCGGCATCGACGAAGCCGGCGGCAAACGCCTGCGGGTCCAGGCCCGGGTCGGCCAACAGGCCATCGGCCAGCGGCTCCAGCCCGGCTTCACGCGCGATCTGCGCGCGGGTGCGGCGCTTGGGCTTGTAAGGCAGGTACAGATCCTCAAGGCGCGACTTGGTGTCGGCGCCCAGAATCTCGCTGCGCAGTTCGTCGCTGAGCTTGCCCTGCTCGTCGATGCTGGCCAGCACCGCGGCGCGGCGCTCTTCCAGCTCGCGCAGGTAGGTCAGGCGGGTTTCCAGGTTGCGCAGCTGGGTATCGTCCAGCCCGCCGGTCACTTCCTTGCGGTAGCGCGCAATGAACGGCACGCTGGCGCCTTCGTCGAGCAGCGCGATGGCGGCGTGGGCCTGGGAAGCCTGGGCGCCGATTTCATCGGCGATGGTCTGGGCGATCTGCTGGGCGAGCTTGAGGTCTGGCATTGCTTCCGGCCGTAGCCACGTGGTGTAAACCACGATTGTGGCAACGCGCGGCGCCGGGGGAAACCCGTTGACATTTGCGCAAATGGCGGGCCCGTAAGGCAACACGTCGTCCCGAAGCCCGCGCGGGTCTGTAGCGACTGCCTAGCGGTAAAGCTGCGCCGCCCGCGCCCTGACCGATTCGTCCAGCATCGACTCCAGCGCCATCACCCGAATCCGGCCGAGACCCTGCAGTTCCATGAACCGCTCGGTGTAGATCTCCGGGCCGGTGTCGGTTTCGGCGCGGGACTTGCTGAATCCGTGGGGCACCACCCCCTTGTCGCCATCCTTGCTACCACCGACATAAAGCACGATTGCCATGTGATGTCTTCCTCCAGACTACGTCATGCATGTAACAGGCTTCAGCTTAGCGCGTTGAAGCTGACTGGTTCGTCATGATGCTGATAACCATTGTTTGCATGCAGATGACCGCGCGTTGGCAGCGCGTTGTTTACCGATTTTTTAACGCGGCGTCGCGCGACAGCCGGGGCCACCAGCCATGACCGTGCAACGCGTAGACATCGGCCGCGCGTTCGAACGGATTGCGGGCACTCACCCCGCCACACAGCAGGTACACCGGCAGGTACAGCGGCCCCAGCACCAGGTACTGGTAGACATGGGCGCGCTCGTGGTCGTGCAGACCGATCACCGGCTCGGTGCAGTGCCCGGCCTGGTGCGCATAGGTCCGGCACGGCACCTCCAGGGTGGCGCCGGTATGCAGGATCACATTGCCTAGCGTGATCGCGCCACCCGGCCCCCACGGGAACTCGCGGAACACCAGCGCAAGGTCTCGCCCGCTCCAGTAAGGGCGTGCGCCACCCAGCATGCCGGCAAGACCGCCGAGCACGCCGACCAGGGTGTTGGGAACGGTCCACACCGCGCCCAGCCCCTGCAGCGCGCGCAGCGCCAGCGGCGGCAGGCTCAATCGGCCTCGTTGGGGATCAGCAGCCACAGCACCAGATACACCAGGATGCCCGGGAACGCCGCCGATGCCAGGGACACCAGCACGAACAGGACCCGCAGCAGGGTTGGACTCCAGCCGAAACGGTGGGCGATGCCGCCCATCACCCCGGCGATCATGCGGTCGTTGAGCGAACGCGACAGCGTGCGGGGGGCGGTGGTGTTCATGCGGGTGACCTCCTGCGGTGATGGATACAGGCTAGCGCAGCCGGTGTGTAGCCCGTGCCATCACGCGCGCTCGGCCAGCCACGTCGAGATCGTTGCGGGCACTTCGCGCTGGGCGCGGCCGGAGACGTAGATGCCGATATGCCCGCCACGGAAACTGCTTTCGGTGTAGTCGCTGCTGCCGATCCGTTCCCGCATCGCGCGTGAGGCATCCGGCGGCACCAGGTGGTCCTGTTCGGCGAAGATGTTCAGCACCGGCAGGGTCACCTGGCGCAGGTCGACCTGCTCCTCGCCGATCCGCACCCCGTCGCGCATCAAGCCATTGCCCTGGTAGAACTGCTTGATGAAGTCACGGAATGCTTCACCGGCCAGGTCGGGCGAATCGAAGATCCACTTCTCCATGCGCAGGAAATCCTGCAGCGCGGCCTTGTCGTCCAGGATGTCCAGCAGCCCGACGTACTTCTGGATGTTCAGCCGGAACGGCTTGAGCATCAGGTAGCTGGCATTCATCAGGTCGGCCGGGATATTGCCCAGCGTGTCCACCAGCAGGTCCACGTCCACCTGGCGCGCCCAGTGCGACAGCATGTTGTCCGGGGTCTGGAAATCGACCGGGGTGACCATGGTGATCAGGTTGGCCAGCTTGTGCTGGCGCAGCGCGGCGTAGCACAGTGCGAACACGCCGCCCTGGCAGACGCCCAGCATGTTGATCGGCGCGCCGCCGTTGCTGCCCACCAGATGGTCCACCGCACCGTCCACGTAGCGCAGCAGATAGTCCTCCAGGGTCTGGTAGCGCTCTGAACGGTCCGGGTAGCCCCAGTCCAGCACGTACACGTCGTGCCCCAGCGCCAGCAGGCGTTGCACCAGCGAGCGGTCCGCCTGCAGGTCGACCATGTAGGGCCGGTTGACCAGCGCGTAGACGATCAGCAGCGGGGTGCGCTGCACCGGCGCGGTCTCGCCCACGAACCGGTACAGGGTGACCTTGCCGTCGCGCCAGACTTCCTCGCGCGCGGTGGCGCCGTAGTCCACGTCCTCCACCGAGGGCAGCAGTTTCAGCCCGTCCATCAGCTTGCGCTGCATGGACAGGGTTTCCTGCAGCAGGTCCTCGGCGTTGAAGCCCAGCGGCCCCTTCATGGCGCCGCCTTGCGCTTGCGCGGTCTGGCTGCGGCGGGCTTGTCCGCTGCGGGCCTGTCCGGAACGGCCTTGCCTCGAGTGGCGTTGCCCGGCGCGGCCTTGCCTGCGGCCGCCTTGTCGGTGGCGCGCTGACGGCCGGGCGGAGGCGATGCGGGCGCAGGCGCCGGGGTTGCCGCCGCCATGCGTCGCACCAGGCGCTCCAGTTCGGCGATGCGGCGATGCGCGGCGTCCATTTCGGTGCGCGTGGGCAGGCCCAGCGCCTCGCTGATCCGCTCGATTTCGTGCTGGGCGGCGCCGCGCAGACGCATCTGGGCGTTGCCGAGCGCGGCATACACCTGCTGGAAGGGCTCGGAGAGCGCGACCTTGGCGTAGGCGTCCTCGGCGGCTTCGATCCACAGATCGAACAGCGCACGCGCGCTGGTGAGCTGGTTGCCCGGCTGCTCGTGCTCGGACAGCCGCTGCTCGAACAGGGCGAACGCATCGTCCAGCGCCTGCTTGATCTGGTCCACGTAATCGCGCGCGTGCCCCTGATACTCCTGTTGGGCACGCAGCAGCGCCTGCCAGCGTGCCTGGTGCTCGCGGCCCGGGCCGAACGCCGGACTCTGCAGCCACGGGCCCAGGTCGTGCTGGAGCCGTTCCAGCAGGGCCAGCAGGTCCGGGCCGCCGCCCTGGGTATGGCCGCGTGCGCCCTGCAGCATCCATTTCAGCAGGCCATCGCCCTGCCCTTCAACCGCCTCGCGCCACGCCTGGGCAATGTCGGCACTGCTGGCGTCCTGGCCGGCGAAGCGCGCCGCCACCTGCTGCATGGTGCCGTACCAGCCACCGGCCTGTTCGCGGAAACGGTGCACCGCGTCTTCCGACTGGCGGTTGCCGGGGCCGGACATCAACTGCGCCCAGCCCTCGATGGTCTGCTGCCAGGTTCCGGGCGCCGCGCCGGCGGCATCGCCGGCAGCCGGCGCTGCAGCATGACGCAGCGCGTCGCCCCAGGCGCTGAAGTACTGCCGGGCCAGCGCCTCGAAGTCGCCGGCATCATGCCCGCTGCCGGCGGTGCTCACGCCACGGCTCCTTGGCAGGACAGGGACGGCGACATGGTCAGGCTCCGGTTCACGGCTTGGGAATACGCAGGGTCTTGCTGATCATCAGCGAACCGGACAGGGCGAACAGCAGCACCAGCGGGTGCAGCTGCCACGGGCCCAGCTGCCAGCGACCCAGCCACAGGTCATGGCCGATCGCGCCCATGCTGGCGGCGACGGCCAGCACCACCACCAGCGCCAGGCTGGTCGGGATCGGCGTGCCTTCGAAGTACGGCACCTTGTCGCCATCGCCGGCCAGCGACTCGGCGGTGACGTTGTAGCGGGCCAGGCGGCTCACCCCACAGCACACGAAGTAGCTCAGCACCAGCCAGTCCCAGCCCCCTTGCATGCCACAGGCATAGGCCAGTGCCGCCGGGGCGACGCCGAAGGAAATCACATCGGACAGCGAGTCCAGCTCGCGGCCCAGGGTGGAGCTGGACTTTCGCCAGCGCGCAATGCGGCCGTCCAGGGCGTCGAAGATGAACGCCAGCGGGATCAGCGCCATGCCGAACAGCAGGTAGCTGCGCTCCCCGTCCTGCAGGAAGCGCATCGCCGCAAACACCGCGCCGGTGCCGCAGAACGCATTGGCCAAGGTGAACCAGTCGGCCAGCTGGAACTCGCGCAGCATCGAGAAGTGACGTTTCATGGAAGCTCTGGTGACGGCAATGACGAAAGAGTACCGCGAGCGGGCCAAACCGCGACAGCCTTCACGGACGCGCGGACCTTCGCATGGCACTCACGCGGCCCTGACCTGCGGCGAATTTTTCGCCACCCATCTTGACAGCCAAGGGTGCTGGTCGATGCCGCGCCTTATCCACAAACTTACGCACCGGTCATCCACACCCCCTGTGGATAACGCGGCGGTTTCCTACAGACGGGTGAAAGACCAGCTCTGCATGGCGCCATCCCGGTACGGCATCACACCGTGGAAGGGGCGCGGGTCGGCGTCGAACACCAGCGGCAGGAACTGACGGTCGCCCTCCCACAGGGGCAGGGTCTCCAGCTTGTCCACGTCCACCCACTCCAGGCTGCCTTCCGGGTTGGAGGTGAACGGCGTGCCGGTGAAATCGTCGATGACGAACACGAAACCGAACCAGTCCTCGCCCTGCCGGCCAAACCCGGGCCAGCTGATGGTCCCGCGCATGCGCATGGTGCCGCACTCGATCCCGGCTTCTTCGAGGATCTCCCGGCGCATGCCGGCGGCCACGTCCTCGTCGCGCTCGACCTTGCCGCCCAGGCCGTTGTACTTGCCCAGGTGCTGGTCACCGGGGCGGGCGTTGCGGTGGATCATCAGGGCCTGGCGGCCATCGGGCGACAATACGTAGCCCAGCGTGGCTACGATCGGGGTATAGGGCATCGTTCAGTTGGCAAGTTGGGGGCGGCGGGTATCGCAGGCGGCCAGCACGTCGTCACGGTCGCGACGCAGGGTGGCCACGCCGTGGCCGCGCTCGGCAAGGTATTCCAGCCATTTGCCCAGAAACGTGTTCATGCGCATGCGGTGGCTGATCAGCTCGGCCGGCGGCGGGAACATGCCCACCACGTCCTGCCAGCGGCGGCCCACGTAACAATGGGTGGTCTCGGCCTGGCGGGCATCGCGGTACAGCCGCACATAGGCGGAGGGGTCGGGCTGGCCGGTGACCGGGTCGGCGAAATCGTAGGTCAGGCGCAGCTCCACCGTGTAGCGGTGGCATTCGATCACGTCCAGCCGCACGTCCAGGCCGTCGCCGACCGAGGACACGTAGCTGCCCGGGACCAGATCGGACGGGCCGAACAGCCGCACCAGATGCCGGTAGTTTTCCGCATACAGCCCCATCAGCCAGCTCAGGCGGCTGAGCCGGGGAATGCGTTCGATGCGGGGCGATGCCTGGGCCATGTCTCGATCCTACACGTTGAAGATTGAAACGTGGGGGCGGCGAGGACCGGCCAAAAGGGGCCCCGGCAGGTCGCGACCGGGGCGCGCAACCCGTTCGGTCAGTACAGCTCGCGCTGCAGCCCCAGCGTGGTCAGTACCTTGCTGGAGATTTCCTCGATCGAGGTATGGGTCGTGCTCAGGGTCGGGATGCGCTCCATGCGGAACATGGTCTCGGCCGCGGCAACCTCGCGCCGGCAGGTTTCCAGGTTGGCGTAGCGCGAGTTCGGGCGGCGCTCCTGACGGATCTGCTGCAGGCGGTCGGGGTCGATGGTCAGCCCGAACAGCTTGTTGCGGTAGGGCCGCAGCCGGGCCGGCAGGCGGTCGTGCTCCAGGTCCTCATCGGTCAACGGGTAGTTGGCCGCCCGCACCCCGTAATGCAGGGCCAGGTAGATGCAGGTGGGGGTTTTGCCCGCCCGCGACACCGCCACCAGGATGACATCGGCGTCGTCGTAATTGATGGCGATCCCGTCATCGTGGGTCAGCGCGAAGTTCATCGCGTTGATGCGGCGGTGGTAGGTTTCGAAGTCGACCATGCCGTGCGCCTGCCCCACCCGGGAATGGCGGTTGACCGCCAGTTCGCGCTCCAGCGGCTCGATGAAAGGGGCAAACACGTCCAGCATCAGCCCGCCGCTCTCGGCCAGGATCATGCTCAGCCCGCTGTCCACGCAGGAACTGACCACGATCGGCCGGACCTGGTAGCGCTCCCCTGCCGCTCTGATCCGTTCGCAGGCTTCACGCGCCTTTTCGGGCTCGTCGATGAACGACATGCGATCGGTAATGAAGCTGAATCCGGAGAACTGGGTCAGCAGGCTATGCCCAATGGTTTCAGCGGTGATACCGGTTCCATCGGATACGTAGAAGACCGGACGGATCGTCGACATACGGCTTTTAACCCCTCTGAAGCTTAAAAAGGCCGGCGATACAAGCTTGTGCCGACGGCGGTCTGCCCGGCATCATATCGGCTTCTTCCTACGGACGTGGCCATTAAGCCCGCCTCGGGCGATGGCCAAACGGAGCATCGCGCTTGAACGAGAATATCCTGTG